>Ga0307992_1000401_pt1 | contig 27782 bp, 32 predicted proteins | sample EllFjometagen133_FD_203162 | JGI IMG/M metagenome (GOLD analysis project Ga0307992, IMG submission 203162) | Marine microbial communities from Ellis Fjord, Antarctic Ocean - #133 | ecosystem: Environmental > Aquatic > Marine > Unclassified | place: Southern Ocean | collected 2014-10-08
TTGAATACCTTTTAAACTCTAGACCGAGGAAGAGACTTGGCTGGAAGACCCCTTATGAGGTATTCTATAATATGACGGGTGTTGCACTTGAATGTTGAATGTACCCTGTATGTTCTTGACATTATTTCAATATTATGATATATTAACATAATTAAGTTCATTGAAAATAAATCATAAAAAATATTATATCATGGAAGAAAAAAACAAAGAGAATATGCTTACAGCATATTTTAAGAAAGTTAACGATGATCCTAATGGAAACGCTATTGTTAAAAGCCTTTGGGATAAAGCTTGGTTTGTAATGATAATTAGCCTTTTAGATTTTATCTGGAGTGTAAAGATTATCCGATTCTTTGTTTGGCTATTAGTTGCTTCGATCATTGTTGGTCGTACAAACAGCTGGGCTACCGGAAAATTGGTTCGCGTCGTAATGCCAGCGTGGTCAAACGACGTATTTGTTAGCCTGATAACAATATTTGGGTTAATAATAGTTTCTGCTATTGGTACCAAAGTATTCGGTGGAAATAAAAGAAATCTAAAGAAGGCCATAATATTTATTGTTATAGCTGGAGTATTTGTCAATATTGCTAATTGGGTTGATGCTCGCCATTTCAATGCTAAAGGTGAGGCTACCCGTTGGGTAAACATCAGTACAGGAGAAATAAATAAAACTCCTAACAATACTAAAAGAAAGGTTGTTGGATTTAGTTCGGTTTATCTACCTATTATTGCCCCTGGTTTTTTCTATATTGACGCAGTCACAGGAGACACTTGTGTGCCAGCTAATCGTGGAATTGTTAAATGGGTTCACGATAGAATTGAAGCTAGATATCTAACCATTTACAGGCCTGTCATTCAGTATGAATGGAAAGAAGTTTTTAACGAAACTTATTCTTACAGAGACGCCGACGGAAATAATGATATTCTTACTAATCTTAAAGGTTATTCAATGAAAATTGGTGATCGATTAAAAATTAAGAATATTAACAGTGGGTCTAATGTTGTTAAGTTGTGGGTAGGTAGAAAGAATCACAACTGGATTTATGCCGATAAAATCGATGGTGAGGCTGAGATCATTGTCACTCGTTCTTATTCGAATACTGCCGATAAACCAATCATCATACAAATTGATGGTAAAGGCAATGCAAGAGTAATATTGGAACGAAAAGTTCCGGTTTAACTCTCTATAAAGGAAATAGATGAATATCTCTATTTCCTTTTTTTATTTTTTATGGTAAAATTTTAATAGAAAAAATAATAAATTAGTATGAAAAAGATTGTTATATTATTCAGTATCTTGTTTCTAGTAAGCTTTTTGTTTTTACCAGGGTTAGCTCATGCGGAATGTGAAGGGTTGAGCGGAGATGATCTGACTGATTGTAAGGCTACTGCGGCAAATAAAAATATCGATGGCGCTGCTCCAGTATCTCTGGGCAATCCCCTGGGGAATGCCACGCCTCAAAGTTTAATGGGGAGAATAATTGATGCTATTTTAGGCATTATTGGTTCTCTAGCCCTATTAATGTTTATCTTTGGTGGTATTACATGGATGACTAGTGCTGGTTCCCCGGAAAAGATAAAAAAGGGTAGAGACATCCTGGTATGGACCTCTATTGGTCTGGCAATTGTTTTCTTCTCTTACGCTATCGTAAAATTTGTTATATTTGATATTATTGGTGGTTAATAATGAATGTGAAAATTATCAGCTGGTAATGGTTGATAATTTTTAATTTGGTTTGACAATAGTTTTAAGATAAACTATTATTTTAGAGAATATTTAAGGGGTCGGTACCGAAGCGGTCAAACGGGGCAGACTGTAAATCTGCTGGCTTTCGCCTTCGATGGTTCGAATCCGTCCCGGCCCACAAGAAAAGCAATCTTCTAGGAGATTGCTTTTTGCTTCAGGCAGCTTGTTTTAAAGAGCTTGAAATGATAGAATTTTAGTAATTAAGAAAAAAATATGTTAATTAATCCAGATAAAGTTGGCCGTAGTTTTTTAAGGATTTTTGCTATAGAATTTTTAGCCTTAGCAATCGTTATAATTCTGCTACTAATACTATAAATGCATGCCGGAGTTACCAGAGGTGGAAACTATTAGGCAAGACCTGAGTCAAGGAATTTTACGTAAGCAAATAAAGAAAGTTGAAGTAAAAGATAGTAAGGTTGTAGAGGGGGCTAAAGGGGTTTGGCAAAAAAAGCTATTAGGAAATAAGTTTGTAGAAACTAAGAGAATTGGTAAGTTGTTAGCCCTAGTTTTAAAGAATAACGTTTATCTTTTAATTCATTTGAAGATGACCGGTCAATTAGTTTATCAAAAGAAAAACAGGCTTATTGCCGGTGGACATCCTTTTAGCACTAAAGACGAAACTAAAGCCATTGGAGGCGAGTTGCCTAATAAGTTTACTAAGTTAATAATAACTTTTTCAGATAATAGCCAATTATTTTTTAATGACATGAGAAGGTTTGGCTATGCGAGATTAGTATCTAAATTAAATTGGAATAGAACGAGAGACAAATTTGGCCCAGAACCTTTGACAGACGATTTTAAATTACCAGATTTTCGAAAGTCTTTAAATTTTAGGCGGGGAACTATTAAGGCTGTGTTATTGAATCAGGGGATTATTGCCGGTTTAGGGAATATCTATGTAGATGAATCATTATTCTTATCTAAGATAGATCCTCGAAGAAAGGCTAATACTTTATCTAGTATTGAAATAAAGAGATTATTTGCTAATATAGAAAAGGTTTTAAGATCAGCAATCAAATTTCGTGGTACTACTTTTAGTGATTATGTGGATAATAAAGGGAAGCGTGGTAATTTTTCTCAAAAACTTAGGGTTTATGGTCAGCAAGGCAGAAAGTGTGTAGAATGCCAGAACCTGATTAAGAAGATTAAAGTAGCTGGCAGAGGTACGCATATCTGTGAAATTTGCCAAAAATAATTAGTTGACGTAAATTATTAGTTATTGCTATACTAAATATATATTTATAAATTAAGACTTAGCTGAAAGGCTGAGACGGTTAAACTTATGTCACAGGACAACATGATTAAGTTTGAATGTACTGAGTGTAAGAAAGTTAATTATTTTTCTCGGAAAAATAAGAAAGTTATTAAAGAGAGACTTGAACTTAACAAATATTGCCCTCATTGCACCAAGCATACTCTTCACAAAGAAACAAAATAATATGAAATATTATTTAACCAAGCCATTTTTAATTTTACTTTTGATTTTAGCTTTGGCGGCTTGTTATTTAGTTTTTAGACCATTTATCGCTGAAATTCTAGTTGCAGCAGTTTTGGTTTCTATTTTCTATGGTCCATATAAATGGTTAACAAAGAAATTAAAAGGGAGAAAGAATATCTCAGCTGTAATAATGTGTATTCTCTTGGTGCTTGTAATTATCATTCCGGTAGTTAATCTAATCGTCTATGCTGGTGGAGAATCTATAGAAGCTTATCAAGATAGCGTGCAGTTTTTGAATGAAAATAATGCTGAAGGGTTTTTGCAGAATAGCTTCTTGAATCGTTTTAATGCACTTGGTTTAGATGCTGACAGTTTAAAGAGTTTCGCAACAGATATTTTAAAGCAATCTAGCGATTGGTTAGTTAATGGCGCTACGGCCTTAATTAAAGGGACTACCAAACTCATATTCTCTTTGAGTATGATTATCTTAGCTATGTTTTTCTTTTTCGTTGATGGTAAGAATATGTTGAATAAATTAATGTATTGGTCTCCTTTACCAAATAAATATGATTTAGAGATATTTAAGAAGTTTAGAGTGGTTAGCTATTCAGTTATTGTCTCTACTTTTGTCACTGCCGCCGCTCAAGGTATAGTTGGCGCCATTGGCTTCATAATTATTGGGTTACCAGCTTTCCTAGCTGGTTTGTTAATGGGATTCTTATCATTATTACCATATGTTGGTTCAGCTATTATATATGTTCCAGTAGGAGTATTTCTATTGGCAACTGGTCAGATTTGGCAAGGTATTTTCCTTCTAGCTTGGGGAGCAATTGTAATTGGTAATACAGACAATATTATCCGTGGTTATATGATTAAAGGTAAGGCTCAGGTTAATCCTATCTTTATTATCTTCTCAATTCTAGGTGGTATTGCTTTGTTTGGTTTTTGGGGTGTTATTATTGGCCCATTAATCATTTCTGTTGCTGTAACTATTCTTCATATATATGAATTAGAGTATAAGGATGCTCTAGACAAGCGGTAGAATAATTGTTATATATTAATATTATAAAAATAAAAACGGGATATACCCGTTTTTTATAAGCGGGTGTCGTATAGTGGTAGTACAGGGGTCTCCAAAACCTCTAGCGGGGGTTCGATTCCCTCCACCCGTGCTGATTTGTAAAATAGGCTAATTTTAGTCTATTTTTTGTTATTTAAAATGATATTGATATATTTAAGTTAATAAAATCGATGATAAAAAAGATCTCATAAAAAGGACATTATTAGGGTATTTTATTTTTTAATATAATAATGCTTTTTAAATTTTTTTAATTATAGCTTTGTAAATTAAAAACACAAGACTCAGCCCCTTTTTGATGTGATTAATTTGGGACTTATCTCACATGAAACAAAATTAATACAAGTATTATAATTTTGTATATGTTATAATTAGTTTATTGGAATCACTTATAGTGTTTTGGTTTTTGAGTAATAATGGTAGATAGATTAAATAATAGAAGTTTATTATATGAATATAAAAACATCTTTCTTCTTGGCGCTTACCTCTATCAAGAGAGGGAATAAGGGGACATTAGTAATGACTATTTTGATTATGACATTGGCTTATGTAAATTTAGTTTTTATTTCTTCTGTTTTTGGTGGGATAGTAGAGGCTATAAACACACAGTCAATAGACAATCAATACGGTAACATTGTAATAGAACCGGCGGTTGATAAAAAATACATAGATAACAGTGAGGCAATGGAATTGATAACAACTATTTCTGGAGTTCTTGGAAGCTCTGCTCATTATGTGGATAACACTATTATTAAATATGATGAACGTCATGACGGTAAAGATATTAAAAGTGGTAGATGGCTTCTAAAGTCCATAAATCCACTGGACGAAAAAAATGTTACAAAAATTCACGAATCGATTATTCAAGGTTCTTTTCTTGAGGCAACAGATAAAAATAAAATATTAATAGGAAAAGAAGTGGCTGGTGGGCACGGCGGAGACTTGGATCATCTAAGTCTTGGTGTTTCAGTTGGCGATGAAATTGATGTATATTTTAGCAATGATATAAAAAGGACCTATACAGTAAAAGGAATTTTTAGTACCAAAAGTACCGCAGTCGACCAAATGGTTTTTGTAACAAAGAAAGAAATGGAGTCTGTTTTAAAAGTTCATAAGAGAGCTTCAGAAATATTAGTTAAAATTGAAAATACTGGTAGCGAGAATGAGTATATAAATCAGATAAGACAGTTAGGTTTTAAAAATGAAGATATAAAAAAATGGAGCGACTTAATGGGGTTCACATCAAGTGCTAGCGCAAGTTTTACCATGATCAGTATTATTCTTGGAGTGATCGGTACGATTGTGGCCGGGGTTACCATATTTATTATAATATTTGTGAGTGTGGTAAATAAAAGAAGGCAAATCGGAATATTAAAAGCGATCGGAATGACAAAAAATACAATTATTTTGTATTTTGTTATGCAGGCCTTGTTTTATGGCGTAATTGGAATCATCCTCGGCGCTTCACTTATTTTATTTATTGTACGCCCATACTTTATATCGAATCCCTTAGATTTTCCTGTCGGCTGGGTATCATTAAAAGTAACATTCGATATTATAAGGATAAGCAATCTCAGTTTAATGACTGCTGTTTTGATAGGTGGTTTCTTCCCTGCATACCGTGGTGCAAAAGAAAGTATATTAGAATCAATTTGGGGTTAATATTATATAATTTATGATTATTGAAGTAAAAAATCTAAAAAAAACGTATGAAGGGAAAGTTCCCACTTATGCACTTAAAAATATTAATTTTGGAGTGAAGAAAGGTGAATTTATTGCTTTGATGGGGCGTAGTGGTTCGGGGAAATCTACACTACTACATCAACTTGGCCTTTTGGATATACCAACATCAGGAGAGGTTATTATGGACGGAACTAATCTTATGTTATTTACTGAAAAACAAAAATCTGAATTTCGTTTAAAAAAATTAGGCTATGTTTTTCAATCTTATGCGTTATTACCCGAATTAACCGCCCTGGAGTCGGTTTATTTGCCATTGATGCTTTCTGGTGTTGCTAAAAAAGAATATATAAAAAAAGCTTCTGAAATGTTAAAAAAGGTAGGTCTTGGCGATAGATTACATCACTTACCGAAAGAAATGTCAGGAGGGGAACAACAAAGAGTGGCCATTGCTAGAGCATTAGTAAATAATCCCTTAATTTTGTTTGCCGATGAACCAACTGCAAATCTAGACAGTGAATCGTCAATGGTTATTTTACAATTATTTAGGGAGCTTAACAAAAAGATTGGTCAGACAATTATAATGGTTACTCATGAGCCAGATGATAAGAAGTATGTAGATCGAGTGATATCGTTGAAGGATGGTGTTATAAAGAATTAGATATATTAAGTTGATATAAATTTATACTATATCTCGAAACTTGGTTTAATATGCCCGACCTGATTTCCTAAGATCCCCTTTAACAATTAAAACAGATGTGGGGTTGAATTTGTAATTTTTTGCAAGTGGGTCAGGATTTGTTAATGTTATTGGTAAATGTTAGTTCTAACATCGTCCACGACTCCGTGCGTTTGTTTAAAATATTGCTAATGTTAGCGATGTTTTTTGTATTTGCGTTAAGTGACAATGGAGTTTTTTTTGTGATATTATTTAAATAATATAAAACTCATAAAAACTGTATAAATAAATCAATTCATCTATAAACTTTTGTCAACGGATTATCACATAATTGCTCTTTCAGGCCGTATGGCTGAAAATAGATTTATGATTAACACAAAGATTTCCTGTATTTATCACGCAGAGAAAGAAATGGAGTAAAAAGTATTTATTGCTTATAAGTCCTTCTAATTAAAGTGGGACTTTTTATTTTGTCTAGTTATATTGCAATATCATTTTTTTTAAAGTATTCCATTTAAATTTTTCTAAGCGGGCATATCTAAAATGACGCTAATGTTAGCATTATTTTTTGATATCTAGAAGTAGGAATCGAACTAGAGCGATATTTTAGAGAGATGGAAGTTATGTTAAACTAATAAAGTATTAAAATAATTTTTGGTATATGAAAAAATATGACATTATTATAATCGGAGGTGGACCAGCTGGTTCAACTTCCGGTAAAGTTCTTGCTGACAGTGGTGAGAATTGTTTGATAATCGATAAGGACAATTTTCCTCGCGATAAGCTTTGTGGCGGAATGATAACTGAAAAGACTATGGAACTGATTAAAAAGATTTATAGTGATGTTGACGATAAAGATTTTATCGATAGCTCGTATGATACTTTTGGTATAAGTAACGCAAATAATGAAAGAATTTGCGAATGCAGCCATGTTAGCAAAAGGATGTATTTTGTAAATCGAATTACTTTTGATGATTATTTGTTTAATAAAGCTAAAGAGTCTGGTTGCAAAATATTAACAGGAAAAAGGGTGTTAGGCATAAAAAAACAGAGTAACGAATTTATTATTACCTTGGAAACGGGGGAAAAATTTGTTTCAAGAATTTTAGTTGGAGCTGATGGAGCAAATAGTGTGGTTAGGAAAAATTTCTATTTTCCTGAAAATAAAAATGATTATACAATAGCGATCGAAACTGAGATTAAATATGCAGATACAAGTTTTTTTGATGATAAGAAGATACTTCCAGAAATATTCGTCGGCGTTTTGAATAATGGGTATGGATGGATTTTCCCCAAGAAGGAGAAGGTGATAGTGGGGATTGGAGGTCCGGTGAGTAAAAATTCAAATAATATAAGAGAGACATTTGTTGATTTTTTAGATAAGATCACAAATAAAGAATTTCCTGAATTGGAAATAAAAGGATTTCCAGTACCTTTTCATAATTTTGTTAAAACACCAGCAAAGGACAATGTGTTATTAGTAGGGGATGCAGCTGGTTTTGTAGAAGCTATTACAGGAGAAGGGATATATTTTGCTATAAAAAGTGGCCGATTAGCTGCTGAAGCAATAATTAGTAATGGAGACATAGTTGAAAACTATAACAGATCTACTCAAAAAGACGTAATTAAATTTTTAAAACAAAGCCATTTTGTAAAAAAGTTTTTCTTTCATAAAGTATTGTTATCATATGAACTGAGAAAAATGAAAAATAACAATAAGTATGCAAAATACTATTTTGAGCTCTTATTAGGCGATATTGATTATTGGGGGTATTTTAAAAAAGTAATTTTTAATAAAAAGTAATATAGGATATTAACCGATTACTTAGATATTGGTTCTAACATTGTCTACGATTTTGTGTTAACTAAAAAATATGCCGATATTGGCGTATTTTTTATAGTCACGTTGAATAATTATGGGGCATATATAAATTATATATTTTTATTTATTTTAACAAGCAATTTTGAAAATTCTTCAATTTTTTTGATTTTATCTGAGGATATTATCTCTTCACAAAATAATTCAAATCGTTCAACTCCTTCTTTTAAATTTATTTTTCCAGCCGAAGTTAGTTTAACTAAACTAACTCGAGCATCTCTTTTATTCATTTCTTTTTTAATAAGACCTATTTTTTCCATTGGAAGAAGTAGGCGAGTGACACCGGAAGCTGTTAAGCCAATTTTTTCTGCTAAATCAATTCGACGCATTTTTTGTTCATCAGATTGACTAAGGAGATAGAGAATTATTAGCTCATTAAAACCAAGACCGCCTAAATGGCTATCTAAACGGCGTGATAGCTTAGTTTGGAATTTTGCTATATCTAAACAAAATTTCATAGATGAATTGATGTTTTTCATATTTTAGATTATTTATTGATTAATGTTTGATATGTCAAATATATATCAAGTAAATAATTTTGTCAAATCAATATGATTTTTGAAATGCTAATTTCTATTTCAAAATTATTTTTTCTAAATAGTTCTATTTAAAGCCTTCTAAGTGTGAATTTGTTTAAAATATCGTTTTTAGTAGTGTTTTTTTATACTTTAAGTATATATTTTGGTGTGCTATGCTGGAGATATAAATTAATAGCCAAAATAATATAAGCTTTGAGGATATTAAGGTAGATAACAGTAATAAGGTGGAAGAGAAATATGATGACCTAGAAGAAAAAAGAGTGGATACTGTCGAAAAAGAAAAATATGATGAGCTATTAGAATCAGAAGTAGGTATTTCTTCTTCTTTTTTAGAGAAGATTGCAAAAAATAAATCATAATATGTCTCTAATTATTTTTAAGACGGATAACCCATTTGTAATTTAGAGTCAATTATATAATAATATGATTAATTAATATTAAAATTATGGGAAGATTTAATCAAGGAGATAGATCTGGCGGTGGAAGAAATTTTGACGGCAATCGTAGCTTTGGACAAGGAGATAGATCAGATAGACCCTTAATGTATGATGCTGTCTGTTCAAATTGTGGTCAGAATTGTAAAGTTCCATTTAGACCAACTGGTGATAAACCCGTTTTTTGTAGTGATTGTTTCAATAATAAAGATGGTGGTAATGGTCGATCTAATAAGAGATCTTTTGATCGTCTAGGTTCTGGAGATAAAAAGATGTTTAAAGTTGTCTGCGATAAATGTCATCAAGATTGCGAGGTTCCATTTAGACCAACTGGTGATAAACCCGTTTTTTGTAGTGATTGTTTTGGGAAAATTGAAAGAAACGAAAGTAAGAGAAACACTGTTACTCCTGATCAATATGCGAAACAGTTTGAAATGTTGAATAATAAGCTGGATGACATTTTAAATATGTTGTCAGCTAAAGCTCTATCTAAAAGAGTAGTTAAAAAAGAACAGTCGGTTGTAAAAGAAGTCAAAAAGGTGATTAAGGAAAAAGCTGTAGCCAAAAAGGGGAAAGCAGCCCCTAAGAAAGTTGTTAAGGAAACCATGGTTAAGAAAAAAGTTGTTAAGAAAGTCGTAGCTAAGAAAAAGAAATAAATTATTCAAGCATTCTATATATAAAAATACACTGTTATCAGTGTATTTTTATTATTCTATATTCAGCTTCTTTATCGCCGAGTTTTATCTTTGCTATATCTCCAACTTTTTTATTAAGGATTGCAGACCCGATGGGCGAGTTACGAGATATAACTCCTTGGAGGGGGTTGGTTTCAGCGGATCCTAATATGGTGAATGTTTTTCGTTTCCCTCTTAGTTCCACGTCAATCGTATTACCAACTTGCACCAGAGAGTTATTATTTTGAGGTACGATAACAATAGCTGATTTTAATTGATTTTCAGTATCTAATATCCTTTGATTCAATCCTCGAAGATGCCCCTTTGCTAACTGATAGCCGGCGTTTTCAGAGAAATCACCATCTGATGCCAGTATTTTTACTTCAGCAGCTAATTGTGGCTGCTTGTTTCTCATTCTCTTTAATTTAATCTCTAGTTCGTTAATTTTTTCTTGAGTTAAATATGGATCAGCCTTTGTTGGAGGGCGATTGCCTAATTTTCGTTTTGGAATTTGCATATAACTAGATTATAGCATAAGCATTGTTCTTTGCGGTTAGTTCAAGTATAATTGGAGCATGATAAAAAATAGATACACTTTGATTGGATCACTAGCTATTATCCTAGCCGCTTTACTTTGGAGTATTGACGGCATTTTTATTCGTCCAACTTTCTATGTGTTACCAGCTGCATTGGTAGTTTTTTGGGAACATTTTTTAGGATTTGTAATTTTAAGTCCTTTTGTAATTTTGAATTGGCGGAAGATTAAAACTTTGAGTAAGCGAAATTGGGGAGCAATTATATGGATTAGTGTTTTTGGTGGGATGATCGGAACTATTATGATCACCAAGGCTTTTTTTGCTGCAGTTGGTGGTGAAACTACTTTTGCTACAGTAATTATATTACAAAAACTTCAACCAATATTTGCTATTTTATTAGCTAGATTAGTCTTGAAAGAACGTTTGTCTAGAAAGTTTTATCTTTGGGCTGCCATAGCTGTAGTGGCTAGCTATTTCATCGCTTTTGCTAAAACAGGATTGAATTTAGCAGAGATAGACTGGTTCCATAATGCAGCTTTCTTTGCTGTAATAGCCGCTTTTGCTTTTGGTTCTTCTACGGTTTTTGGCAAAAGAATTGCTAATCATTTAGATTTTAAAGCTGTAACCGCTCTACGATTTGGTGTTACCTCTGTTCTCGTATTTGGCTTAATTTTAATAACTGGAGATTTCTTTAGGGTTAATCTGATTACTGGTACTCAGTGGTGGTTGCTAGGATTAATTGTTTTAACCAGTGGAGCAGGGGCTATGTTTATTTATTATTTTGGTTTACGCAAAGTATCTGCCTCAACTACTACTATTTTAGAATTGTTTTGGCCTTTCTCAGCTATAATCTTAGATTATGTCTTCAATCATAATTATTTAAATACTACTCAAATTATTGCCTTCTTGGTTTTATTAGTAGCTTTTTTTAAAGTGTCAGCTCTAGGTAAAAATAAAGTTAGATTTACAGCTAAAGTTATTTATGGTCAGGGCAGAGGTAAGAGCATGGGTCATCCCACAGCCAATTTAGATAAAATAGATTTAGATATTCCGCATGGCGTTTATGTAGTAAACATAAAAGTTAATGATCAGAAATATTCTGGGTTAATGCACTTCGGTTTCAAAGAAATCTTTCAGGGGTCAGTTTCTCTGGAAGTTTTAATCAAAGATTTTTCAGAAGATATTTATGGAGCAGAAATGGATGTTAAAGTTATAAAAAAGATAAGAGAGGTGAAAAAATTTAAGGATCCCCAATCGTTGCGAGCAGTCATTGAGAAAGATTTATTGGCACTATAGAAATACCGCTCATTGTAGCGGTATTTTTTTATTTTACTGAGACTCAGGTTAATCTATTGGAGTTATTTGTTTTGAAAGAAAATGGCTCTAAATGCGTATTACTAAGTAGAGAACGTTCTAATAAATTAAATAATAAATATAAACATTATGAAGAAATCATACTTTATTGCCGGAGCAGCTATGGCAATTACCTTAGTCACTGTTATTACCGTTGGCCAAGGCGTGTCTGCCCATAGTAATACATCTCAAGATAGATCATTTGATAACCACAGGCAATTTACTGCAGAGGATAAGGCCGAATTTATAGCTGAAAAAGAGGCTAGAAGGGAAGTTGTAAGAGCGGCTTTAGAAGCTGAGGATTATACAGCTTGGGCAGCGACCATGGATGAAAGAGCTCCGGTATTGGAGAAAATTAATGAAGAAAACTTTCCTAAATTTGTAGAAGCTCATGATTATATGGAAAAAGCTAGGGTAATTTTTGAAGAATTAGATATTGAGAAGCCAGGTAAAAACATGGGACAAATGAGAGGGTCTATGCATAAATTTATCAACAAATAAATATTGATTTGGTTGCGAGGAGATATATATAAAAAAGACGGTCTTGGAGATCGTCTTTTTTATAATATATGATATAATATGCGTATATGTCAGTTAAATCATATGATAAATTAGTTAGGGATAAGATTCCCGATATTATTAAAAAGGCGGGAGTAGAGCCTGTAATTAGAGTCGCAAAAGACTTAGAGGAGTATTTGGTGTACTTAAAGAAAAAGGTGGTTGAAGAAGCGAAGGAATTAAATCAAGAAACTAATATTGAAAAACTAAAAAAAGAGATTGCGGATGTGGTCGAGGTGTTGGATAATTTGATTTCAACTCTTGATCTGACTTGGCAAGATATTGACGTTGTTAGGGAAGAGAAAAATCACCAGAGAGGCAGTTTTAAAGATAAAATTATTTTGATTGAAACTAAATAACATAAATTCCTTACTTGTCGAAAACATAGTTCGATGCTATGTTTTTTTCAACATTGTATATGAAGAGAACTAATTTATTGGCACAATATCGTGCTAAAAGGTTAAGAAAAATAGCTTTGTTAGCAGTTTCTAAAAGATTAGAAGCAGTAGAGGCTTATAAAAAAAATCCCCTTGAAATACAGAGGCGAGTTTTTAATTCTCTTATTTTGCGAGCTAAGAATACTGAATGGGGAAAAAAATATAATTATAATGAAATAAAAAGTTTTAAAAATTTTATCGATACTGTTCCAGTAAATAACTATGAAAGTTTAGAGCCCTATATTAAAAGGTTGATAAGTGGAGAAACTAACCTTTTGTGGCCTGGAAAAACTAAGAACTTTGCTAAATCGTCCGGAACCACCAGCTCTAAGAGTAAATTCATACCAGTCACTAAAGAAGCTTTGAAAGAGTGTCATTTTCAGGCCGGTAAAGATATGTTAGCCATGTATTTTAAGCAAAGGCCAAATTCAAAGTTTTTTATAGGAAGCAGTTTTAGCTTAGGAGGCAGTCGTCAAAATCAAGAATTAGGAAAAGATAAGTTTATTGGTGATGTGTCTGCGCTTATCATGAACAAGTTGCCAGTTTGGGCTCAAGCTAGAAGGGTGCCGAGACTTAAAGTGGCTTGTATGAGTGAATGGGAAGAGAAATTACAAAAGATTTCGGAGATTATTATTAAAAAAAATATAATTAGTTTATCTGGGGTGCCATCTTGGATGTTGGTATTGTCTAGGAAGATTTTAGATATGACCGGTACAGACAACTTATTAGAGGTTTGGCCAAATTTAGAATTATTTATACATGGCGGGGTAAATTTTTCTCCTTACAAGGAACAATTTAAAAAAATTATACCTACTGACATCGTAGACTACTTAGAGGCATATAATGCTTCCGAAGGATTTTTTGCTTTTCAAGATGATTTAAATAGAAATGATATGTTATTATCTTTAGATAGTGGCGTATTTTATGAATTTATGTCGTTAGAAGAATTAGATAAAGATAAACCTCAGACTTTAATGATTGATCAAGTAGAGCTAGATGTTAATTATGCATTAATAATTTCCACTAATGCCGGCTTATGGAGATACGCGGTTGGCGATACAATTAAGTTTACTAGTTTGTATCCCCATAGAATAGTAGTTAGTGGGCGTGTTAAGAGTTTTATTAATGCCTTTGGTGAAGAGCTGATTGTAGAGAATGCTGATAAAGCCATGGAAGAGACCTGTAAACAATTGAATACAGTGATAAAGGATTATACTGCTGCTCCAGTCTATATGACAAATAATACTCAGGGGGCTCATCAATGGATAATTGAGTTTGAAAAGGCTCCTCAGGATGTAGAAAATTTTGCTGAAGTACTAGATAGTGAATTAAAGAAAGTTAATTCAGATTATGAGGCCAAGAGATATAAAGATAAGGTTTTGACTAGGCTAAAGTTAGTAGTAGCTCGAGATAACCTCTTCTATGATTGGCTGGAAAAGCAAAATCGTTTAGGTGGTCAATGTAAAGTTCCTAGATTATCTAATAATCGCAAAATTGTTGATGAGTTATTACAAATAAACTAATTGTTAATAAAAAAAGCGTAGTTTGATATTAGGTTTTTTTATTTCGTTATTTTAATAAAATAAGGTAATATTAGAGTAGAATATTTAATTTTAAAACTATGAAAAAAGTTTTTTTTAGCATTTTATTTATCATCATTATCTTAGTTCTTGGTTTTTTGTGGCAGGAAGGATTTTTCTCTCCTGTGCAAATAACAGAGGGGAACACCGGGCCCTATTTTATAGTGTATGAGGATTATATCGGAGATTATAAAAAGACCGGACCAGTTATGGATAGTCTATACCAAAGATTGTTTATTGATGGTATTCAGGCTGTGAGAGGAATCGGCATCTATTATGATAATCCAAAGGAAGTGGTCACCGAAAAATTGTATAGTCAAATAGGGATGATTGTTGAGAGAGAAGATTATAAAAGATTAGCTGATGTAGAAAATAATTATTCAGTTAAGCATGTTCCCTTAGCTAATAGCGTAATTACCGAATTTTCCTATAGGAATAAAATTTCTATTCTTTTAGGTATTTACAAAATTTATCCTCCGTTAACAAGGTATATTGAAGAGAAGGGCTATGTGCGAGGGCCTATAATTGAAGTCTATGATAAGTTAGATAAAAGGATTTATTACATTATGAATATTGAAGATTAATTAAATGCTGAAGAAAGTTTTACTATTTTTCATCTTAATATCTTTATTTTTTGCTACCAGTGTTCAAGCTAGCGAAAATAAAGATACCATCTTTACCGCCAAGGTATTAGAGATATTAGAAGAACAGGACGTCGTATTTCCCGATGGTGCTTCTGATACTAAACAAATGCTTAGGCTGCAGGGATTGGATGAAGAGTTTGCTGGCGAAGAGATCATATTTAACGGCATAGATAATTTGGAGGTTCTAAATCATCAGACCTATAAAGTTGGAGATAAGGTTTTAGTGGCGGCTAGTCCTGGTGTTGGTGATGAGATGTATTTTTATGTGACAGAGTATGTGCGCCTAACTCAATTATGGTGGCTAGTAGCTCTGTTTTTTCTTGTTTTGTTATTAGTAGGTAGAGGCAAGGGTCTGAGATCATTTATTGGTCTAGGGATTAGTTTCATTGTTATTGTTAAATACATTATTCCTCAGATATTACAGGGGGCAAATCCGCTCATGGTAACAGTATTAGGATCCTTTGTAATTCTGTTAGTAGCTATTTATTTGACGGAAGGTTTTAAACCTAGATCCCATCTGTCTATTGTTACTATTTTTTTTACTTTAATTATTACAGTTTTTCTATCTTGGCTATTTGTTTCTGTTACCAAGTTAACTGGAGCGGCCGGCGAAGATATGTTGTTCCTGTTTAGTCTAGATGGAGTGACTCTTAATCTACAAGGGCTATTATTAGCAGGAATAATTATTGGCGCTTTAGGACTTCTAGATGATGTAGTAATTTCTCAAGTAGTGGCAGTGGAAGAAATTGCTAAGAGTAACCCTAGTTTAGGAAAACGAGAACTGTTCAAACGAGCTTATAACGTGGGAACATCCCATATATCCTCCATGACTAATACTTTATTTTTAGCCTATGCCGGTGTTTCCTTACCTTTGCTAATTATGTTTGTGTCTGGCCATAGTCCGTTGTCGAATTGGCAGCAAATAGTCAACACAGAACTAATAGCTTCAGAATTAGTTAGAACTTTAGTAGGTAGTATTGGATTAATTTTGGCCGTGCCTCTGGCTACTTTTGTGGCGGCTAGTTGGTTTAGTATAAAAAAACTTAAATAAAGCTTATAAAATAAAAAAACCTTGATTAGTTCAAGGTTTTTACTATTTTGATATTAACAATCTCTGTTAATAATTTTTTCTATGTCGTCATTAGCAAAGATCGATTCTGTAATTAGATAAACAATTGTTACATCTATGTCTTTTGCTTTGACGAAGCAGCTATCGATAGTTATTTCTGATGTGACATATATTCTTAGAAATATATCATCACCTTTTATCAATAAAATATACTTTTCAGCTTTTAAAAGTTGAGTAAGCATTACAAAAATGTAATGCATCAATATTAAAGAACTTTTTTCAAAATTCTTTTTCAGTATTCTTGTTACTGCAATTTCCGCACATGGCGATGATCGTTTTCCTAATTTCATGTTTGCTGATTTAAATGAACAATAGATTAATATATCTTTAAAAATGTTTCTTGTCAATTACTGGCTTTGTCGATATAATATTAAAAGAGCTTATAATTAAACAAAAATATGGATAATATTCTAAACAACAATGATTTAGAGCCACAGAAGAAAAAATCTGTGAAATCTAAGTTTATTTTAATCGAAACTATTATTATTGTTATTCTTATTCTTGTTGGTTGGTCATTATTTTCTAACCAATCACAGAAACAGCAAGCTATAGCAGCTAATATTCAGCAACTAGAAATCTTGGAGCAAGAAACAACTCGCTGCGGTGACTTAGTTAGCCAACAGAGTGGTGATTTTGATCAATATGAATACTGTCGTCAATTATTACAAGTTTTTAGCAATTAATTATGATAGGAGTTTTTGATTCAGGTTTGGGAGGATTAACTATCCTAAAGCATTTTTTAAATGATTTGCCCCAATATGATTACATTTATTTAGGTGATAATGCCCGTGTTCCCTACGGCAGCAAATCTCCTGATTTAATTTATCAATACAGCGTTCAAGCAGTGGATTTTTTGTTTTCTCAGGGATGTGAACTTATTATTTTCGCTTGCAATAGCGCTTCTAGTCAGGCTTTGAGAAAAATTCAGACGGAAGATTTGCCAAAAAAATATCCTGGTAAGAAAATTTTAGGCGTTATTAGGCCCCTGGCTGAGCAAGCAGTTCAAGATAATTTTTCTAAGATAGGAGTAATTGGTACTGCTGCCACTATTTCTTCAGGAGTGTACAAAAAAGAAATAAAAAAGTTAAATTCTAAGATTCAGGTTATAGAGAAAGCTACTCCGTTATTAGTGTCTTTGATTGAAGAAAATTGGTTAGGAAAACCGGAAACTAAAATGATTTTAAAGAAATATTTAAGATCATTAAAAATGAAGCAGGTAAAGGCCCTGATTTTGGCTTGTACTCACTATCCATTTTTATTGAAAGAGATTAGAAGGATTATGGGCAAGAGTTGTTTGGTTTATGATCCGGGACACGTAGTTTCCGCTAGTTTAAAAGATTATTTAGGTCGTCATCTAGAAATTAAGTTAGCTACTAAGAAAAAATCTATTATCAAATTTTACACTACTGATAAAGCGAGTAATTTTAAAGTAATGGGCGAGAGATTCTTAGGTCGTAAAATTTCTAAAGTAGAACATATAAATTTACCATAATGACTGAACAATATTTCCAACCTTTATCTAGCCGATTGCGTCCTAAAAGTTTTAAGGAATTTGTTGGCCAAGAAAAAGTAGTTGGTAAAGACGGTTTTTTATTTCAGGCTATTAAATCTGATCAGGTACCGTCAATGATTCTTTGGGGCCCACCAGGTAGCGGTAAAACCACCCTAGCTTTAATCATTGCCTCAGAGACTAAAGCTAAATTTGTGCAATTGAGCGCAGTTAATAGTGGTCTTAAGGATTTGCGACAAGTGGTCGAAGGAGCTCAAGCTATTCAGAGATTAGGCCAAAAAACTATTTTGTTTATCGATGAGATTCATCGTTGGAACAAAGCCCAGCAAGACGCTCTATTACCCCAAGTAGAAAATGGGGTTATTATTTTAATTGGAGCTACTACAGAAAATCCTAGTTTTGAAATTAACTCAGCGTTATTGTCTAGAGCACAAGTGGTGGTATTAGAGAGGTTGAGTGAATTAGATTTGAAATCTATTATTAAAAAAGCAGCTAAGAAATTAGCTGCTAAAGTTGAAGCCAAAGCGCTGTCATTAATAGTTAGGTTAGCTAATGGTGACGCTCGTCAGGCTTTAAATATTTTAGAGAAAGCGCGCAGTCGTTCGGAGGTTATTAATATTGATTTAGTTAAAGAAGTTTTGAACCGGCCACATGTATTTCATGATAAGAGCGGAGAAGAGCACTATAATTTAATTTCTGCCTTGCATAAGTCAATGCGTGGTAATGATCCCGATGCTTCTCTCTATTGGTTAGCTAGATTATTAGAGGGCGGAGAAGATCCTATCTATGTAGCTAGAAGATTAGTTCGATTTGCTAGTGAAGATATTGGTTTAGCCAATAACACAGCTTTGTTATTAGCTAATGCTGCTTTTGAAGCTTGTCAAAAGATTGGTCTGCCAGAATGCAAAGTGCATTTAGCTCACGCAGTGATCTATTTAGCTAAATCTAAAAAAAGTGTTCAAGCATATCTGGCTTATAGTAAAGTGAAGGAAGAGGTAGAAAAGAGTGGTAATTTACCGGTACCATTACATATTAGAAATGCCCCAACTAGTTTAATGAAAGATTTAGGGTATAGTAAAGGATATAAATATACTCCCCTAGAAGATAGTAGTGATCAAGATTATTTACCAGATAAATTAAAGAATAAAAAGTTTATTGATTAAGCGCCATCTTATAACCACGGCCGGGAAGAGTATGAATTAACTTTCGTTTTCCCGGTTTTTCTATTTTCCTTCTTAAATTCAAAACATGAGATTCAATGGTATTAGAAAAAGGATCAGCATTAATGTCCCAGACATTTTCTAAAATTAAACCACGAGATAAAACTCTATTATTATTTTGCAAAAAATATTTTAATAAGCAGTATTCTTTACGAGTTAAATATATTTTTTGTTTACCCCGAGAAACTTCTTGGCTGTCGGTGTTTAATTTAAGATCATCCAACATTAGTAAGTCGGGCAGTCTAATAGGTGGTCGTTTGCCTATGGCTTTTAGTCGCATTAATAATTCTTCAAAAACAAATGGTTTAGTTAAATAATCATCTATTCCTGCTTTGAACATTTCATTTTTAGTCTTAAAATCGTTTTTTACAGATAGCATAATAATAGGGGTATCAATTTTGTCTTCGCGGATTTCTGTGCAGACTTCTAATCCGTTTAGTTTAGGTAACATGAAATCTAAAATAATTACATCGTAGGGGTTAGTTCTGGCCGTAAAAGAACCCTGTTCTCCGTCGGTAGCAGTATCAATTATAAAGAATTCAGATTCTAAACCACTTTTAAGAAATTTTAAGATTTCTTTATCGTCTTCGATAATTAAGATTTTCATAGTTTAAGCATTAATTATAAATTTAGTTTAATTTTAACTTTTTCCTAGTTAATTAAACCTAAAGAAAAGATTAAAAAAAGATTAACATTATTGTTGACAAAAATAAATCTTTTATAGTATGATATTTCAATATTGTTTTTTAAAATTAAATTTCACTTAAAATTATTTCCAATGAAAAAAATTCTTTTGTATTCGGTAATTGCGCTTGTCGCATTCTTAATTTTCGGAATCATTTATTTGTCCAGTAGAAGCGGAAAAACAGACGCCACTTTAGGTATGGAAAGAACCTGCAATGAATGGTCAGCAGACCAAGAGGCTGTTTTTGATAGCATTCGTCAGGACACCAGTGAGTCTATACTGCTATTTGACAGGTTAAAAATCACTAAAAAAGATCTTGATCAACAAGTGCGTCGTTATGCTAATATTCAATTAAGTATTATGGGGCGGGAATGTTTACTTCCCAACTGTACGATGGTATATGAATTTCTTCAGTTTGATGAAGGCGGTGTTAAAGTAATGGATACCCAAGGGAAATGGCATAGATCCATGACCTATGGCACGGAACCGGTAGTTCATATATTTAAAGAAGGATACACTCCAGATTTAAGTACAAATTTACCGTTCCACAGTTTTTTTCTTAGATGTATCAATGGTTATGTAGAATTACAAGATCCTATAAGAAAAGCTAAGGTTGCAGTTAGGCCAGTTTTAGTAAAAGAATTGAAGATTACAGTAATTGGTGTTATTGATGAATATCATTATCCTTGTCACATTATCCCTGATCTTCTTGGTTGGTTGTTATTTGCTGAAGATAATAATATCCCAGTAATGTACAAAGATGTCACCTGGAAACGTTGCTCGTTTGATATGGTTTGGGAAAAATTTTCTCATGGTTATCTGGTAGCTATAGATCTTCCGGCAGGAACAGAGGTGATATCAGCAATAAGTGCTGACGGTAAAGAAAGAATTTCAATACGTAATTTTCATCAGTTATATGATGATTTACCATGGGGAATGTAAGATGAAATTTGAAAAAAGTGTAAAATATACCCTGTTCTTAGAAATGGGGTTTTTTTATTGAAAAAAAATAATTTTAGCGCTATACTAATAACTATTATGATAAAAATAATTTCCAACCAACCGCCTAAGGGCACTAGTGATTGGTTGCCTGACGAATTTAATGTTAGGCAATATATTTTTGATACTTGGAAAAGAGTTTGTGAACTCTATGGTTTTGAGCAATATTTAACCCCAGTTTTTGAAAGTGCTGAGCTTTATCGAGCTAAATCAGGTGATGAAGTGGGAGGTAAAGAGTTGATGACAATCACAGATAGAGCTGGTAGAGAATTCGCTCTTCGCCCAGAAATGACTCCTAGTGTGACTAGATTAGTTACTCGTATTTATGATCAAGCTCCTAAACCATTGAAGTTATTCTCAATCGCCAATTTTATTAGAAATGAAAAACCTCAGAGAGGAAGAAATCGTGAATTTTGGCAACTTAATTGCGACACTTTTGGCACCGATTCATTAGCCGCAGATATTGAAGTAATGCAGATTGCCCTGGATATTATGTTAGCTTTTAATCCTCCTAAAGATTCTTTTTGTTTGTATATTAATAATCGTAAGTTAATCAATGATTTGCTAGCCTTATCCGGTATAGCTGACGACAGAAAATTAGATACTATTAGGTTGATGGATAAATGGAATAAGCTAGACCCTAAAGACTTAGAGTCAGCCTTTGCAGAGATTGAAGTTTCTAGAGACAGTTTTGTTTTATTAGAAAAGTTCATGAAGAGTAAAACTGAGGTAGAATTAGGTGAGGCTATTCCTAAGTTGAAGGATAGTGAAGGATTTAAAGAAATTGTAGAAGCAACAGTTACGCTGAGAGAGTTGGGTTATGGAGAATATGTTAATTTTAAAGCTGACTTGATCAGAGGATTTGATTATTATGATGGTATAGTTTTTGAAATTTTTGATAAACACCCAGATAATCTTCGGGCTATGTTTGGCGGAGGTAGGTATAATGGTTTGGCTGAAATTTTTGGTAAAACTAGTTTTCCGGCCGTAGGTTTTGCTCCCGGAGATGAAACTACTAAACTTTTTTTAGAGAGTTGGGGCCTCTTAGATAAAATAAAAAAGACCGAAAGATACTATTTACCATTATTGGATGAGAGTTTAACTTTGGAGTATAAAAAATTGTCTGGTAAATTGAGAGGGAATGGACTTTCTGTGGAAGCTGGATTAGAAGCGCAAAAATTAAATAAAGCTTTAGAATATGCTAACCGTAAAGGATTCAATAAAGTTGTAATATTTGCTGGCCAAGAAAAAGAACAGGAGATATATAAAATAAAGGATATGTCTAGTGGTGAAGAAACTGAACTCAAACTATAGCGACATTATTTGTAAACATTGACTTTTTTAGATTTTTATATTATATTACATAGTTGTTTTAAAATTAGATATCATGGCACATCAAAATTTTTCTGAACATTCTAGTTACCTGGCGCAAGACTTAAACATGTTTTGGGGTAAAGATTTGGTTAAAGGACAGGCGATATTTGTGTTGCCAGTTATTTTACCCATAGCCATAGGAGGATCTGCCATATGTATTTTTGCACATATTTTAGGGTCCTGCCTGATTTCAGTTTTTGGTTATTCGGCTGCGTGAGCAGACTATAAAGATCGTATTTTTACGATCTTTTTTCTTTGCTTTTTAAAGGGTGCATGCTAAAATTTAATATATGATAAAAATCTTAGATCAAATTGATTTAACTCAATTTGATAAATATAAAAAAGACCCAAAACCAGAAACATATAAACCAAATTTAGATAAGAAATTGGCTGGTTTGTCGTTAAGATTAAACGAGGAATACGGTGATTTTGTAGCCGAGGATGGCATTATTGGTATTTCTGGGCAAGACGCAGTTGAGGATAGTCGTTGGGTGGAAAAACAGGAAAAAATTTGGGCAGAACAAATGCATGAAAGTGTAGGCGAATGGAAGAGTAAAAAAGAGAAAAATGCTGCAAATATTACAGAGATGGCAGTAACTGTGTTATTGGATAAAGCGATTGGTTCTCGTTTTGTTGTGGTCAGAGCTTCTAATTATGATGATTATAGAAATGGCGTAGATAATGTTATTGTAGACAAAGAAACTGGAGCAGTAATTTGCGGTTTTGATGAAGTAATTGGCCATGAGGGAGATGATGGAGCGGAGAAGAAGTCGGATAAAATAAAGAAGATAATGGCCAGGGGTGGGGCTAGCTTGAAGTATGGCTTAGGATTTAATCAGGAGAATGAATTAGGTGTTAAATCGTTGAATAATTTACCAGCTTTCTATCTTTCTCTAAGTAAGCAAGAATTACAGTCGTTGCTGGTGTCATTGGATAAGGATAAGGATGATTTATCTGAATCAGAACAGAGCATTATGAATAAGTTTGTTGATTCTTTAGAAAATCAGCGAGAAGATTTATTACCCGAGTCTGTCAATTCGGCTCTACAGGATAATTTAAATAGATTCCAAGAATCATTAATGGAAATGAAAAGATTAATTTTATGAGCACAATTTTTTTATACAATACTCTCAGTCGAGAGAAAGAAGAGTTTAAACCAATCAAGAAAGGTCAGATTGGCTTGTACACTTGTGGTCCTACAGTATATAACTATGCTCACTTAGGTAATTTACGTACATATTTGTTTGAAGACTTTTTAAAACGTGTTTTATTGTTCAATGATTATAAAGTTAAACATATTATGAACATTACAGATGTAGGACATCTAACTGGAGATAGAGATATGGGGGAAGACAAGTTGGAGCTAGGGGCTAAGAGAGAAAATAAAACTGCTTGGGAAATTGCCAATTTTTATTTAGCAGCTTTTAAAAAAGATTTAGAAAATTTAAATATTTTAGCACCAAGTAAATGGTATAAGGCTACGGAAACAATAAGAGAGCAAATTAAATTAATTAAAACTTTAGAAAAGAAAGGGTATACCTATAAAACTTCAGATGGTATATATTTCAATACAGTTAAGTTTGGTGGTTATACTAAATTAAGCCATCAAGATCTTAAGTCTCTACAAGAGGGGGCTAGAGTAGAGAAAAATGATGAAAAGCGTAACTTGGCAGATTTTGCCCTTTGGAAGTTTTCTCCTGAAAATGAACAGAGACAGATGGAATGGAAATCTCCCTGGGGGATTGGCTTTCCTGGTTGGCATACTGAATGTAGCGCTATGAGCTTGAAAGGTCTAGGTAAACAATTGGATATACATTGTGGTGGTGTTGATCATATTAATGTTCATCATACGAATGAGATTGCTCAGTCGGAAGCAGCTACTGGAAGAAAATTTTTCAATTATTGGTTACATGGAGCTTTTTTAATAATTTCCGGAGGCAAGAAAATGGCTAAGAGCGAAGGAAATTTTTTAACTTTAAAATCTGAATTACTAGATAGAAAGATTAGCCCATTAGCTTTTAGATTAGCCGCTTTGCAAGTTCATTATCATAAGCCAATGGAATATAGCGCTGAGACTATTCTGAACGCTGACCAGGCTCTGAAGTCCCTGTATGGGCGTCTAGAAGAGCTGGGGGAGAAAGTAGGTAAGATTAACCAGAAATATAGACAAAGGTTTATTACAGCAATAAACGATGATTTAAATATGCCTCAAGCTTTAGCTATAACTCAGCAGATGCTAAAGGACAATACTATTAAAACCGAGGACAGAGTAGCTACCGCTTTAGACTTTGATAGAGTGTTAGCTTTAAATTTTAAAGAACAGTTATCTTGGCAAGCTCCTCAGCCAGTGTTAACCTTAGCTAAGACCAGGGATGAAGCTAGACAAGTAAAAGATTTTTCTAGAGCAGATGATCTTAGAGTGAAAATAGAAGGTTTAGGATATAAAGTAGCGGATTCGTCAGAGGGAACTAGAATTTTAAGAAGTTAATTATGGCAAAGAATTTTTGGGCCAAGCTAGAGAAACCGATTATTGCTTTAGCCCCGATGGCCGGTATAAATGATATAGCTTTTAGAGAAATTTGCGCCAAATTTGGCGCCGATGTTTTATATAGTGAGATGGCTAGTGCTACAGCTCTAACTAGAAATCCAGGAAAAACTTTAAAGATGTTAGCCCATAGAAAAATTAAGCAACCGTATGTGGTGCAGTTATTCGGTCATCATCCAGAACACTTTAAAGTGGCCGCTCAGATAATAGAAAAAGAAATTAAACCTCAGGGTATTGATATTAATTTTGGTTGTCCAGCTAATAAGGTTTTGAAGCAGGGGGCAGGGGCAGTATTAATGGAGGACAAGAAACAGGCTAGAGAGATTATTAAAGCCACTATTGAATCAACTAGCTTGCCAGTATCAATAAAAACTAGAATAAAAGTTGGTGATGTAACGATTCTAGATTTTATAGACTATATTAGCGATCTGGATGTAAAAGCTATTATGATTCATGGTCGTAGTTTGACCCAAGGATTTGTAGGTGAAATAGAGTATGAAGTAATCAGACAAGTTAAAGAAAAATTTCCTGGTGTAGTCTTAGCTAACGGAGGAATTAATGATTTAAAACAAGCTCGTAAGACTTTAAAATTAACAAATGTTGACGGTCTAGGAATTGCTAGAGGAGCCATGGGTAAGCCTTGGATATTCCAGGAGATTAAAGGCAAAGAATCTAATTATGATTTTAATGATATTGTTAAAGTGGCCTTGGAGCATTCTAAGTTAGCTTGCAAATATAAAAAAGATTTTGGTCCCAAAGAGATGAGAAAACATTTGTCTTGGTATATTCAAGGGCAACCTGGAGCTAGAGAAGTGAGGCAAGCATTAGTTAAGGTAGAAACTTTAAAAGATATCGAAAGTATTTTTAAAAATTATGACTCTATACATAGATACAACCAATCCTAAAAAGATTATTTTGGTTTTGAAGAAAAATCAGAAAGAATTATTTAGACATGAAGAAGCCGTAGTGAATAAGCGACAAGCAGAAAAGTTGCTGATCGTTATGGATAAGTTTTTAAAAGATAATGGTTTGACCTGGGGGAGAATAACTGATTTAGAAGTAAATAATGTAGGCGGTAGTTTTACTGGTTTAAGATTAGGAGTGTTAACTGCTAATACTTTAGCCTTTATATTAGGTTTGCCTGTCAAAGGTTTAGATGACCAATCGTTAAATAGACAGGATATTAAAATAGTTAAACCCCTATATGATCGAGAGCCAGATATTGGTCCTAGTAAAATTGATATATAATTTTTCTGTTATAATAGATTTTTAATCAATCTTTAATATATGAAAGGAGAGCATTGCTGATTAATATTTGATTTAATGAACGACTTTTTTTTCTGATCAATGGTTATTAGCGTCCTATTTTTTTTAGGATGTTTTTTTATTTGTGGATAACATTTATTTGCCTTTTTTAACAGGTTCACCTGTGCATAACTTCTCAATAGGCTTTTTTTAGCTGATATTAGCCGATATTATAGGGTTGACGGTAGGGTATAAGTGGTGTATAATAATATTATATAGGTGATTAGTGGTGAATTAAGGTGAAAATCAAGTATGTTTATTGGAGAATACAATCACAATTTAGACACGAAGGGGAGATTAGCTATTCCAGTTAAATTTCGCTCTTCTCTGAAGAAAGGAGCAGTTATTACCAAGGGTTTGGATAACTGTCTATTTTTGTATTCTAGAGAACAATGGCAAGAAATGGCAGAGAAGTTTGCTAGTTTACCTATTAGCCAAGCTAAGGCTAGAGCTTTTGCTAGACATATGTTAGCTGGAGCTATGGATGTGGAGTTTGATAGACAGGGAAGAATTACTTTACCTGAATATTTACGTAAATTTTCCAGCCTAAAAAAAAGAGTCATTGTGGCGGGGTTATATAACCATTTGGAAGTTTGGGATGAAACTGCTTGGAATATTTATAAGAAGCAATCTGAGAAAAATAGCAATGCAATTGCCGAAGAATTATCTGAGTTAGGTATTTAATAATATATGGCTTCCATACATAAGCCAGTGATGCTTGAAGAAATCATAAGATATTTACAACCAAAGAAAGGAGACTTATTTGTTGATTGTACGTTAGGTGGTGGTGGCTATAGTTTGGCTTTAGCTAAAGCAGTTGGTAAAACCGGTAAAGTTTTAGGAATTGATTTAGACGCTGAAGCAATAGCCAGAGTAGAAAAAAAGAAAAAAGAATTAAAGATAGATAATCTAATACTTGAGCAGGGGAATTTCCGAGACTTAAAAGAGATTGTTAGTAGGCATTTCCCGAATAAACAGAAGTTTAATGGCATAGTATTCGATTTAGGGCTTTCTTCTGATCAGTTAGCTGATCAATCCAGAGCATTTTCTTTTTCTAGCCCCGGTCAATTAGACATGTCTTTTGGCCCAGAGTCAGATTTTAATAACACCAGAGATATTATCAATCGCTGGTCATCCCAGAGATTAGAAGAAGTTATTAAAGATTTTAGCCAGGAGAGATTTGCTAAAAGAATTGTTCAAGCAATTCTAACTAAACGTCGTCAATCCAGAATAGAGACCGCAGTTCAATTAGCGGAGATTATTTCTGAGGCTGTTCCTAAGAAATTTTGGCCTAGGAATATTCATGTAGCTACTAAAACTTTTCAAGCTTTACGGATCGCTACTAATGAAGAGTTAAAGAATATAGAAATAGTTTTACCGCAAACAGTTGATCTTTTAATTTCCCAAGGTAGATTAGCAGTCGTTTCCTTTCATAGTTTAGAAGACAGAATTATAAAGAACTATTTTAGAAACGAAACTCGTGATTGTATTTGTCCCCCAGCTGCTCCTAGTTGTATCTGTGGTCATAAAGCTAGTTTAAAGATTTTAATAAAAAAAGGTTTGATTGCTTCGGAAGAGGAAATTAAGGTAAATCCCCGATCACGCAGCGCGAGATTGCGTCTAGTTGAAAAAATATAAGATTACCCATGCAAAAAAAATATTTCAAACAAACTTGTCGTGTGCCTAAAACTAAAAAGTTGACTTTGACTTGGTTCAACCGTTTAGTTTGGTTTAGTCTGGCTATTTGCCTAGTGTATTA
>Ga0307992_1000402_pt1 | contig 27775 bp, 38 predicted proteins | sample EllFjometagen133_FD_203162 | JGI IMG/M metagenome (GOLD analysis project Ga0307992, IMG submission 203162) | Marine microbial communities from Ellis Fjord, Antarctic Ocean - #133 | ecosystem: Environmental > Aquatic > Marine > Unclassified | place: Southern Ocean | collected 2014-10-08
CATTGCCATATATTTTAACTATTTCATCACCTTCATTAACATTTATTAATTCATCATATTTTGATAAATCTACTTCTTTCATAAAGTTAATTTTTTCACTAGATAAGACAATCATTTTATCTAATTTATCAATGATACCATTTACATCTTCATGTACATCTATTTCCATATCATTAACCATTTTAAATAATCCTTCATTTAATACTATTGTTGTGACATCATCATTACCTTTATACTTTTCATATAATTTTTCTGGTGTTTGAGAAAAGGACATCATTGTAAGTGCTAACATAATCACAAATAAGCTAATCAATTTTTTCATAATCTTCTGTTGTTTTTTGGACACTATCGTTTTCAATAGTATCAGGTTTTATAATATTATTTTTAAATAAGTCATAATAAGTACCAATGTCTTTTACTCTGTCGATATTTTTAATTATTATATTTTTATTGTGTGTTCTAAATATTGTATAATTTCTATGTTCAGTTGCAAATGAAATAAGAAGAATAATAATAAGTATAACTAAAATTACGTTTCCTAAATTTATCTTTTTCATTTTATTTGTTTTTAATTTTTTAGTATAAATTTAAACTCAATATTATATACTTTGTTATTTACAAATTCATTCAATTGTATTTTTTCTAAATTATTAATAACATAATCAGTGAGTTTTTCGTTACTTGAATTTGTAGATATTACTTTAACATAACCATCTTCATTAAACGTAAAACTAACAAAAATTACTTCTTCTTTGTTCATTCCTTTAATATGAGGATGTATTATACTTTCTTTAAATTGTGTTGCAATATTATCACCATTTGTTGGTGTTTTTACATTTGCCATAACACTGAATGATATTAACATGAATATCACAATTAAACTAATTACCTTTTTCATTTTTTTCATTTTGTTTTTTATTTTTTTTTTATTTTATATTTTTAATTACTTTTTTAGTATCAAATGGTATATCATCTATGTATCCTTCTTCTTCCATTTCAAATGTTTTTGAATCATTTGCAATTCTTTCAGTATCGAAAGGTATATCATTTATGTATCCTTCTTCTGTATAAATATACTCTGTTATTGGTGATATTTTACTTACTGGTGTTGTTGTTGGTATTGTTACTCCTAATAGGAATATTGCTGTGATGGTAATTAATAATGTTTTCATGGTTTTATATTTGATTTTTATTTTTAAACTTCGTTTGAATATTTTTCATTTTTGAAGTTTTTTACTTCGACATCATCATAAGGTGTTAAAATCCACAATATAATGTAAATTAATGGAAATCCATTAATTGGGAATAATAATCCTACTAAGAATAATGCTCTTACTAAGACTGGATCTACATCAAAATAATTTGCAATTCCTGCACAAAGTCCAGATACCATTTTATTTTGTTTGTCTCTTGTTAATCTTTTCTTGAAATAGTTTTTCATAATATTAGTTTGTTTTCATATACCTTTATCATTATCGTGCCAAAGTTTTTAATATATTGAAAATCAAATAATTATATATAATAGGTAGATAATAATATGGATAATATACATATAAATGTGCATTATAACGAGCGGAAATGTACGATAGTGAATAAAATTAAACATATTTATATATTTTTATTATATAATTATATGAAAAATAAAGATATTTATAGAATAAAAAGTATATTAGAAAAATGGTCAGATTATAAAGGTAAGATTTCATTTACTATTTTTAAAAATATGGAAATAGTTGATACTTTAATAAATATTTTTGATAATATGATTATAAGATCAGATGATTATGAAAATAAGAAAAAATTAATATGTGAAAAATATTCATCAGGTATGGATGATGTTAAATATATTATAGAAAATACTGAAGATTTTAATAAAGAAATGGATGATTTAGATTATAATTATATAAAATCTAATCAATTGTTAGATAGTGAATGTGTAGTGCAATTTTATAAAATAAATATTGAAGATTTACCTGAAAATTTAAGTGCTAATGAAATAAAAGAAATTTCTTTTATGATTTAAATTGATAATTGATAATCTGCAAATATTTTCATATATTTTGAACATGAAGTTCCATTTCCATCAATAGGATCATCTTCACCATTGGATCTTAAGAATTTTTTAACTCCTCTATTTCCAATTAAATGTGATGCTGCCATAACTCCTGATTCAGTTATTTCCACACCATTTATAGTTTTACCTAAATAATGTTGATAACCTTTAAAGTTAATCTTTTTTCTTAAATAATGTTTATTATTTTTCATTAATTTTATAATATCTTTATCTTGTTGGTCCTCAGTCCATATACTTGGATCCTTTGCAAAATCTGCAACTCTTACATGACTTTTTATATCCCTTAAAGCCATGTTACCGAATTGATATTTACCAACATAAGCTGGAATTCTTTTTTTATCTTTTCTTCTTGTAACATATCTAACTGTATCCCAAGTATTTGTGCTTTCTTTGAATGCTAATTTATCAAGGAATTCTTTATTGGTTTTAAAATTTACTTTAGTATCAATTGTTATATTTTTAGTAGGTTTATTTATAACTGATGTTATAGATTCTATATCTGATTTGAATTCAGTATTTGCTGTTGTAATATCCATCATTGATAGTGATGTTGCACTTATAATAAAAATTACGGAAAGATAAACTAATTTTCTTCTAAGGCTTAAATTTTTAATAATGTGCATTTTTTCTAATATTTTATTTAATAATTTATTTGCTTGTTCTTTAGTTATATTATCTAATAATTTACTTGCGTTATTCAATAATACTCCTATTAATTTTTTAAATTTATCAGGCAAAGAATTTATTGTATTCCAAAATTTAGTATTTGTTTTAGGAATCTTTTCTTCAATAACATCCCATTCAACTTCATTATTGGATAACCAATTCATTTCTTCATTTATATTAGAAAAGATAGAATTTAATTTTTGTTCAAATATATAATCATTATAATTTAACATATTTCTTATATATAAAAAATAAACCCCCACAAATTTGTGAGGGTTTACTTCAATCAATGATGTTCATTATTGATCTAATCTCTTTTCTTCAATTCAGGGTGTTCGTTTATGAACTTTTCTGCTTCTTCAAATTCTTCATTTTCAATTAAATCATTTAACATATCTTGAGGTGATAGTTTTTTTGATTTTTTTGTTTTTAATTCTCCACCACCTTTAATTATATCTTCCATATTTAGTCCCATTTTGTCCATAAATTCTTGGCTGTCTTTTTGTTCTTCTTCAATTTTTTTCAATAATTCATCAAGATCAGGAATGGTATCTAAAATATCTTGATCTGGTCCTTCTTCACCCATCAATTGTTCCATATACATTTTACGCGATACAATATCTTTTAGTAATGGCATAACATGTTTCCCAATTTCTTTTGTTTGATCAGATAGTGCAAATTTACCAACCACCATTGTAATTGTAACTCTGGCTTTTGTCATTTCTTCTTTTAATCTATCTTCAAATTTTAATGTATGAAGTTTTTCGTAATATTCTTCTGTTTTTTGTGATGATAACATATAAAATCCAACATAATAATAACATTTATATTTTGTTTCTTTATAATTTTTAAATCTACTTTGACTATGTGTAAGAGTATCTTTAAAGAATTTGTAAAATATTGGATAGTCAGATTTAAGTTCTTCTAATTTAATTTCTAAGTTCATCATAAGTGTTTGTGTTGTATTAATTTTTAATAAATATAATTATTATTTTTTAAATAACAAAATTAATTTAATCTTCATTCCACCATTCTTTTAAATCTTTTAGTGTTTTTTTAGTTTCATCACGAGCATCATCAGCAATTGTTTTAACATCATCAGTTGTTTTTTCAATTTTTTCTTTATCTGGAACATTATCATTTTTAATATTATTATAAAATGTCAAACCAATAACAATAAGAATGATGTAAAAGATAAGTTTTAATAGACTTTTCATAGTTTTTATTTTTTAATTTATTTATATTTTTATTCCGTTAAATTTTACTTGTTTTAGATGCCAAATACATTCTTTAATTTCCATTATACGATGAATGCAATTTTCCATATTTTTTTCTTTCCATTCAATATGAATAGATGTTTTTTCATATATTTTTAAAGATTTCAGTTCTTGTTTTAATTTCTCTTCTAAAATAATGGTTGGATATTTATATAAAATTTCACCTATTTTCATAGTTTAATTATTTCCCAATTTCCATCTAATTTTTGTGATAATAAAGTATTACTTTCTAACCAATCACCACTATTTAAATAGTGAAATTTTTTAATTGATTTAATTTCTGGTGTATGTGAATGACCACAAATTATATTAGCATTAAATCTTTTATTATAATATTTAATTTTACTTCTGTATCTACTTATAACTTTTAATCCAATTTTAAAAAGTTTTTTTGATGTTTTTGAAAGGATATTAAATTCAATACCTTTTTGTATATTAATTTTCCCTTTTTTAAGAATTATTCCGTATTGTACTTTTTTAATTTTACCAATAAATCTAATAAAACTATTTATTTTTCTTAATGTGGCTGGACTATCTGTTATTATATTTTTAAATATTGTATTATGTCCATGTGATATATAATATGATGAATATAAATCTGGAACTGTTGGGTAATACATATAATCACTATATATTTTCACATTATATTTATCCCATATTTCTTCTACAAACTTATGTTTTTTATCAAAATTTTCATGATTTCCAATTATATAAATAACTTTTGTATTTTTTAGATTGATCATCCAATTGAAAAATTTTAATTCTTTTTTGGGTAATTCTTTATTATTTCTATTTAGATATAACTCATCTATGATGTCACCATTAAGAAATAAATTTTCACATCTATTTTTTAGAAGAAATTCTTCTAAAATTTCCCAATTAGAATAAGGGTTTCCAAGATGTAAATCTGATACTATTATTGTTTTATACATTTTTAGTCTCCATATTTTTCTCTAACATTCATTATCCATCTTTCACAATCACCATAATCAATGATTTTTATATCATATAGTGTATATCCTTTAGTATGTAAATCTGTTAATTTATCAATCAAATCTGATATATCACCATAATTATCAAATTCTACAGTTTCTTTTTTATTATCTTTTTCTTTCATATAATTAATAATTTGCTTTACAAAATAAATGACCAAATGGTAGATAATACCACCATTTAATAACTTCCCCAAATCTATATATGTGTCTTGTTGATGGATCTAATTTTTTATATTCATATATGTGTTCAATTAAAGTCCCATATGAAACCATAAATGGCATAATTAAAGATAATTCTATGAATATTATTACTTCTATCATATTAATCTACCCACATATTAAAGAAATCTACATTGTGAAGTCCTGTAAATCTAAAATGGTCTTTATTTTCTTTTGGTATTTCTTTACCAATATATTTTTCTAATAAAACTACAAATATATCAAAATCCATTTGATTGTATTTTTCTCTTACTTTAATTGCATTTTTTAATTCTTCCATTATTTTTGATTTCTTTTTAAAATATTTATTAACAATTTAATTTCTTCGATATCAGTGAATATAAAATCAGTTTCATTAAACATTTCAATGTCAAAATCTTCATTATTATCATTTGTTGTTGATATCAAACAAAAACCATTTGGAAATTCATAAGTGAAGTAATAATATTCATTATCACCACTTTCTTCAGCTGATACCGTTTCTTTAATAAATCCTGATTCAATTAATTCTTTTTCTTTCATAGTTTTTATTTTTAATAATTTTTAACATTCGTTTTTTCATTTTAAATTGATATGACATTTGTTCATCGGTAGGTAAATGATGAACTTTTTCATTATATTCATCAACTAATTTATTTGCAATTATAACTTTTTTATTATAATTTTTATTAGTAGATATTCCAAAGTATCCCAATGACTTTATAAATTTTGTTTTAGTTTTCATCATTATTGTTTTCCGTGACATATTTATCTATTTTTTTATTATTTAAATTTAATAATTATTAATATAATAACCAATTATTTTTAAATGATTTTACATAAGCATAACTATTATTTAATTTAAAATCTTTTCGTGTATTATATTTTAATGATTCCTTTAAACATTTTTCTTTTGTCCAATAACCTTTTGGTTTTATTATTTCTATCATATGTGAAGATATTTCATCCATCCATCTATATCTCATAGCAGCAATATGTGCACCACTATTGTTTTCTCTGAATTCTTTTCGATTATTATATTTTAATGATTCTATTAAACATTTTTCTTTTGTCCAATATCCCTTTGGTTTATATTTTTTGTTTTTCATATGACCACATACATCATCTAACCATTTATTTTTTCTACATTTGTTATATACACCAGGTGATTTTTTAAAGAAATCAATTTTTGTTTTATATTTTAATGATTCAATTAAACATTTTTCTTTTGTCCAATAACCACTTGGTTTCATTATTTCTACCATATGAGAAGAAATGTCATCCATCCACCCATACCTCACAGTGGCAACATATGAACTATTATTATTTTCTCTAAATTCTTTTTTAGTTTTATATTTTAATGATTCAATTAAACATTTTTCCTTTGTCCATTTTTTAATACCACCTATTCCACCACCTTTTATTTTATTTAAAATACTCCATCCTTTTTTGGTGTATTTATCAATATGAAAATTTTCCAATTCTTTTGCTTTATCGACGTCAATATAATTAGTTAATTTTTTGAATTCAAAAGAAGAATTGGTTTCTTTGATATGTTCATAAACTGGTCCCCTTTTATTGTGTTTATCTTTTCTGTCTTCAATATTAAATGTTAATCCAACATAAACAAAATTATCTTCAAATTCATAAACATAGATACACCTTTTCATTAAATTTCCTATGGTTATCATATGTTTACATATATCATTTAACCAATCATTTTCAGTTGCAATTCTGTATGAATAACTGGAATTTTTATATTCTGTTCTAGTTTTATAATTTAAAGCATCAATATGACAATTTTCTTTTGTCCAATAACCATGTGATTTATAACCTTTACCAATTAATTCACCCAACCAACCATTTCTATAACACGCAGTATATGCTGATTTGAATTTCTCTCTAAATTCTTTTCGATTATTACAATTATTTGATACTGATATACATTTATCTTTTGTCCATATTTTTTTTGGTGAATAACCATCAACCATATGATTACAAATTTCATTTAACCAATTATTTTTAAATGATTTAATATAAACATAATCATTATTAAATTTAAAATCTTTTATTGTTTTATATTTTAACGATATTTCATGACATTTTTCCTTTGTCCAATAATTGTATGTTTTTTTCATGACTTTTAGTTTCTTTTATACCTATATATAAAAAACCAAAAGTCATATTTATCTAAAAGACATACGACTTACAACTTTTACGGCATTTGAATTGTGATAAATGGTTATTTCTCTCAACCGTTCCACGTTGTAATTTTGCAGATTTTCTTTTCATTACAAATCCTTCTAACATATCAGTTTTTACTATATCTTCCCATATAGTTCCGAAGTTTTCATAGAATGTTTTAACCATCCAAATGTTTTCGCTTAATTTATATAAGTATTTTGTTTCATCTACAGGTTTGTAGATGTCTAACATTAATTTAACTCTTTCATCAAATGTTGATCCTAATAAATATTCACTATCATGAACTAATTTATCAAAAATTACAAATTTGTGATTGAATAATTGTCCAAATTCATCCTTTTTGGATTTATTCATATATTCTCCAACAAGAACATTCCATCCTTTACCATTTAAAATATCCATAACTTCATCATTTGATAAATTATAATTGGTTAAGGTGTTATCATATCTTCCCTTTTGTGTGACACTATCATTAATAAACAAATTGCAACATGAACCATTAAGTTTAGGTTGTCCCAAATATATACCATTATCATAAGTACCTAATGCACCTGATGATACCTTTTGTTCAGGTCGTGGTGGGTGAATATATCCGTATTTGTTATATAATTCCATAGTTTTTAGTTTTTTAATTTTACAACTATTGTATCAGATGTAGTTTTATAATTTAAAATTGTATCATTTCCATCTAATACAAAAACAGTTCTTTCTTTAGCTTTTTCCACTGCGATATCAAGAGATTTTAATGTTACTTCTTTTTTAATATCTAATATTTTACCCCAACAAGATGTAAAAAGAAGTGGAATTAAAAGAATAATTAATAATTTTTTCATAGTTTTTAATATTTATTTATTTATACAAAGATACAAAAATTTTTAATACAAATTTTATATTTTCTTTATTTTTTTCTTTGGACACCATTTTGGTGTATCTTTACTATAATAAGTTTTTGGTATTATATGTTTAATATTATCAGGACAATCAATAAATTTGATAATTCCAATAGTAGTTGTATGTTTTTCAGGGGATGTTCGATATTTTTTTTGATTAGTATAATCACCAAGTCCTACTGTAGTTTTACCTATCAATTCTCTTTTTCTTTCTGAACACTCTACTCTTCTGATACCCATATCGGTTTCAACACCATGACAATCCATGAATGATATAACAATTTCACTATAATACTCGCATTTATTACAATCCATTTTAAAGTACTTTCCTTAATTCATCTATTTGTATAATATTTACACCTAAATTTTTTGCTTTATTAATCTTTGCTGTTGAAGCATTTGCATCTTTCATCATAATCTTTATTTTATAATACAAATATACGAAAAGAATTTTAATATATAGGGTATAAAAACAATTAAAAATAATGAAATATTTAAGAACTTATAATGATTTATCAACAAAAGACGATTTGGGATTACTTATTAAAAAATATGCCAATAATGATATATCATTATCAGAATTAACTATTTACTTTGAAAAATTAAATGAAAATTTGGTAACAGATAAAATTATGAAATCCATATTATCTGGGATAAATTCATTAATAGAAAATATTGAAAAATTGGGGGATAAATCATATCAAATTATAGATAAAATTTTTAAGTTTATAAAAAACAATTATAATAGAATACCTAAAAAGTCAAGAAAAATAGTTATTTATATGATGTTATTACTTTGTTTAAGTTCTTCATCTTTGCAGTTAAGTGCATTAGACATCACATCAGATAATATGATTAAAACTGAAATATCAAATGAAGATTTAAGTGACAATATTAAATCAATGATAGGATATTTAAAATTTATGATGGATATTGAAGAAAATTCCGAAATGAAAAACAAATATTTTGAAGTGATTGAAGTATTGAAAATGATTGAAATGGGAAAATCTTTAATAACTTCCGTTGAATATAAAAATACAATAAATGATTTAATAAAAATGATGGTAAAAATTAAAAATGAAAACCCAAATATGTATAATTCCTTAATTAAGGATGGAAATACTATTATATCACAAAATATAAAATATATTAAAAAACAAGAACACCAAACACCAAAAGAAATTCAAGATATTATAAATAAATTAAAAACAAGTGATAATGAAATTGTGGAATATTCTATATCAACAGATATGAATATATCTAAAAGTATTACTAAATCTAAATTTATAAATACCGTATCAAATAATAAAAAAACAAGTAAAGTTAATCACAATGATTATAAAATAACACAAGATAAATTATACAAAATGAGTAATGGTAGTTATTTAAATGTTTTATGTGGTGTTATTTTATAAAATGGAATTATTACATTTTTTTATATTTATATATAACAATAAAACAAATGACGAGATCAGAATTTAAAACATTAAAAATTAATCCTGAATTGCATAATAAATTAAAATCATATTGTAATGATAATGGATTAAAATTAAACATTTGGGTAGAAAAACAATTAGAAAAAATAATTGATTTGATTAATGAGAAAACCTAACGGATATTGGACTAAAGAAAGATGTAAAGAAATTGCATTAAAATGTGTTTCTTTAATCGATATACATAATAAATATCCTGTTGTATACAATAAAATAAGAAAGAATAAATGGTTTGAACTTCAAAACCATTTTATTCAATTAAAAAAACCTAATGGGTATTGGACATATGAAAAATGTAAAGTTGTTGCACTAAAATACAATACTATAAAAGAATTTGATAAGAACAATCCTACTGCATATAGAACAATTTTAAAAAATAAATGGGGTGAATTAGTTATTCATTTGAAAAGAATTGGTAATAGATATAAAAGATTGATTTATGTTTATGAATTTAACAACAATTGTTGTTATGTTGGTTTAACTGGGAATATAAAAAGAAGAAATAATCAACATTTATATAAAGAAGAAAGAAGTTCGGTATTTCTTCATATTAAAGAAACAAATATAACTCCTGTATTATTAATAAAAACAGATTATATTGATGTTGATAATGCTATTTTATTAGAAGAAGAAATATTAAATGATTATAAAAATAAAGGTTGGAATATTTTAAATAAAGTAAAAACTGGTGGAATTGGTTCAAATAATATAAAATGGAATAAAAAAACATGTAAAATAGAATCTAAAAAATATGATAATATTACCGATTTTATGATAAAATCAAGTGGAGCATATACATTTGCACGAAAAAACAATTTTATTGATGAATTATTTATTAGACGAAAAACAATAAATGGATTTTGGAATAATAAAAACAAATGTAGAACAGAATCAAAAAAATATAATAATCGTTCAGATTTTCATAAAAATAATTGGACAGCCTACAATTATTCTTCTATAAATAAGTGGTTAGACGAATTCTATCCAAGATATTTTAAAAATAATTCTTAATTTAATAATTTTTCTAAATCATTTACATTCAAAATTTTAATTCCTAATTTTCTAGCCTTTTGCATTTTAGAACTATTAGAATTTACATCTTTACACACTAAATGTGTGACATTTTTTGTTATTCCTGATAATACTTTACCCCCTTGATTCTCGATTATTTCTACTAAATCTTTTCTGCGGACACCTGTAAAAACCACAGATATATTTTCAAGATTTTTATTGGTTATCGTTTTTTCCTTTATTGTAATCGGTAAGTCTTCAATAAAATCATAAAATTCATCATATGAACTTAAAAATGATTTAGCAGATATATCTGAAAATCCATCAATAGAAATAATATCTCCAAATGATGGTTTGGTATTAAAATGTTCTAATAATTTTAACTTTTTTGAACCCAAATTTTTAAATAGATTTGATGCGTGTTGTAATTTAGATAATTCGACCTTAGTGATAGATTTTTTTATTGAATTATAAACAACAGCAGATTTTATTTCTCCAAATCTATCTATTTTTTCTAAATCTGTTTTTGATAAATTTAATATTTGTTTAATTGTGGTATATCCACTATCATATAATTGTCTTACTATACCTTCTGAAACAAAATCAGTGTCAAGAATTTCAAAAAAAGATACAATTTTTTTTATATCTACTTCATCATTACTATCTTTTAACATAAGTTCGACATTTGTACCATTCCAAATAATTTCAGAATTTTGTATTTGTGGGTATTTAAATCCAGTTGGTTTTAGAACTTTAATAATTTTCGGTATAACCTGACCACTTCTTGTAATTGATACAATAGTCCCAATACCTATGTTATTATTCATAACATATTTTGCGTTATTTAAAGTAACCCTTGTGATTGTAACTCCACCTAAATGCACTGGTTTAATTATTGCAATTGGTTTTAAGTATTGTTGCTTAGATATATTCCATTCTATATCTACAATTGTTGAATCTGTGTGTTCTTCAAATAGTGGTGATTTATAAGCGATTGCATAAGCAGGATTATTATTTCTTTCTCTACCTAATTCTTTTCTTATATCTTTATCATTGACATCAAGGACGATGCCATCAATTTCATATTTTTCTCCCCACTTATAATATAATTCGTCCAATTTTTCAGTTGTTAATTCTGAAAGAATTATTTCTTCATAAGGTACATTAAAACCTGTTTCTTTTTTAATTATTTTTATATGATCTAATTTATCATAATCAAATTCTTCATCTGCAACACCATATCTAATATGATCTACAAACTCCCAATATGGTGATACTTCATCATTATTTACCAAACCAGCAACCATATTTCTTGGGTTTTTATATGGTTCTCCATTATCCCTTACAAAGTTATTATCTACAAATACTTGTTTAGGTATAATCAATTCTCCAATTGTATAAAATTCAAATGATGCTGGTTTATAATCATTATATTTATTAAGATGATTTGTAATGTTTTGACCTTCAATACCATCACCTCTTGAATGTGCATTGAGTGTTTGTTCATTATTTAATGAAGATACACCATCGTATTTACCTGTTGCAATTATAATAGTATTATCTTTTAATCCTTTTTTCTTTCCCCATTTTACTACTTCGGGTACAGATTTCATTTTATCAAGTGAATACATTGGTTTATCCAATGGTTCTTTTCTTTCAGAAGAAATAACATTTTCTTCTTCTTCCCAACTTTCTATAATACCATCATCAAAAATTTCATCATTAGGATCAATTCCATGTAATGTATTAAGAATGAAATCATAACTTTTATCGGTTAGTTCTCCTTCTTTTTGTTCTAAAATATCTTGAATTTCCTTTGGAAGTTCTTGAATTTCAATTGGTTCTCCAATACGATATTGTATATTGGCTTTCTTTATAGCATTCTTTAATATATTTTTATCCATAACACAAATATACGAAAAGAATTTTAATATATAGATAAAAAACAAAAGAATTATGAAAAGATTTGATAAATTTAAATTAAATGAATCAAAAGAAAAATTAACAGATATTTTTGAATTAGTAGAAAAAGATTTGAGAATAAGAGATGATTGGGAACATTTAATTGGTGAAAATAAATGGAGGTTAAAACAAATTGCTTTTTCAAAAGATGGTACTTGTGTTGCAATAATAACTTATTATTATGGACATGTATCAAAGGAATTTCATTTAGGTATTCCAAATCCTTATATTCAGTTTTTATCCTAAATAATGATATTGAAAAATTTTAATAAAAGATGATTAAGAAATTTAAAAAGTTTATAGTTGAAAAAGTTCAACCTGATTGGTTCGATAAAAATCCAGATTTTTATTTATCGAGGAATGTTAAAGATATGGATAAGAATAAAGAATATTATCGAAAATCCAAAGAAAAAACTGATATATTAGTATCTAAATTAAAGAAAACTTCAGTAAATGAAATTAAGTTCAAGCACGATAAATATACTGAAAATAGTGCAAAATATGATATCATAAGTCCTCAATTTTTAAAAGGCAATTCAATTAATGTTTTTAATAAAGAATATACTTATTCTGCTTATCAACAAAGTGAATATCATTATAAAATATATTTAGCATTTATAAATCATAAAAACAAAAATTGGTTTAGTAAAAATAGTATTACATTTAAACATGTCGATAAAAATATAATAAATCCTTTATTTAAAGAATTAAATAATTTTTATGGGGTATATTATAAATGTAGTTATGATGATACATTGTATTTAACAAGAGATAAAGAAGAGTATAAAGAAAAGATTAATTATATAAAAGAAAAGGGGTATAAAATAATTTATTATAATCATAAGGTAAAGGGTAAAGAATTTACGGATTTTGATATAATAGAAATTTCCAAGATAAAAAATAAATTGAAAAATATTACAATAGATGATTTATATTATGAACGTAATCCACATAAAAGTCCTCTTGGTGATAGGGATTATTATAATGTGAGATTTAAGGATAAAGAATTAGATGAAAAAGTTAGAAAGTATAAGTTGGTAAGTGAAGATTTCTTTTTTAAAGAAGAAGATAGTGGAAAAGTTTATTTTGGACATTTAAAGAATAGATATCACACAAGAAGCATTTCTCATTATGTAAAAGGGATAGGGTTAGGATATAAGATATATAAAGGATTTTTAAGGTTTAATGGTTATATGGTATCAGATTCACAGACATCAGTAGATGCAAGAAAAATGTATTATAATTTATTGAAAGATAATGATATATATCATGTTATAGATAAAAATACAAAAGATAAAAGTGATTTTGGTAGAGATTCAAATAAAATAATGTTGATGTGGAAAACATTTCCAAAAATTAAACAATTGTTAAGAATTGTAAGAACTCACGAATTAAGAAATGGTAGAAAGTATGAATACGATAAACAACTACTTAAAGATTTAAAACATATTAAGGGATAAAAAATTATAAAATAAAATTACTATATATAGGGGTATGCTAAATTACGATGAATTTCTAAATGAAACAAAAATGTCACCTGAAAAAAGTGGTAAAGATTTAGAATTAAATAAAAAAGGTAAATTGTTACCACCATTTATGTATTATTACCAAGATGAATTAGATGATAATTTTTACTTTGTATTTAAATTTATAAATCGTGATGAATATCAACCAGATGGTAATAAAGTAACATTATTATATAATTCATTGTGGCAGGATACAGATAATCCTAATAGAATGAATCAAATTATAACTGACACCGACTTTAGTGATGATGAATATTATTTTTATGAATTAGTATCTACACCAAGAAGAATAAGAGAAATACATGGTGTAAATGTTCCACTTGATAAAGAACCAGGTAGATTCGATACTCAATTGACATTTGATAATAGAAAACATTTTATTGTGATTAAAAAGAAATCATCAGTTACAAATGTTAGATTAAATTCTGGACAAAGATCATCACATGGCATAGATGCAGAAGAAATTATATCAAAGAAATTTACATGGAAAAAGGAAAGAACATCTATTAATAAGAAAATAGTTAGTAATAATATTATTACAGATTTTACAGATGTATTAAAAACTCATATGGGTGTATTAAATAATGATGGAGATTTATTTAATTTATTAGATCCTGATTCACCTTTAAATAAAAATGATTTAGTAATAACGGGTGGAATTCATGATGGTGAAAAGATAGAAGTTAAGAAGTATAATGTGACTAATATGTTTTATAAAGATAAAAGATCAAAACCTTTAATGATGGCTGAACAATATAAAATTGCCACCAAAGGAGGATTGAGAAAACTTGTTAGATTATACAAAGAAATGAACCCTGATGTTGATGTTGAACCATTAATAGGTGATTTCAATGAAGATGGCGGTGTGAAATTAAATATATTATTTAGAAAAACAGAAGATGATATACCAGAAGACTTAATTGAATTACGAAATGAACATAGAGAATTGATGCAAAATATTAGAAATTTCTATAATGAAAGAATAGATTATATGGTTAGAAAATTTCAAATGATTCCAGAAGACAGTATAATGGATAAGATATTTGGGATATATTTTTTTAATAATAAAAATGGAGTTGATGGTTTTTTAATTAAAACAGATAATCCAAAAAAAGAAAAGAATATAAATTATTATTGGGATAAAGTTGAATCACAATGGGGATTAAATAGGATTAAACTATTGTTTAAAGTTAAACCAAAAGCATTTAGATATGTGTGGTTGGGTGATGAAAGCGTATTTGTTAAAACTTTTGAAGTTAGCGATAAAGAAAAATTAAAAGAACTTCAAAAAACAGATGATGAAACACATCATAATCCAATTATTAAAAATACTGATATGGGTCCAATAAAATGGGATTCAACTAAAGGATATTGGATTAGTATAGATGAAAATGATCCAATAGTAATAGGTGGTGTGGTTATGAATTTAGACAACTATCCATCTAAAAATACAAATCAAACTAATTCAATATGATATTATTAGAAGAATAACTGCCGATAATATAAAAATTATAGGAGTTATTTGTGTTGGAATTATAACAGTAGTAACACGTCCAAAATCATTTTTAGATTTACTGTAATCATTAAGGACATTGTTTATATCGTCTGATTGTCTTTGTTCAATCATTTCAGCGATTGAAACTTTTTTCTTACCAATTACAACCTTTTTTTATAATAAAGTACTATTTGAAACATATTATCCTTTTAGTTTTGGGGTTTTAAGTGCATATACTGGTTGAATATCGTCAAGGAATGTTTGAATATTTCCACCACCAACTGTAAGTGCTTTTTCGATTGAACCTTTTGTTACACTTAGAGATTTTTTAGCGATAATCAAATTTATTTTATCATCGTCAGAAATATTAGTTGAATTTTGGATTAATCCTGTTAGAACTTTTGCGTATTTTTCGAGTAATGTACCATCGAATGCAAATTCTACGTCTTCTGTAACGATGTCGTCACCGTATTTATTTTTTAATCTATCAGCATTTTCTTCGTCAAGTTTTAGATATCTATCACTTGGTGCAAGTAGGTAAGATGCTTCTGAATCACTTGTAACCAAGGCAGATCCAGGATAAGAACCTTTTGTTTTATATAAACCGAACCACTGATCTAAAGATACTTCTTTGATGAATCCTTTAACCATAGTTAGTTGAGTTTTAATTTCTTTTTCTTTTTTAGAAAGATCAGCAAATGCTTTTAGGTTAGCATCAAACTCGTCACCTTTGATGTTGATTACAGGTTTGTCGTCTTTTTTTGCAGTTTTCTTAACTGTAGTGTTTTTGGCAATTTTTGCAAACATATTATCCATATCTATATCTTTTTTAGTTGTTTTTTAATTATGATACAAATATACAACAATTTTTAATACAAAACACAAAAGATATAAAAAAACCCTAACTTTTTAGTCAGGGTTTTAAAAAATAATATATTGGTATTAATTATGATACTTCTTCTTCTTCTTCAATTTCTTCTTCTTCTCTTTCATTATACCCTTCGATATCTTCAAGATTTAATGCTGGTATATATTCAACTAACTCATTTCTTGTCATTTTAGTTTCCATTTTTTGTGATTCAATAACAAGAACTAAACCATCCCAGAATAAATCATCATGTTCTACATTGAATTTTTGTAGAAAATCTCCAATTATATTTACTTCGTTTGCTAATCTATCACCTGATAGATTTATATCAACCATTTTATCACCTATAAATGACACATCACTAACATATTCAAATTCTGTATCGTAGAAGAAATTAACCTTTACGTCTTTTTCTTTATTTTTCAAATAATCTGCAGGTGAATTATCATATTCATCATCAAAGATATATTGGTTTCTTTGATTATAACCACTTTTATTTTTACCTGATCCTCTGCCACCCCAATAGTTATAGTAATTATCTAAGTATTCAATATCACCAGGGTTTCTATCTATTGGCAATGCTTCCCAATTAACCTTTACACAAGCATCACAAAGAGATGCCAAAAAATCTATATCTTGTGTTTCATTATTAGAATGTTGTGCAAAATATCCAACTGATATATTTGTACATTCTGGATATACAACAGCAAATTCAGCAGAATCACTATATACACCTGAATCATCCAAATCAAATTCAAATCCACTTTTATTAAATTGTGCGGCTAATGCTTTACCAAAAGTATCTGAACAACATCTTTGTTCCATTTGGTGTGTTATAATTGAAGAATATCCCATTCTATCAAACGCAATAGCTTTGGTAATGTTTTTATAAATATTTTCTTTTGGTAAAGATATTTCTACTTCTTTACCATTAATTGTAATTTTCTGTTTTTCAGAATTTTTATCCATATAATTGGTTAATTTACCTGATCCTATACATCCTACTTCCTCACCAACAGGGAATAAGTAAAATCCAGGTATATTTTTTTCAATCATATACAATAAAATAGTCACACCAGCTTTATCATCAGCACCCAATATACTTGTGCCATCTGTTTTAATAAATCCATTTTTTTTATCATCTACAATAGTAACTTTTTTATCACCACCTACTGTATCAAGGTGAGCCATAAACATAGTTGTACTATTTCCTATTATATGATAATAATTTCCAAATGAATCTTTTTTTAGATATGAAGGTAAAAGGTCTTTAAGATAAGCATCTTCCTTACCGAATGGCACGGTGTGTGTTGTCCAATCTAAAAATGTTTGTTTAACGTCCATTATATTATTTTATTTTTATATTTACGAATATATGAAAAATATTCTTAATTACAAAAGTATATATAAATTTTTATATATGAATTTTTATTTTTATTTAGAATAAGTTTCTTTACATTTGGTTAAAATTACTAAGATAAACTTTATAAAACAAATAGATTTTTAGTAGATAAATATTTTTTTATTTAACTATAATTAATTATTTTTATAAAAATTGATGAAAATATATGAAAAGAATACAATATAAACTTATATTAAGTAAAGATTTTATCGATGTGATAAAAAATATCAATGATTCTATATCTAAAAAGTTATTATTTTTACATGAAAATAGTGATTATGGATATCCAATGTCATATATTGATATAACAGATAAATATGATTATATAACATATACTCCTGTGAAAAAAATATTGGATATTAAAGATAAGATTCCATCCAGTTTGATGTGGGAGTCAAGTAGAAATGAACAAAAGATAGGTAGATTCATTTCTAAAATGATTATGGAAGATTCTAATAAAGTTGAAAATTTTGTAAATAAATTTAAGGCTGAAGTTAAATCTATGAATAGTTTAGATAATTTTGATATTGTAAATGGTAAAGGTATTTCTAAATTTTATCATGAATCAAGTTATTCTAAAGGTGGTGGTTCATTAAATAAATCATGTATGAGACATGATAAATGTCAAGATTATTTTCAATTTTACAACATTAATCCTGATAAAGTAAGTTTAGTTGTATTATATAGTGATGAAAAACGAAAACATATATTAGGTAGAGGACTTTTATGGAATGTGGATAATCCTGATATTAAACTTTTAGATAGAGTTTATACAACTAAAGATTCGGATCAGAATTTATTCATTAAATTGGCAAAGAAAAATGGGTGGTATTATAAAAAATCACAAAGATTCGATGAAAATGGAATAATGAATAGTGCTGGAAAAGAAATTAAATTTAAAGGCAAAGTTTTTTTGAAAGATGAAAAACATAGATATTTTCCTTATTTAGATACATTCTATTTTTATGATAAAGTAAATTGTTATATTACAAATGATTTTGAAGAATATAAGAATAATAAAAATGTTATTAAATTAAGATCTACTGATGGTGGAGATAAAGGAAATGAAAATTTTGTTTTTGATACATATAATAATGATTATGTAAAAGCAAGAGAAGTATTAAGTGATATTAATGGAAATTATATATCAAAGAATGATTCAGTAGATGTAGAAGGGTATCACACAAACCCAAATAATATTAGATTTTCTGAATATGATGGTAAAATGTATTTAAAAGATAATGCAATTTGGTCAACAACTCATGGTACATTTATTTATCATAAAAAATCATTTAGAGTATTATTTGATGAAAATGGAAATAAATACGATCATATTCATTCAGATTTAAAAGGTGAATCATTTGAGTATGTTCATGATAGAGATGCTTATTATATAAAGGAATTATTAGTAAAGGGAGTAGATAATAAATTCTATTTGAAAAAGTATTATAATAAAGAAGAAGTTAAAAAGAAAATGGTTAGTGGAAAACGATTCGATGAAGCAAAAGATCTTAATGTTTATTTTGATGAATTTATTAAAAAGATAAGTAGTAAAGAAAATTTTGATCTTGATTATGGAACATTTGGCAGTACAAAGACAGATAGATGGAGTTAATATAGATTATGATTTATATCGAAAATCCCAGGAATTAAGTACTTCGTGAATATTTATTCTCGATGTCCTGGGGATTTTTCGATTCCTTTTTTTAATATATACCCATATGTTAAAATATACAAATTTTATATTGGAAAATAAAAAAACATCAAATTCAGATGGATCTAAAAAATTTGATTTTATTTATTCACAATATTTTGGTGCAACAATAGATGCGTTTAAAATAGATACAATTTCTAGAGATTTGATTAAGTCTTATGGTGATATGAAATCGAAATATACTTATATTGATGTTACTGAACAAGATGATATAGTTTCTTATTTACATGGTGATATTGCTAAAACAATAAATGTAGATGAAGAAGATGTTTGGAATTATCCAAATAGACAAGAAATGAAAATTGGTAGATTAATTAATAAGATATTTCCTGATAAATATTCAGCTGAAGAACTTGAAGATTTTGTAAATCAATATAAATCTGTAATGAGAGAATCAAAAACATTTTTTAAATTATTTAGTGGTGATGAAATTAAACGATGGTATAATGAAGAAAATGTTCAGGAAGGTGGAACATTAGGAAATTCTTGTATGAGATATGATAGATGTGATCAATATTTAGATTTATATACTAATAATCCACAAAAAATAAAATTATTGGTTTTATTTGATAAAGATAGTACAAAAATTATTGGTAGATCATTATTATGGTATTTAGATAGTCATAATCATACTATGATGGATAGAATTTATACTACACATGATTCAGATAAAAATTTATTTAAAAGATATGCTATTAATAATGATATATCATTATCATCATTTGATGATGAATTTGGTGGATTAGAAGGAATTTATACTATACTTAAACATCAAATATATGACAAATATCCTTATTTGGATACTTTAAATATATATCAACCCGATACAGGGATTCTTACCGATACAATAAGAAATATAAAACAAGGTTATGATGTTTATATTTTAGATGATATTTATGGTTCAGCCCGTGAACATGTAATGAAAACATAAAATGTGAATTTTATATATAAGGTATAAAAATTAAACATTTTACCGTGATAAAAAAATATCTACAATTTCTAAAACTTAATGAAGGTGATTTATTCGATGATGAAAATTGGGACGATGAAGAAGAAGTACCACCAGAAGAAGAAGAAGAAATGGTAGAAGATTATAATGGATATGAAATATCAAGAGAAGAAGCCATATGGTGTGAATATGATGGAGATTGGTGTCATCAAGATGAAGTAATGTGGTCTGAATATGAACAAATTCATTTTACTCCTAATAATCATGATTTTGTTTGGATAGATGGATATGCAGGTGGTGATTATAGACATAGAGATGATCTTACTTTTTCAGAACGAGATGGTGAACATTATTTAATGGATGATGCTGTGTGGTGCGAACATGAAGGAGATTCTTGTTTATATGATGATGCTGTTGAATGTGATGATGGTGAATATGCTTTTAGAGAAAACACTGTAGAAGATAGTGAAGGTAGGACACAACATGAAGATGATGTGACTTGGGATGATAAAAAAGAAAAATATATTCTTAATGGATAATATAATTCAATTTTAAAATATAATATATAATAAAAAGTATATTTTTTAAAATAAAATAAAAAAGATATATTTGTAAAAAGTAAATATTATTTGTAATGAAATTATTTAGTTATAAAAAATTTTTAATGAATGAACAGACTAAGAATCAACCCAATGAAATGGTATATTCTGATGATTTTGTTGATGTATTAAGTAGAATTGATGATAAAGTATCAAAAGATTTAATTAAGTTAAAAGATTCAAAAAATGTTTTAACTCATATTGATATTACAGATAAAAATGATTTTATATCATTTATTCAAAGAAGAAATATAAAGGAATTAAAAGATCCTTGGGAAACATCGGCAAGACAAGAATTGAAAATTGGAAAGTTTGCAAGGAAATTACTTGGTAAAGATGTACCAAATAAAGAAATTGAAGATTTTGTAAATCAATATAAAGCTTCATATGAATTTGAACAATATGAAAATAGATTTGAAATAGTTGAAGGTGATGATATTACTAAATATTATTTATGTTCAAATCAAATTTACGGTGGTCAATTAGGAAAATCTTGTATGGGAACAAGAGATCAACAAAAATTTATTAAGAGTTTTTATAAATCTAATTCACAATCAATTAAAATGTTAATTTTAAGAGATAAAGATGAACCAAAAAAAATTCTTGGTAGAGCAAATCTTTGGTATTTAGATAATCTAAGTGGTAGAATTTTTATGGATAGAATTTATACAAGTCAAGATTATTTGATTAATATTTTTATTCAATATGCGGAAATAAATGATTATATTTATAAATCAAGACAAATTTATGGGGGCAATGTTGTTCCAGTTATAGATAAAGGACAAAGTGAAAAAATAATAATGAGTACCCATATGAATAATAAAAAATATAAATATTATCCTTATGTTGATACTCTTCAATTTTTTAATAAAGAAACAGGTGAAATAACTAATGATACATCAAAATGGGATTTAACAGAAGGTGATAGTGATTGGATTGCTTTAATTCATGCTGGTGGTAGTTATTTAACAAAAGATAATGATAATGGATTTAAGATGGATTATATGGGTAGATTAGTTCATCCATATTTTGTGAAATGGAGTAAAATTGATAATTGTTATATTCATACGAATGATGCAATTTATTTATCATATAAAGATGATTTTTGTGTTCCTGAAAGAGATATTGTTCAAATAGATGGATACAATTATTTAAAAGAAGATGCAAATTTTGATGAAGAATCTAAAATATATAAGATAAAAAAATAATATAAATAAAATGAACGTAAAAGAAACATTTCTAAAATTAACAACACACACTGTACCATATTTAAAAGAATATGATTATTTAAAAGATGTTTTCCCATTTGATAAAATGGAAAAAGATCCTGTAGGTAATTATTATATAAAAATTGGCAATTCTAATTCTATGTTTGCTGCTCACCTTGATACTGTTGGTGGCGATGTTCCTGTTGAACACGTTATTGAAGGTAATATAATTAAAACAAATGGTAAAAGTGTTTTAGGAGCTGATGATAAGGCAGGTGTTGTTATATTGTTATATATGATAGAAGCTGGTATTCCTGGATTATATACATTTTTTCTAGGAGAAGAAGTTGGTTGTAAAGGATCAAGACCTCTTTCATCATGGATAGAAAAAAATATGAGTGGTGAAAAGAATTCAAAAAAAATAAAGGATGAAAGATATAAAGATATAAATAAAGTTGTTTCATTTGATAGAAAAGATGTGGATAGTGTAATTACTTATCAAATGAGTGATAGATGTTGTTCAGATGAATTTGCAAATTCACTTATAAAAGAACTTGGTGATAATAGTCTTAAATTTAAAAAAGATACAGGTGGAGTTTTAACTGATTCTGTTCATTTTACAGATATATATGCAGAATGTACAAATTTATCTGTTGGTTATTGGCAACAACACCAAAATAGTGAAAGACAAGATATAGAATTTTTAGAAAAATTATGTGTTGCTTGTACTAAAATTAATTGGGATGGATTAACAGTTAAAAGAGAACCAGGTACAACTGAAAGATTATCATATGGTAGAGGTTCTTATAATCATAGAAACTATAATAATGATTATGATGATTATGATTATGGATATGGTAATTATACTGGTAGTGGAGTTGCTAATAACTGGCAATCTACTAAAAATACACAACATTCTTCATCATCAAAAGCATCAGGTGAATTTGTAACTGATTGGAGAGGTGATAAAGTAAAAGCAACTGATGCAGTTTATTGTGAATTTGATAAAAAACATTGTTTAAGAGATGAAGCAATATGGGTTGATCTTTTAGGTTTTTATACAACACCAGATGAAAACACAAAGAGAAAAACAACAACTCCCACTACAAATGATGATTATAAAAATAATACATCAAGTGAAATAAAAAATGGAAATGATATTAATGTTGGGATGGAAATAATTCATCCGGTATTTGGTAAAGGTAAGGTAGCTAATAAAGCACCAGATGGTAAAAAAGTTGAAGTTCAATTTGATACATCAACTAGAAAAACATTATTGGTATCGGTTGCAAAAATGAAAAAAGTGTAAATGAAAGATTATAAACTATTTGAAAATTCTAATGAAAAGAAGAGACCACCAAAACTATTATTAGTTTTATCTCTAGGACTTCGTAAATTATTAGAAAGAATTATTAGTAGGTCTGGAGATCAAATAGCTAATGATTTTTTGAAATTACATAGACAAGCTAGTGGTCCAGTGTCCTTTATAGATAGATCAAGAGATGTTGGACAAGTATCATATACTCGTTCAACAAAAGTGATAGATGCAATAAAAGAAAAGGGATTAGATCCAATGGATGAAGGAATAAGATTGGTAAAATCTGGTTGGGTAGAAAATAGAGAAGTTGTTAAAGTTGGTAGATTTATTGCTAAATTTTTAAAAAGTCGTGGATATTCTGCTCAAGAACTTGAAGAATTTGTAAATCAATTTAAAGCTGAATCTAAGAAGGATACATCAGGATTAGATTGGGAAAGAGTTCATGGTCGTGATATAAATAAATGGTATTTAAAGGATTATTATGTTAAAGGTGGTGGTACATTAAATAGATCATGTTTAAGAAAATCAGATAGAAATAAATTTTTAAATTTTTTAGCAAATAATCCTAAATCTTGTAGATTACTTATATTAAAAAATGATAAAGGACAATTACTTGGTAGATCACTTTTATGGAGATTACCAGATAAGAGGATTTATATGGATAGGGTTTATATAAGATTTGATGAAGATGTAAATCTTTTTCTTGATTCTGCTAAAAAATTAGGATGGTTATATAAATCTAAACAAACTTATGGTGGTGATATTCCACTAATAGATACAAAAACAGGGGAAGAAATATGGATTAAAATGGAAATTCCTGGATTTATAAAAAGAAATTTTGGAGGTTATCCTTATATGGATACGTTCCAGTTTTATGATGTTAAGAAAAATATATTAACAAATGATCAAAGCACTTTTACAGAAAATGGTTCAGTTGTTAAATTAAATAGAATAGATGGTGGGTATTCTTCATTTACAGATGATGATGTAGATGAAATAGATATGCTTGATTAAAAAAAATAATTTTTTATGATAAAAAATATATTTGAAGCTAAAGAAGAAAGAGTAAGAGCATTAAAACCATTGATTTTATCAGATGGATTTAAAGCTGTTCTTAATAATATATTAACTAAAGGTAAAAGTAGTATTGCTAAAAGACTTTTGGAATGGGAAAATGATCCTGAACATTTATTTGATTCTACTCATATAGATAGAACTGATGCAGATGATGGAGTAACTTTTATACAAAGTGCTAGACTACAAAGATTAGACGATCAGGGTGAAAAAATTGATGACATATGGAAATTAAGAGGAAGAACAGGAACATCAATTGGAAGATTAATTAGAAGATTATTTGGTACAAGATTTGATCAGCAATCAATAGAAAAATTTGTTAATAAATATAAAGCAACAATTAGAGGAGAAAAAGCATTTGAAAAATTTGAACTTGTTGAAGGTGATCAAATTGCACATTGGTATTTAAGAACAAGATATGAAGATAATGCTGGGCGTCGTAGTGTGTTAAATGGTTCTTGTATGAGTGGTAGAGAATGTCAAAATTTCTTTGGTATTTATACTAAAAATCCTAACCAAGTAAAATTGTGTATTTTAAAAAATGAAAAAGGTGATAAAATTAAAGGAAGAGCTATTATATGGCAATTAGCTGAACCAGAAGGATATACATTTATGGATAGAATTTATACACATGATGATGCTGATGTAAATGTTTTTGTTGAATATGCAAAAATGAATGGATGGGCAACAAAACAAAGACAAACATATAGAGGTGATGAATTACTTTTACCTGATGGAACAAAAAAAAATAATGTTAAATTAAAAGTTATTTTAGAAGATGTGAATTTTAATAGATATCCTTACATGGATACATTTAGATGTTTTTATCATGATCAAAAAATATTATCTAATGGATCAATTAGTGGAATAGGTAATGAATGGACATTGAATGATACAGGTGGTTATTATGACGAACATGGTGATTATGGTGATGATTATGAACCAACATATGTAACTGATTGGGATGGTAATGAAATTTTAGAAGATGATGCAATATGGTGTGAATATGAAGAAGTATATTGTACGAGAGCTGATGCAACTTATATAAGTAAAGGTGAAAATGGTAGAGGAAAATATTTTCCACCAAATACAAAATTGTTAGTTTATTCAGAATATAGTGATTCTAAATATCATAAAGATGATAGTATTTATTCAGAATATATGAAAGATTGGGTATATAAAAGATACGCAGTTAAAGTATATTTTGATCAAGAAAAAGAAAATTGGTCATGGACACATAAATTATTAATACATGACGATATGGGTAAAGTTGGTGATGATTTTTTCATTAATAGTATATTATATAGAGAACAAGTTAAGAAAAAAGGCAAATTAGTTCCAGGTGATTATCACTTTATTGATGATAATTTTAATCCAATTGAAGATGAAGAAGATGAATTTTTCGGAGATATACCAGAAGGTACAAAATTAGATGATTAATTATGAAAATTAAAAAATTTAATGAAAATAAAAAAGAATTACATATGGAATCAATTATTAGATTTTGTGAAGAATATGATATAACATGTGGTGATGATATTGAAGAATTTGGACGCAAATGTTTCTACGAAGGTAGAGAAACACATGATGTTGATGATCGTGGTCGGGGTATATTTAGTTTTCCAACATATAATGGATATTTAAGATATTTACAAGGTTCAGAAAATGAAAAAAAAAAGTGAAAGATGAAAAAATACAATAATTTCCTAAATGAGAATGATAGTGAAGATAAACATTTTAATAGGAATGATATTAATTCGATATTAAGTTTTATCAAAGATAACATTGATGGTGAAGGTGAATACACTATAACAGATGATGATATGGATATTGATGATTATTGGGGTAATCAAATACCTATTAATAGTTTATTAGGATACCATATTGAAATGTCATCAAAAGGTGAACATGTTCATGATGGACAAATGGTAGAATATACATTTATATTCACCAGTCCAGAAGGAAAAAAATCTACATTAGTAACAAATATGTGTTTTGTGATTGGTTTTAATTGCGATATGGGTGGGTTTACAATAAAGTAAAAAAAAAGAAAATAATTGATGAAAAATTATAAAAATTATATAAATGAAGTAAAGAGTGTAAATAAATTGCGTTATAGTATTTTTGATTGGGATGATAATATTTTAGTATCAGAAACACCAATTCATTTTGATCATAAAGTTGATGGCGAATGGATACCAGAAGATATTTCTCCAAAAGGATTTGTAGATTTAAAAGAAAAGTTTCCAAAATATTGGGATAATGAAGAATGGAGATGTGATTTTGCAACAGCATTTTTAGAATTTAGAGATTTTGGACCAAGAGGAGATAATGCATTTTTAGAAGATACAAAGAAAGCATTAGATTTAAAGGAATATGGACCATCATGGAATGACTTTATTAGAACGTTAGTAAGTGGTGAATTATTTGCAATTGTAACTACAAGAGGACACGAACCAGATACTTTAAGGAAAAGTGTGGAGTATATTATATATAATGAGTTAGACCCATCAGATCATGATAAAATGTTAAAAAATTTAATGAAATATCATAATGCATTTGATGTTGATTTTGATTATTTAATTGATGATTATTTAAGTAATTGTATATTTATTGGTATAATGTCTGAATCATTTAAGAATACAATAGGTGATGAAGCATCATCTAAAAATGTTGCAAAAGCTAAAGAATTGGCAGTTAATTATGTAACAAAAGAATTTAGTAAATATGGTAAAATGATAGATGTTCCAACATCAATAGGATTTTCTGATGATGATAAAAATTATTATGACTCTGTTAAAAATCTATTTATGAGTAATAAAGAATTATTTGATGATATAGATTTTTATGT
>Ga0307992_1000404_pt1 | contig 27735 bp, 23 predicted proteins | sample EllFjometagen133_FD_203162 | JGI IMG/M metagenome (GOLD analysis project Ga0307992, IMG submission 203162) | Marine microbial communities from Ellis Fjord, Antarctic Ocean - #133 | ecosystem: Environmental > Aquatic > Marine > Unclassified | place: Southern Ocean | collected 2014-10-08
GTAATAATCTTTTAGGCTCATACTCATAGCATGAGGATAAAGAATACCTAATCATAATAGGATTACCATTTTTATCCGTTTGTACAGCTTGTGGCTCTGCTTTAGGATCTTCAGCAGATACTCTTAAATACCCAGGAATATCCTTATTTTGTTTCCATTTAAAATAATTTTGGAAATCCAATGGAAACACCCACCACAATTGATTATCAACAAATTGTTTTGTGGGTTCACCGATTGAAAAACGAGAACCGGGAATAATATCCTCTTCTAGTTTAAACTTACTCAAAGCTGTCTGTGATTTGACAACGGCCATATCCTCTGAGACTAAGCAAATATGAGCAGGGTCAGCAGGACGAAAAGCGCTATTAAAATCGCTTACTACTTCTACCTTTCCAATTAATTCACTTTTTTCTTTAGCATGAAACATATTTGATCCATAGGACCATACAACAACCATAATCACTAAAGTAACTATAGTTAAATACACATTAGGAATTCTGTAATCTCCATCTTCAAGATTAAAATCTGAAGGTATCATGCCTATAGCGAATCCAAATAAAATGGGCCCAGCCAAAGGAAGCGGAGAAATAATTCCCATTCCGAAATACCATATTATCAACCATGTAATAAAAAAATAAACAACAGCTATAATAATATGTGTAGTAAAGTTAAATTGTTTTTTCGTTATCATTATTTGAATCAACGAAGGCAACAATACAGTGCCAAAAGAAATCAATAAAGCAATAATAATGTAATTCATCTTTTACGGGTTTTAGTTAATATTCAGTTTTAAAAGAACGTTTTTTGCATAAAACGCCCATTACTCATTAATAAATGATAATATCCTATTTAATAGTTTATGTCAACCCCTATTCTCTCCAGGATCTGATTCGAAAAAGAGGTTTAATGGTCAAAAACAGTTGGTGAAAGTGCCATATTTGCTGTAATATTAAATTAGAATTAGAAACAAAGTTAAAACAGTTAATAATATGTTAAAAAAAACACTGTCCGCTATGTTTAAGCGCTATAAATGTAAAAGATGTCATCAATTATTTGTCTGGAAGAATAAAGGCAAGTCGAAAGATAAACAAAAAACATGGTTCAAAAAGTGGGTGATGGGACGAAGGATGGTCAGAGAGATAGCGAGTGAGAAAAAATGTTCAGTTAGCACTGTTCAGAGATTGTTTAAAGAGTATTTAGACAATCCGCCAACACCTCAGATTAGGAATAACAAAGAATGTCATCTAATGATAGATGGTACCTATACTAGTGATTTCTGTGTTATTTATTATTTTGATAATGACCTAAAACATCTCCAATATTTTGAAGTGGTAAAGAGTGAAAACTATCTGGATTTTAAATTGAGTCTAGAACTATTGAAAGCAACTGAATTAAACATCGTCAGTATCACTTCAGATGGCGATAAAGGGCTGATTATGGCGATTAGAGAGGTTTTTCCGGGGATAAGACATCAACGCTGCATTACTCACGTTCAAAGAATGGGGCTAGCCTATTTAACGAGATTTCCAAAGTATAAAGCAGGCAAAGAATTGAGATTAATTGTTAATGATTTACACAAAATATATAGTTATGAAGATAGAGCTGAGTGGGTTAAGCGTTATCGAGATTGGGAAGCAATTTATTATGATTTTTTAAACGAACGAAATAGTCTTTTATCTGATATAAAACTATACAAACACTATGGCATCAGACGAGTGAGAACATTAATTAATAATAGTTTACCTCACTTATTTCATTATCTTGATGATCCTAAAATACCCAAATCAAATAATGGTTTAGAATGCCGCTTCTCTTATTTAAAAAACAACCTCCGATTTCATCGGGGGCTGTCTAATAAACACAGAAGGTCCTTCCTCTTGTGGTATAACTGGTTCAAATATAATGACTAAATTACCAACTGTTTTTGACCATTAAACCATATAATGACTAAATTACCAACCCTTTTTGACCATTAAACCGAAAAAGACCATTTCTAAGAATGGTCTTTTATAATCAAACTAAATTGTTACTTTCTATTGTACAACCTTCACTTTAATGCGATCAGCTAGACTAGGGGCTCGCTTCATAAAGCTTGGAAAAAATTCTAAATCAAAGGAAGCAATTTCTGGGTAGGCTTTCAAATATTCTGAGATCTGAAGCTCATTCAAATTAACCAACTGCCGACAATCAATAATATCAGCATCGGTACGTAAGGACATGCTAGCCCTGAAACTAGCAGCCACAGTAGCGACATTATCAGCTTCATTAAATAAATCTAAGTGATAAACAATACCCTCACTATTAAAATTAGATAATTCCTTATCATCTGGAAGCAGAAAGGCTAACTTTGCTTTTACCAAAGCCTCGGCTTGTGCCTTAGAGAAAAAAGCTAAAGTTAAATTATTACTAGCGGAAACTCTAAATTCTGAAGTTTCTTCACCTAATTTTGCTCCCAATTCTATAGTGCTTGCATCCTTATCTAATTTATAAGCTAAAGCCTGAGAAGAGCCACCTAAAGAATCAATGGTGGCTTGAGCCTTGGTATCTAAAGTAGCTTTAATATCATTAATAGCCTGATCTAAATCTCTTTGTTTCACGTAGTACTTAATCTGGTGCTGATATTCAAAAGCCTTATCACTGGTAGCATAAATTTTATCTTGTAAACCAACCCAGAGACCAGGAATGGTAAATTTAGTTGCTGCAATTGCCATTTCTGGTGAGACATTATCCGCATAAATAGCCACATTCACACTACCACCAGCCGGAACGATAACAGCTTCTTTTATTCTATATAATTTATTATCAGGATTTAATAAACGAGTTTTCACAACTAAGGGTTGATCTTTGTTATATTCATTGTGTAGAGTTACTTCTCCGACAATCTCTTCACCTAAAATTTCCTCACCGCTCGCTTCATAAACTTTTTCGGACATCAAAGGAAGGCTACGCAACTGTCCAATGATACTACGGCTATTATTAGCAGCCGCATCATTAGAATTTGAAGACACAACCTGAAAACTTAAAGTATCAACTACCGCTTCAGCAGCTGGATACAAAGAAATTTTTAAACTAGGTAAAAAGAAATAAGCAACCACCAATAATAAAACTGCGGTTAACAAAATAAACTGAGTAGCTATACGACGATAAAGACCTAAAGACTTAGCAGTTTTTACTTTTTTTGGCACCTTAACAGCTGAAAAAGGTAAATTATTATCTTTAATTTTTTTATTTTTATTATCTTTAATTTCAGCCACTAAATCAGAAAAGAATTTTTTCTGTACATCCATACCTTCCCGTTCTTCAACATTATCATCAGGCAAAGACGAAAAACTTTGTCTGGATAAAACATCTTCATCATCAGCGATAACATCAATCGTAATTGGCCTTGCTTTAGATAAAGGTTTTTTAGTTTTTTTATTTACTTTTTTGATGACCGACTTAGCGCGCGTTTTTTTAACGCTTGTCTTGGTTGTTTTTTTAACGCTAGCTTTTGAACCGGTCTCTTTTTTTAATTTTGGCATAAGCTTGTTTCCCCCGGACAAGCCGGTTTAATATAAAAAAATTTAATACATCACTTAAGATGATTCAATCTTCTCCATTATAACAAATTTTTTCCTACCTCACAATTTATTTATGAACAAATAGATAAAATTTCATTAAATATCGTTTCCTGGTTCAATAACTTGTACATTTTTAGTAAAATTCTGGCGCAACCTTTCCCGTAAATCAGCACTATTATCAACTAAAATGGCAATTTTAATAACATTATCTTGATTATTAGCCGGCACGCGCAAATAAACAGAATTTCTTCCCTTAAAATCAACTAAAGTTTCTTTAAGAACTTTCTGATCTTCCGCTGTTGGTGGATTTTTAAAAATAATATGCAAACTAGGTTCAATCTCAGTAATTGGTTTTTCCATCTTTTCTTCTGAAACTCTAACTGCTGTCGGTGTTTCAACTTTGCTTTCATCTTTATTTCTATCACTAAAAGGACGACTCCAACGCTTAACACTTTTATTCTCTAACAACATCCTTTTAAAATTATCAATCGACTCTTGTGGTTTTTCCGGCCAAAGCGGACCAACCTGATCGACTAATATTTTTAAATCAGAATCTTTTTCGGATAATTTTCCGCGCACAATTACCAAAGAACTGTCCTGCCATAATTCAGCAGTCGTTTTTAACAATCTAGGAAATATTAATAATTCAACGCTGGCATTTTTATCTTCAATCTTTACAAACAGCATTGATTCTCCCTTACGCGTAATAATCTTTTTTATTGAAGTAACAACTCCAGCCACAACCAAACTTTCATCACCACGATGTTGTTTTAAATGAATTAAAGGCACGCTAAATCTTCCTAAGAATGGTAAAAACATCGATAAAGGATTATCGCTAATATAAAGACCAAGCAAATCTTTTTCCCATGATAATTTCAACATCGGATCAACTGGCTCAGATTCTAATAACTGCGGTCTAGCTAAATCATCAAAAGTAGGTGAAGAAGAAAAAAGACTAACCTGTCGGCTCTCTATTTGTTTAGAAATATCCTTATTGAAAATAAGAAAACGCTCTAGATTAGCCAAGAGCATTGCCTGTTCACCAAAACTACTCAAAGCGCCACTCTTAATTAAACTCTCTAAAGATTTTTTATTTAAATCACGATCATTAATACGTTCAAGTAAATCAAAAACGTCTTTAAAGGCACTATGTTGTTTACGTTCCTCAATAATAATTTCAATAATGTGTTCACCAATATTTTTAATAGCATTTAAACCAAAGCGAATAGTGTCCACCACTTCTCCTTCTTGCACACTACGATTTTCTTTAGTACCAGCCGTTACTACCGTAAAGGAAGCAAAAGATTCGTTAATATCGGGTGCCATCACCTTTAAGCCCATACTACGACACTCCTCTATCTCAATCGCCACTCGGTCACTATCATGCTGATCAGAGGTTAATAGGGCGGCCATAAACTCAACCGGCCAATGGGCCTTCAAATAAGCGGTCTGATAACCAATCATTGCATAACAAGCCGCATGGCTACGATTAAAACCATAACCAGCAAAAGGTTCGATAAATGAAAAAACTTTCTCAGCTAATTCCTTAAAAATACCATTCTTAACGCAACCATCGATAAACTTTTCTTTCTGCTCAGCTAATAAGGCAGCAATTTTTTTACCCATGGCCTTACGTAAAACATCAGCCTCACCCGGAGTAAAGCCAGCCAAAGCACGGGCAATTTGCATCACTTGTTCCTGATAGATAGCAACACCATAAGTTCGAGTTAAAATTGGCTCTAATTTTTCATGCAAATATTCAACCTTCTTCTTCTTGTGTTTGCCAGCAATATAATCTGGAATCCATTCCATCGGACCCGGGCGATAAAGCGCCACCATAGCAATAATATCTTCAAACTCAGTTGGTTTTAATTCGCGTAGATAATGTTTCATTCCCGATGATTCAAATTGAAAAACACCAGTCGTTTCTCCCTTTTGGAATAATTCAAAAGTTGGTTTATCATGCAAAGGTAAATTATCAATATCTATTTCCAATTCACGAGTTTTTTTAATAATTCTTAAAGCTGACTCAATAATAGTTAAGTTTTTTAAACCTAAAAAATCCATCTTCAAAAGACCCAAGTCTTCTACCGGATGCAAAGAATATTGAGAGATAATGCTCTTATCAGCCGAAGAGGCATATTGCACTGGTACATATTCCGTTAAAGGTTTTTGTGTAATCAAAACGCCACAAGCATGGGTTGAGCTGTGACGAGCCACTCCTTCCAAGCGCTTAGCGTAATCAAGGATTCTTTTGGCTTCCGGTTCAGTGCGATACATCTCCTTTACTTCCGGTACATCCGACAAAGCTTTATCTAGTGAGGTAAACATGGGAATACTCTTGGAAATCTTATCGCAGTATTCATAAGGAGCGCCTAAAACACGACCAACATCACGGACAGCTGCACGAGCCGCCATCGTTCCAAAAGTAATAATTTGTGAAACGTGATCTTGCCCGTATTTTTCCGCTACATAATCCAAAACATCACTACGACGAGTATCGGCAAAATCCATATCAATATCCGGCATGGAAATACGATCAGGGTTTAAAAAGCGCTCAAAAAGTAAATCATACTGCAAGGGATCAAGATTAGTAATGCCGGTTAAATAACAAACCAAAGATCCAGCGGCACTACCACGACCAGGGCCAACCACAATCTTATTTTCCTTCGCCCAGTTAACAAAATCAGACACAATTAAGAAATAGGCTGGCCAACCCATCTTGGCAATAATTCCCAATTCATAATCAAGCCTCTCAGTAATTTTATCCTGTCCCAGAAGTTTAACTATTTCCTGATTTTTATCCTCAAGTTTATATTTCCCTTCTTTTTTAAAAATTGTATATTTTCGTTCTAAACCTTGCTCACATAAATAGCGTAGATAAGAATCACCATTATAACCCTCGGGCACATCAAAATAGGGTAACTGAGTTTTACCAAGCGGAATCTCCAGATTGCACATCTCCGCAATTTTAACCGTATTGCTAATTGCTTCCGGAACATGAGCAAAGGCTTTTTCCATGTCTATCGCTGAGCGGAAAGAGTAATCACCTTTTCCCATCATGCTCATTCGATCAGTATCATCAATTTTCTTCTTATTTTGTATGCATAATAAAATATCCTGAGCTTCAGCGTCATCTGTATTGAGATAATGAGAATCATTGCTAGCAACCAGCGGAACACCTAATTCCTTGGAAAAAGCGATTAATTGCTCATTAACCTTAGACTGCCCTTCCAACTCCGGGTGATCCATTAATTCTAAATAATAATGATCCGGTCCAAAGAGCTGGCTATATTCTAAAATTCTCGCTTTGGCTTTTTTCAAATCACCAGCTAAAATAAGTTGGGGAATTTCCCCAGCCAAACAAGCACTCATAGCAATAAGACCTTCGTGGTACTGAGTTAATAACTCCCAATCAATACGCGGTTTATAATAAAAACCTTCTAGGTGAGCCTTAGAAACCAGCTGAATTAAGTTTTTGTAACCCTGCTCATTTTCAGCCAATAAGACCAGATGATAGCTCCGACCATCGGCGCGTGTGTTTTTATCATGTCGTGAAGCAGGAGCTAAATAAGCTTCAACACCAATAATTGGTTTTATCCCCGCTTTCTTACATTTCTGATAGAACTCAATTGCACCGTATAAAACACCATGATCGGTAATGGCTACCGCTGGCATACTCTCCTCTTTAACACGCGCTACTAACTCGTCGATCTTGGTGAGACCGTCAAGGAGTGAATAATGAGTGTGATTATGCAGGTGAACAAACATGAAAATTAATAAATATTAAGGCTATTTTTATCTTTAAACTATAACAACTTTAAGTCGAGTCCGCAATCTTGCCAAAGCATCTAAAATTTGACCAAAAAGAAAAGAGGCTGTATTTGTTCAGCCTCCCTTTAGCATATCCCTAAGGATTTAGATTGTACCCCTGTTTAAGGAGCTTTTAGTCATCCCGATTTTTGTAATCAGGTTAATAAATTTAACTATTCCAGCAGCCAGCATTGAAGCAGCCGCAACGCTTATGATTACACAAAAAAGTGCAGCAACATCACTATTTAAAAGATTTTCCATGATCTGAAATTTTATGTTTAATTTTAAACTACTATATATCTTCTACTTTATCAATAATATTAGCCAATTCTTCATCACTATAGAAATCAAGTACCACTTTGCCGCCACGACCACGACGAGTAATCTTCACTTTAGTGCCGAAAAAAAAACGTAAAGTCTTCTCTTTATCCTGATCGGCATAATTAACAACAACACGAGCCGATTTGGTGCCACCAATACGTTTAGTCTCTTCATTGGTTTGGGCAACAGTTAGGTTTTGATTAATTATTTTTTTAAATAAAATGGATTGTTGTACCGGATTAGCAATACCCAACAAATACTTGGCATGAGCCTCACTAATTCTTCCTTTTGATAAAGCCTCTTGTATTTCCAAAGGTAAATCTAGCAAACGCAAAATATTAGCCACGCTGGAACGAGCCTTAGCCATTTTCTTAGCCGTCTCTTCTTGGGTTAAGTTAAATTCATCCATTAAACGACGAAATGCGCGAGCAGTTTCTATTGGGTCAAGATCCTGTCGTTGTACATTTTCAATTAAAGCCAATTCCAACTTTTTCTGCTCGCTGGCAGCTCTAATTAATACCGGCACTTTTTTTAAGCCTAAAGCCTTAACGCTGCGCCAACGACGTTCACCGGTGATAAGTTCGTAGCCATCACCTTTTCTGGTCACCACCAATGGCTGTAGCAATCCATGCTCCTTGATTGAGTTCATTAACTCACCCAAAGCGATTTCACTAAAATTATGTCGAGGTTGATAGGGGTTAATAACAATTTCTTCTGGATTAATATAAAAAACACGATCGGCATCAGTTAAAACAGAAGTACCAACTTTAATATTATCACTTTTACTATTATTTACCTCTGGTGTTTTTTTGGGAATAAGTGATCCCAAACCACGTCCTAAAGCTTGTGACATATATTATTTATAAAAATTTATTATTCCTGAAGATCACTAGCGTCTTCAGACTTTATCTTAATATTTTTATCTTTACCTAAGTTAATTACTTCCTGAGCCAAAGACTCATAAGCCTTAGCCCCCTTGGAACGAGGATTATAGTACAAAATGCTACGACCATGGCTTGGCGCTTCCGCTAACTTCACACTACGAGGAATAACTGAGTCAAATACTTTACCAGGAAAATATTGTTTTAATTCTTCCAAAACAGCCCCCGATAATTTATTGCGCCGGTCAAACATTGTGACCACTGCACCCATAATATTTAAAGAAGGCTTTAAATTATCCTGAACTAATTTAATCGTATCCAAGAGCTGACTTAGACCCTCCAGAGCAAAGTATTCACTCTGTATTGGAATTAAAACATCGTCAGCCGCCACCAAACTATTAACAGTTAATAATCCCAAAGAAGGTGGACCATCAATAATGATAAAATCATAATTATCAACCACTTCTTCCAGAAGTAGGGCCAAACGAAATTCACGATTTTCTAGAGCCACCATCTCAATACTAGCCCCCGCCAAAGACACTGTGGCCGGTGCTACGCTATATTTGTCTTGGGAGGTCTTCACAATCACTTCTGCTAAACTTTTCTGCCCCAACAAAGCTTCATAAACTCCGGCTTCAAGTTTCCGATGTTCAATACCGAGGCCAGAAGTAGCATTGGCCTGCGGATCAAGATCAATCAACAAAACTGACTTACCCGCCTCCGCGAGATAAGCTCCTAAATTAACTGTAGTAGTTGTCTTGCCAACGCCACCTTTTTGATTAACAACAGCAATTATTTTTCCCATAGATAATACTAATTTTTAGAAAAAGAGGGTAAAATTTTTCTCATCAATATATTTATTATAACTTATCTAACAGGCTTTGACAATAAAATCTTTATTTATTATACTTTAATTCGTAATAACAAGCATCAAATAGCCCGGGTGTCGGAACTGGTAGACGAACGCGATTCAAAATCGCGCGGCCGAGAGGCCTTGCGGGTTCAAATCCCGCTCCGGGTACAAAAATAACAAAATTTATTGTTTCAAAAAACTCCTTTACAGGAGTTTTTTGGTGACAAAAGTATTAATAATCTATTTTAAATTATAAGTGTGGTCACAGCGTCTTTCTAAATAAAGAATTTTAATTGAATTTTCTAAGTTTTGATAAATAACTCTAAATTTACCTTTACGAACACGAAAAATATTTATCTGTCCTTTTAGCTTCTTAATATCTAAGCCTTTAAGATTACCAGCCTTAAGCTGAGTAAGTAAATTTTTTAATACTTTTCTCTCAGACGCGCTTAATTTTTCCAAGATTTTTTTAATCTTATCCATGTCAAAATTAGAGACGTGTCATGATATCATCAATATCAACCCCTCCCTTTTTTATCTTAGTAAAGTCGCCTATTTCTTCCCATTGATTATCACTCTCTAGAGGAGATATTCTAAAGATAGGCTTACTCTGTTTAACCACCACAAAAGATCGTCCCGATTTAATTTCTTGGACGTATTTCGCCATATTTAAACGTAAATCTTTTAAAGCAATAATATTTTCCATATTTTTAATTATTTTAAGGTTATCTTTAGTATACCTAAAGATAAACCTAAAGTCAAGCCCCCCCTTTTTTTTATCTCATCTTTTGAAATCTCACGTTAAATATTGGTTCATACTCAACCTGATGTTCGTCAATCACCTTAACTGGCTCACCCTTACTAAAATGGTTCAAAGCAATATCACTTAACATCTGTTTATCACCAGCTATATTAAGCTTTAAACCCTCCAATTTATCAAACTCCTCTTTTAAGTCAGATTTAACCGAAGCTTCTATTTGCTTCTTTTTTATCTTTAAAGCTTCCAATTCTTCAATTGCTTCATGATAATTAGCATTAACAGACAAAGCATCACGATACATTCTTTTTAATTCCCTTTGCTGTTTTTGTGATTCCTGTAAGCGTGTAAAAACTTGGTTTAGTTGAGACATAATATATATTTTTAAATTAAGAATAATTCGTATTATAGCATAGAGAAATTAAAAAAGAAAAAAGAAGCTTTTGACTCCCTGGAACATAATAGATTGTACTATAACTTTTTATAGAAATTAGATTTATTATATAAATTTACTAATAGGATTATCACTTAATTTTATCATATTAATCACATATGCTTTTAGTTTTTCTTTAACTTCATTATTATCAATATAGGCTGTAAAAGAATCTTTTGATAATCCAAACAAACGAAACATAATTAAACTAGCAGTATGCAATGTTACTTCCTTTTCAACACTAACTCTATCTTCCTTTGTAAAATATTTAAAATATTCCTCTAAAAAATCTTTCATTACTTTATTTACTTCTTTGTTTTTATTAAAGTATGATCTAGCAATAAAATACTCTGATAAAATATATCCTAAATCAAAACTTGGATGACCAATATGAGCATCTTCAAAATCAATAATATTAAACCCCTTTTCACCATCAACAATAAAAATATTTCTAGAATGAAGATCACCATGTACTAAGCAATGCCTTTTACTTTTATACCTATCAGCAAATTCTTTTAATACTTTTGAACAAGATTTTTCCTCTATCATCTCTGCCATTTTATAGTATTGATATTTTAACTTCAAATCTAAAAAATTGTTATATAAATTAAAATTTTTATTTTCCACCTCATAGGTACCCTGATGAACCTGAGCAATACTTTTAGCAACTCCCCGTAAGCAATTATTAGTGAAATCGGCCACTTTAATCCTATCAAACAACGGAAGAACATTATCAAATCCTTCAATAATTAAATACCCCTCGTTCAAATTATATTCAAATACATGAGAAATAATATTCCTTTGCCCATTACTTTTTTCCGCAAAAATGACCATTGCTTCATATGCCAATTTTAATCTGTCTTTACAGTCTGTTTCTATATCCCTAAAAGCTTTATGTTTGAGTTCCTGTAAAAATTGTTTCAAAAAAAATAAACCTTTTTTTGTTTCCACTCTAAAAACATAATTAAGCAATCCTCCTGCTTGTTCATTTACATTAACAATATCATTTTTTGCAATACTAATAGTCGTTAATCCCGTAATTTTTTCTATAACCTGTTTTTTAGTAAAATGTGACATATTGAATTATTTTATAAATATAATAATATTATAGCAAACATACATCTATAACAAAAAACCGCCCAAAAGGCGATTTCTGTAAATACGGAACATAGTGGGCTGTATTATAAATTTTATCAATCAATTCAAACAATAACTCCACCACCCAAAAGTCTTTGTCCTTGATAAAAAACAGCACTTTGTCCGGAAGTAATAGCGCGGGTGTTACTACGCAATTTTACATTTAAAGTTTGCCTGTTCTTCCCTTTGGTTACCAAACAAGAAATAACTGGATGTCTATAACGGATAACCACGCGACAACGATAAGGCATGACTGGTGGCTTCTTACTTAACCAAGTCACATTTTTAATAGAAAAATCACGTCGATACAACAAATCATCGTTCCAAGTCCTAACCACCCATAAAATATTTTTATTATAATCCATTTCCGCTACATAGTAAGGTCCAGTGCCGCCCACTTCAATCCCCCGCCTTTGGCCAATGGTGTACAAAGCTAAGCCCTGATGTTGTCCTACTATTTTTCCATCCTCCTGTCTTTTAATTTCTCCCGGCGCTAATTTTAAATGTTTCTTTAAAAAATTATTATGCGGACCATTTAGAAAACAAATATCCTGACTATCGGCTTTAGAGGCAATGCTCAAACCAAATTCCTTGGCCAATTCTCTAACTCTTGGTTTGTTGTAGTTACCCAAAGGAAAATATAATTGTTTTAATTCGTCCCGCTCTAGTGTATACAAAAAATATGATTGATCTTTTTTATCATCCTTAGCCTTGTAAATTCTCACTTCTCCATTCTTTTCTAAACGTTTTAAATAATGTCCGGTAGCTAAAGCGTCATAGCCATTAGCCTGCACGTATTTTAGCAACAATCCGAGCTTCACCTGCTTATTACAAACAACACAGGGGTTAGGTGTGCGACCAGCTTCATACTCAGCTAAGAAATAGTCAACCACATCTTTCTTAAATTCCTTAGCATAATCAAGACTAATAAAAGATACACCAATTTTTTTAGCTACTGCCTGAGCATCTAAAAAGGCTGATTGCGAAGAAGCTTTATTTTCCTCTTTATCATCTTTCCAAAAAAATAAAAAAACTCCCGTGACATCATGTCCCTGATTTTTTAATAATTTTGCCGCTACCGAAGAATCAACTCCTCCGGATATGGCCACCAATATTTTTTTCTTTTTCTTTAGCATTCTTTAATATTTTAAATATCCAGCACAATGGTGGTTGGTCCATCATTAATCAAGTCAATTTGCATATGTTCACCAAAAGCACCAATTTGGACATTAGTTACAAATTTTTTCAATTCAGTACGCAGGAGATTGAATAATAGTAGAGCCTGCTCCGGACGGGCTGACTGCATAAAACTGGGGCGATTACAGCGCTCACAATCACCATAGAGAGTAAATTGTGAAACCAACAATATGCTTTGTTTTTTATCAAGCAGTGATAAATTCATTTTTCCACCAGCATCTTTTAAAATACGTAAGTTTGCAATTTTTTTAGCCATTTTCTTCACTTCTTTTTCGCTATCACCAAGCTTGACTGCCACCAAGACTAAAAAGCCGGCACCAATCCGACTAATCTCTTCATTATTTAATTTAACAGCCGCCGAAGCGACTCGCTGAATAACCGCACGCATATTAAAGGCTTCTAAATAATTCTAAATATTCTTTAGCTGTTTTTTCCCAAGAAAATTTTTTAATTTGCTCTTTGCCAGCTTTTATTAAACTTTTTTTTAAATCAGGATTTATAATTACTAATTCCAAAGCCTTGGCAATGGCATTAATATCATAGGGATTAATAGATAAAGCGGCTGTACCGACAACTTCTGGCAAACTGGACACATTACTAGTAATAACTGGTAAAGAATGTGCCATGGCTTCCAGTGGCGGTAAACCAAAGCCTTCATAATATGAAGGATAAACAAACACTTGTGCTCGACGATAAAGCAATTCTTTTTCCCGATCACTCACATAACCTAAAAATTTAATATCACGACGATAAGGAGAATTTTCCCAAGCGCGATAAATAGCGTGATTACGCCAACCATCAGCACCTGCTAAAACTAACTGCACATCAACCAATTTAATATTATCATCGCGTAAACGATTATAAGCATAAATTAAACCAGCAATATTTTTTCTAGGTTCAATGGTTCCTAAATAGAGAATAAAATCTGATTTAAGTTCATGACGATTAAAAAAAACCTTCTCTTCTTCTGGCCCCGGTAATGGCACACTTGGATTAAGACCAGAATAAATTGTTTTTACCTTTTCTTCAGGAACATTTAAAAGATCGATTACATCACGACGTGTATTTTCAGAAACAGCCACAATGGCCGTACAATTAGCAGCTAATTTTTTTAAGGCCAGAGCACGATGCCAAAAATTTTTACGATAACTAAAAAATTCAGGATAGTGCAAGAAAGAAATATCATGAATAGTTAAAACATGTTTTGTTTTAGGAGAAAGGTTAGTAAAATTGATATGTGGTGACCAAAAAACATCAGACCCACCAATAACTTTATCTAATTTTGGCCAAGACAAGCCCTTCTGTAGGCAATAATTAAAAATCTTATTAGGAATTCTGGTGCATTTAAGTGTAAATTTAGGATGATTAAAACTGCCAATATTTGCCCGAACATCATGATAAGAATTATAAAAAAGACGAAATTCATCTTCTTTATCTAAACGCATCATTGCCCGCAACAAAGAAGAGGTATATTCAGATACGCCACTATAATGTTTATCCATTAATACCCGCACATCAACGCCAATTCGCATAAATCTAAATTTCTAAATTATTTTTTTTAGCTTCAATTATATCCATCATTTGTTTTTTAAAATTTTCAACTGAATATTTTTCCGCTCTTAATTTTATTTCTTCCGAATGCCAAACTTTTTTTCCTTGATCAATGTCTTCGAGAAAATGACGCACTAAGCTCATAATCGCCACCGATGTTTGTTCTTTAAAAAATAAACCACTTTCATTTTCAACAATAGTTTCAGTAGCACCACCACGCTTATAGGCTAAGACCGGACGACCAGAAGCCATGGCTTCAACAGCGGTAATGCCAAAATCTTCTTCCTGAGGATTAATAAAAGCTAAAGCCTGAGCATATAAATCAATCTTCTGCTCTTCGCTTACCCGTCCTAAAAATTCAATATTACTAGAATCTCCAGCCAGTTTACGCAAACGTTTTAAATCAAGACCATCACCAAATATTTTTAAGCGATAATCGGGTCCAAGTTCTTTAAAAGCTTGGACAACAATATCCACTCTTTTATAGGGAGCCAAACGACAACCCAAGAGAAAATAGCGATCTTTATGACTCTGTCCCTCTAAATTAACAATTTTAAACTTATCAGTTTCAACCGGCGGATAAATAATTTCTGATTCACGTCGATAAAATTTAGAAATTCTTTTTTTAACTGTATTGGAATTAGCAATAAAATAATCAACCCTTTGGGCAGCACTAAAATCCCACAAGCGTAGACGTCCCATTGTTAGAGAAATAATCTTTTTAATCCACTTATTATACTTCAGTTCATTTAAATACTGATGAGTATCACTCCAAAGATAACGAGTAGGAGTATGGCAGTAACAAATATGCAGGGTTCCAGGGTTAGTAATTACACCCTTGGCGAAAGCACTGGCATCGGAAATTACTAAATCGTAAGGTCGTAAATCAAAAAATTCCACTGCCAAAGGCATAAAATATAAATACCACTTATAGTGACGAACACCACCCGGCAAACGTTGAATAATTGAGGTTTCTATATGACGACCGGAAAAATTCTTATCAACATTTTTCTTTTCGTAAAGAAGAGTATAAATTGGAGCCTCCGGAAACATATCGGCTAAGACTTTTAAAACTTTCTCTGCTCCGCCCTCCTGAGCAAGATGATCATGTATTAAAGCAACTTTCATTGGTTACAAAGGCAACTAATCAAAAATTAATAGCCCTAATTAATTATTCAGTCTGACGATGTTTTAAAACCGCTAAAGGTGTTTTAAGTAAGATTGAAATATCTAAAAATAAAGACCAGTTTTCTAAATAATAAACATCAAGTTTCACTTCTTCTTCAAATAATAAATCACTGCGACCCGAAACTTGAGCCAAACCGGTAATACCCGGCTTAACAGTTAAGGTTTTACGATGATGATGTTCATATTTAGCTACTTCTTCTGGTAAATGCGGTCTTGGTCCTACTAAACTCATCTTGCCAATAAAAACTAAAAATAACTCCGGTAGCTCATCCAAAGACCAACGACGAATAACTCTACCAACATGAGTGACACGGGGATCATCCTTAATTTTTACCAAAGGACCATCTGTGCGTAAATTATTATCAGCTAACTCGCGATAGCGCATATTATCAGAATTGACCACCATTGAGCGAAATTTAAAATAACGAAAAGGCTTACCACCCTCACCCACACGAGTCACAAACGAACCATCGTCACGATTAGCAAAAAAGATTGGTCCGCGTGAATCCAGTTTAACCGCCAAGGCAACTAAAAACAAAATTGGAGAAAACATTATTATTAACATACCGGAACCAAATACATCTAATAGACGCTTCAGGATTCTGCCCCAGCCATCGAGAGTGGTTTTTTTCACTTCAATAATAGGGATGCCGAGCATATTGGTCACTTCTGTGCGCAAAACCTTAACCTCAAGCAAATCAGCTACATATTTATAACTTAGGTGATACTCAGCTGCAAAATCATACAAGCGTAAAGATTCCGCCTTAGTTAAATTAGGATCGCTTTGCATAATATCATCTACCGGCGATGTCTTCATTATTTCTAACAATTCCTGAACACTATCAAGAGAAAAATCTCGCAAACGCTTCACCACCTTAAAACCAAGATAAGGATTAACAGCAAACTCCGATAAAAGTTTATCGGTCGTCTTACTATTACCCACTAACACAATATGCTTAGAGCCAATCCCAAAACGATATAAACGTCTCCTTAAAAATCTAATAAATAAACGTCCAAAACTAATATAAACGATAGATAATACCCAAGCAGCAATCACAATAAAACGGGAATCAAACAGTTCCCTTTGGAAAAAAATATAAATAGCAATTAAAGCCAAACCGGTTGAACAAGCTAAAATAACTCGAGATAACTCACGAGCCACATTAATAGGCTGTCTAATACTGTACATACCCGCTAAAGCAAATAAAATTACCCAAGCAGCTGCGATAAATATTGCTAGCTCAAAATAACTATCAAAGGGCAAATTAAAAATTACCGGTCGAATGTCAGTAGAGATACTAGAAAAACGCAAATGATAGGCAGAAACAGCGGCCAGTAATAATAAAGCGTAATCAAGTGGTACTAAAAGAAAACTAAAAAACAACTCTGGTTTTTTCATACTGATGATTAAAGCGATTTAATAATTAATATTTTATTAAAAAATATTAATAGGGGTAAGCGATAAGCCGGATTCTGTCGTGAGCGGCCATTTATCTAGCCTAATTGTTACCAATTAAGTCATGCGAGCTACTTTTTACCGATAGATACTTGCGTAACAATCGGCTTTGCTCTTGCTTCAGGCAGGGTTTACCACGAACACGTCGTTACCGACGGTCGAAACTTGTAGCCCCGAAGGACACCAAGTAACTTTTCACCTTTCTCCATCAATGAAGATGGATAGTATTGTCTCTGTGGCACTTTCCCTAAGATTACTCTCGGCGGTCATTATCCGCTGCCCTTTTTATGAAGTCCGGACTTTCCTCCCCCTAACGTTTATAACGCAAAAGAGCGGCCGCTTACTTACCCCGATTAACACCTTAATCGTACTAAAAATAACGAAAAAAATCAAATCTTAGTACAATGTTTAAAGATTATTGGCAAAATATGTTGACAAAACAAGATAAAAATCAGATAATAAGCTTATGTTATGAGCTAGTATGTACCTTAAATCAATAAGTGATGAAACAAAAAAGTAAACAAACAGCAATTTTGCTACTGCTAATGGGTATCCTATCAGCGTGTACAGACAGAATTTATTTAAATATTGCTATCAGTGCTCCCAAAGAAATTATTATCACTGAAAAGTCTCTAGACTGGGGCTGTCTAATCTTCATCCTAATTCTACTTTTAATATCTCTATATTACATTTTAAAATCATACATATTGAGACAAAAAAAGAAAGGATAAAAATACCAGAGGAACAAAATTGTTCCTCCTTTTTTTATACTAAATTTTAAAATAAAAGCGGAAACATATTAGCTTCCGCCTTTTATTTATTCTGGTTTTTCTGCCTCATATTCCGATAAAACCGTAGCTGCATCTAGTGTCCCCTGCCAAATTTTAAAGTTATCCAGCTTATAATTCGTAACTCCGGTGGACATATACAAACCACTAATTAATCCTAATTGCAATGGTAGTCTATTGGCTTCTAATTTTAAAGCGCCATCAACATAAAATTGCCAAAGATAACAATAATTATCATAAGCTAAAGCCAAATGATGCCAATCCTTATCAGCCGGTATAATTTCATGCCCTTCGGCCCAGCGCAATTCCTCTCCATTTGTATTTAATATTTGCCTAAAATTACTTAATTTGAAGCTAATTGTTTCGCTATTATTTTCATCAAGCAAACCTAAGTGCATGCGACCATTATAATCACCAGGAGCCTGATCCTGCCACCACCAGGATAAAGAAAAATTATTATTACTTAAATTAATATTAGCCAGTTCATAATTATTATCCAAGGGCGCATAATTTAAGGCACGCCCATCTATACCATTATAGACAATCGAATTTTCAGGTAACTGCCAATCCAAGCCACCCACACTATCAGCAGCTAAATCTCCACTGGCTTCATTAAAATTCCAAGCATGTAATAGAGTTAAGACGGGAGGTTCTTCCCGACTAATTTGTGGATTAAACGGAGCGGGATTAACTACCCAATTATTAATTTCTTCCTCGTTTAAAGCTCGATTCCACAGTGCCAATTCATCTAAATATACCTCACCAGAATCAGCAGCAATAAATATATGATCAAAATTAGGAGAAAGACCTAAGAATTCTTGAGAAAATAATTTTTCACTCTCAATATATATGGCCCAAAATCCTTCCTGACTTGACCAAACAAATACCGCCTGATGCCAATTATTATCCATATACTTAGGAATGGTGTAGCGCCCCGTTAATCCCGGCAAACCATTAAATTCAATCATGCCGTTATACAAATGAAAGTCCATAGAAATACCTTCACCTTGGTTACTTAAAACATAATAGGAATGAGCGTAGTCACCATTACCTTTAAACTGAAAGGCTAAACTAAAGTTTTCTCCGTTAAGTGGCATACTCAAATCAGCAGCAATTCCCTCTTCACGATAATGCAATTGTTGAGCACATCCCCAACGGCCAATAGACCATTTTAAATCCACACTTGAGGTTAGACTGTCAACATTATTTATCATTTCCTGACTACTATTACCCCAACATTCATCAAAAGACCAAAGATAAGTTAAGCCACTACTATCAATGCCAGGAACTAAGGTGAAAGGAATATTTTCCTCAGGCTCTGGTTCGGGTTCTGGTTCAGGTTCTGGCTCGGGTTCGGGCTCAGGTTCGGGGATAATTTCTTCTCCACCCAAAGGCCAGAGCAAAAAGTCACGACTATTATTGTTACTATCATAAACTGGTGCCCAATTTTCTTTTTCACCTTCATTTAATATTTCCGCCAACACGGTATTACTATCCGCTTTACGTCTAAGTAAATAATTTTCTTGTAGCGCCGGGGCGGCTCCAATTCCTTCATAATATGAAGCTTCCCCATAACCAAGATAATCCAAAATATCAGGATCATCGGGGGCGCTAACAACACCACTGGCCAAATACAAAGTGTAGTTATTGTCGGTGAAAGTAAAATCATCACGATGAGCAATGGCGTGCGCAGCTGCTTTCAATTCAGGGGCAGCGTCATCACGAACAACACGATAGGCTGAATTAGCAGCAATTACCGTACCACCAGGAAAATCAGCGTCACCAGTATTGTCAAAACGTAACATAATCCCTGGGTTTAAAGCAGTTCTACTTTTTTCCAAACGAATTTCCCGAGCAGCCAAATCAATATCATTTTCACCATAATTCCAAAGCTCCAGCCAATCATCCTTCCCCTCGGCATACAAACGACTGATAATTAAGGTTAAAGGCAGCGGCAGCGGCACCTCTTCAGTTTCTTCAATGTAGGTACTAGTATTTTCGGTACTATTTTCACCAACACTAACATTGCTACTGCTCGTACTGGTCGTAACAGCAACTATTTTATTAACCAAAGGCGTCCATAGAGCAATATTCCTATCATCCACTTTACTACTGACCACACTAAGCTCATCTACAATCTTAGGATTAATCACCACTTCCTGTTTACCACCATCTGCTTTCACGGGATTCTCTGTTTTAGTTTCAACTCGCAAAGAACTAAAAACATCGGCAGAAATATTATTAACTGCCACTGGCTCTTCAATTTCTTCTTGCTCATAAACAATATTTTCCGGTTCCGATTTAATTTCGGTATTAATTACAGCTGCTTTTTCCTTTTTTAAACTGGGATTAATGTCAACCACTAAAGCAACTGCTGGTACTATTTTTGTATTTTTATTAACAGCCAGAGGTGCTTCCGTAACACTATTAACCGGATTTGACTCAGCCCATAATAACTCATCTGTTTTTGAAGTGCTGTTAAATAAGTTACCTAAACCTTTGCTAATACCAGAAGCAATCTTTTTTACACTGGATATGGGATTATTAATCAGACTCCACTGCAAAATCAAAGCTAAGCTATTTACCTTACCTCGCACCATACTATCATTAAAACTACTGCTTAATTCAATATCAATCGCTACATCGCGCAAACTGCTTTGCAAAGCCTGAGTATAAGGTATAAATACATAACGGCTACCTCCATATTCCTTACCGGCATTATAACCAATAATTTCCGGAGCTGGTAAAATTGTATTTTGCCGACGAGCAATCTTAGAAAATTCTCGACGACTAGAAAAACAATCCCCTTCATCGTTATAATAACTATCACCATCATAACCATCGGGCGTAATATTAATGGCGTAATAGGTATAGTCATATTCTAGGGAACCTAAACGCTCAGGATTGGCTGCGTTCGCGCTTTCATAAACCTTTTCGGTTAAACCAACACAAGTCCAATCACCGCTCCAAGGACCTTTTTGCGCCGAAAAATCAAAGTCATAAGCCAAGTCAACGCTAGCTAAATACTTGGCCAAAGCCACTGCCCGAGCCCTTTGCCAAGGGCTCGCCTCTCTGGGTAGTTTCGCGGCTACCAATTCTTCACCGAGAGATCCGTTAATAAAATATTTAGCCGGAGTCTTCACAATACCACCGCTTAAAGCCTCAACAACATAATCAACCCCATCTTCTTTTCCTGTATAAATAGCCACATGCCCTGGATAAATATGGGTCATAATGCCATTTTTTTGTTTAATCAGTTCCTTGCTACTATAGCCATACATCAAGCCATTGCTGGAAGTACGATACAAAAGCGTGCCCGGCTCCATTGCTAATACTGAAGATTTAAAAACAATAATTTGCAATACAGCTAATAGCCCAATTAAAATATATTTATATTTGCTCATAAAATAATTGCCACTCCGCCGCCGCCGGATCAGGCGTATTAATATCAATAAAAAAATTTTGACTAAGAACATCAGCGGCTATGCCGCGACTAATATTATCTAAGTTTTGATTATTGGCTAAAACTTGTAATAATTCGCTTAATTTAGAGTTATCAATTTTAATATCACTTAGGAGCCACAAACGACGCCAACGCATAGGACCTGACTTTGAAGCTAAAATTAGTTGAGTTAGTTTTTCAATATCAACATCAGACCATAGAAATAAATCACTTGACCATTGATCAATCTGCTGACAAGCAGGTTTTAACAACACCTCTGACTCATTACTTAAAATAATCTTTTTTAAACTTAAAGCGCTAGCCTGGCTCGGAAATACTTTTAATAACCCAAGAGCATATAATCTATCGTCCAAAGACAAGCTTTCATCAAGTAACTGAACTCTGAGTTGCTGAAGCCAAACTTCATCATTAAAATATTCAGGAAAAAAATTAACAATTAAACGCTTATTCTCCAAAGAAGCTTCTGGGCTAGCAATAACTTTTCCCAAAACAACTGGCAAGTTCTTATCACTTTTATCAGCTGACATTATTTTAATAAGAGCTGTCTGCAACTCAACATTATCTCCAGCAAAAACTTCATTAAAAAACTCACTAAATAACTCTGGTCTGCCAGTATATATAGGACGCCAAATACTTGCATATGATTGACGCTCAGACAAACATTCATCCCTACAATTATAAGTAAAAGTAGATTCAAACTTATGCCAGGAAATTTCAGCTCGCAATTCTTCTGGATATTTTGTCCAGGAACGAAAAATATAAGGGCTCAATAGAATAAAAAATAATAAGATAAAACTAAACACTAATATCCACCAGCGATAAGTTTGCCAAAAAATTTGATATTTAGATTTCTTTTTAGGGATTAAGGGCATTAACATATTATTAGGGCCGTAGCCTTTTGCCCCTAAATACGGCGCGTTGATATTAAGGGCAAAAGACTTATCGGCAAATTATGGTACCAAAGACTAGCTTAGCAAAATACGACTGAAGACAGCTGAAGATTTTATTAAATTACTGATGAAACTCCATAACAAAAAAACGCCCATATTAACGGACGTTTTAAAATATCTTTGTTAAATTATTATTTCCTATTTCACTTGCTCTTTTTTCATCTTTTCAATGTCTTGCATAAATGATTGAACAACTGGTCTTAAAGTTGGATTAATATCAGCTGCCATCACTGCATTATTTAAAGCTGCCTCAAAATTACCAGCAAGCAACTCTAACTTGGCTAAATTAGCATACAGAAGTGCCTCTTTACTTCCTTGAGCAGCTGATAGGCGATAGGCTAAAAGTAGGTGACCATTATCTTCATTCTCCTGATAATGAGCAACCGCCCCAGCTAAGGCTGAAGGCATTAGATTCTTGCCACCACGTTCAAGACAGCCATTACTATAATCAATATATTTATCAGATTCAGTTAAAAAATAATAATTAGCTAACTGACAGTGAACTTCGACATAATTTGGATTTAAGTTATAGGCAATTAAAAATGATTCTTCGGCACCAGCTAAATCACCACGATTAGCCTGAATTTGCGCTTTAATAAAATAGACAGGAATACGACCAGGACTAACAGCTGAAGATTTTCCAATGGCCTCTAAGGCCTTGTCAGAATAAAGCTTGAAAAGTACCGGTTCCTGAGAATAATAACGAGAAGCAATATCATATAATTGAGCAACTTGCATTTGTGCCAAACTATCATTTTCATTGTACTGCAAATTTTTCTCTGATAAAGATAAAACATAATTTAATGATTCCTTAACATTTTCGCTCTTTAAATTGGTAAATATGGTAGGTTTGCCAATAACTAGATTGACCAAGGTGTTGCGGGCATCCCGATCAAGTGGCGTATCCATAGACAAAGCCTCCTGATATTCACTAAAACCCTGATCATAATTACCATAGGATAAATCAGCATAGCCATTAATTACAGTCTTCATCATGACTAAGGGGCGAATATTATATTGATAAATAAAGAAAATGGAAACAAGAGAAAATAAGATTAAAAAGAAAAGCTCTTTACCAGCGGTAGCAGTGCCACTAGCTTCGGCTAAAATTAAATCCTCAGTCTCATCATTCTTTTGCGTTAGACTGACTAAATAACCCAGGGTTAGCATTAAAGGGATATAGGTAACCAAAGAATCAAAGACAGCTAAATTCTGAATAAAATAAGCCAAAAGCAAAGCCGCTATAACTAACAATTCTCTCATTAGCAAACCCTCGCGTCCGGGTCTGATTCTCTTCCCTTCGCTAACAATTTTTCGACGCCAAACTAAAGCGGCAGCCACAAAAATACTTAAATAAGCCAAGAGACCAATAACACCAGTTGTGGAAGTAATATCGATTAAATTATTATGTGCTCTGTCAAAATAGGTGTCTGAGGTTGAATAATCAAAAAATTTAGGATCAAACTGACGATCAAAGATCATGGCATAATTACCAAAGCCATTACCCAACCAGGGATGTAAATGAAAGTCAGCCTGAGCTCCGCGCCAAGAAATCAAACGTGTTTGAAAGGTTGCCTTGTTAGCACTCAAATCGTGTAAAAAAGAATTATTTTTAAACCAAGGCTGATTATATTGGGAAAACAAAGCACCAACCATAAGCAAGACACCCACAAACACAATTAGTGAACTGCGTCGCCATAGGCGACGAGAGGCAAATATGCCCAATAGAAATAAGAGAAATAATAAACCCAGACCCAGGCCAATAATTGCGCCCGAGGTATCAGCTTTAAAGAAAGCGATTAGCATTAAAACAATAGTAATATAAAATGGCCATTGTTTCTGCCAAGAAGTGCGTAGCAATAATAAAACAGCAAAAAATAAATTAAACATTAAATAACCGCTAACATAAGCAGTATTACCAATGGTGCCAATATCTTGACCACGGGCAATAATAATAATTGCCTCCACGCTAGCTGCTAAAACTGAAGCTGATAATAACCAATACCAATCTTCCTTATTACGAAAAACGGTAATAATATAGAGATATAGAATAAAGAAATGAAAGATATGAAAGAAGCCCAGTAAACGCTCAACATCACCCCAAAAACTAAGATTAAAATCAACACCGGTAAAAGAAGAAACTAAAATCACCAATAAATAAGCCAATAAACCCCAGGTAATCGGAGAACGTTGTGGTCTAAAGGCAGGATATTTCCAAATTAACAACAACCAAAAAGGCAACAAAGCTTCAATTAAAATATTAAAGCTCAACTGCTTGGAGGATATGTAAGGAAAGAGAAGATTGGAAAAAACCAGAAAAACCACAGCCAAAGAGGCAAAAACGCCAATTTGTAGAATACGTTGATAATTTTTAGCCGACATAAAACTTAAATTTATATTTAATTACTAAAATTATTATATAATAGATAACTAAAAACAACAACGTTTTTTATATATTTAATATAGAAATCTAAGACAATTGAATACTTAATTTTGCCTCTAGCGCTAAAGCGACTTTATTTAGTAATTTTATACTAAGATTTTGATTACCACCTTCCATACGAGCAACGTTACTTTGAGTACTGCCTATTTTTTTAGCCAAAGTCGCTTGGCTCATCTGCCTTTTCCTGCGTAATTGCAATATTTGATAAGCAATCTCCAATTGTCGGCCGTGCTCATCAAATAAAGCCTTATTACGTGGATTTTTTAACTCTTCAGCCAAATAATTAGAGAAATCACCACCGATGTATTTATTTTTTTTAGTTGACATACTATTATTGATTAATGATTTGATGATAACGACGTAAAGCAATTATTTTTTCTCGTGTCGGAGTTTTCTTGGTCTTCTTTAAAAAAAGCATGAAGTAGGATAATATTTTTATCAATATAAGTAAAATAGATGATACGATGAAAATTATGATTAATATCCACTCTAAGTTCCCTAAGCTTGCCAATTATATGGCGGCTATAGAGTTCATCTAAATAACCATTACTAACACGTAGAAATTCAATATATTTTTGAATTTTCTGTTTGTCTTTATCGTAATATAGCTTCTATGTGTTCACGAACAGGCTCTTTCTGCTTAAGAGAATTACAATAAAACTTAATTTTATACTCTTCATTATATATCATAAATGATATGTAGTCAAATAATAAATTAGAGAGTGCGAACACTAACATTATAAATAATCAACAATGAAATTTGACTCAATCAATTATTTATGATGAAATACTAGTATCTACATTTTTTTAGCTCTTTTAAAATAATAAATATTTATAAAATTTTCTATTTCTAACCAAAATACTTAGTCATGAAAAAATTTATCAAAAAAATTACTAACAATGAAATATTCAGGTTTGTTATTTTAGGCTTGATATTTTTCGTCATTGCCCTTATTGTTTCCAAAGGTGCAATAATTAATTCAATAATTTGGGGCATATTTGGCTCCTATCTCCGAACAGCTTTAATTATTAGGGGTAATAAAGTTTATCGTTTCTGCAAAATTAATGCTTGTCTGGCGCTAGCGATAATAATTTTTGCTAGCATTAATATGACTTACAATTTTGTTGAAGAACCCTACTATCTGTCCAATTCTGACCAATTAATCATGGGTCTAGTAATCCTCACTTTATCAATCGTCGGACATATCTTCGCCCGAATAGGAGAAAATTTGATTATAATGGAAAGAATGTCAGAAGATTGTTATTAAGAAAAAGACATTAAGCTATCCAAATTCTAAGGACCTCCACCAAGGGGGTCCGTTTTTATTACCACCAAAGAGATATCTTATCTAAAATTGCTTGAAATTGTATTTGATTTAATTTTCCCATTTTTCTGATTAATCGCTTAGAACTCAAAATACGTAACTGCGAGATAATTACTGAACTAAATGTATTTGATAAATTTATTTTATAATAGTAGGTTATCAGTTTTAATTTTTGAAGATAGAGGAATTATTAACACTAGATATTTATTAAATTTTTTTAAAATTAAGACCGGTCTTTCAAATCCTTTATTCTTACCATCCTCTTCATGCCCGACGTTAGAACCAATGCCAGCCCACCATATTTCCCTTTCTAGAAAATATTTTTTATTTAAACTGGAAAAGTGGATTTTAATCTTTAATAAACTCCAATCTTTAATTAATTCTGCTTTTTTATCTTCCTTAATATCCATGTTTGCTAAAAAATATTTTAATTGTTATACTGATTATACAAATGGTGTGTTTCATTTTTATGAAGCAGACTCCGAGGACTCCCGCAAGGGGGTCCGTTTTTTATAAATACTATTTTAACATGGCATTAATAACATCTAGCTAACAAAAAAAGTCCGTATTAACGGACTTTTTTAACATCAACAAATATAATAAAAAAACTACAAAATCTTGTAACTAATATTAACCTCCAAAGGTAAATCACAGTCGGCTTTAAAATCAACGTCTTCCACCCCTTCAAAATTCAAATGCATATTATAAACACCGGATTCACTTAAAGTTAAGCCTTGAATTTTTAAGCGACTGCGCAAGCGCTTAGAACCCTCCTTAAAAAACAACTCTCCACCAAATTCATTAATCTGCTTACCCTTGGGATCAAATAATTGTACCTTTAAATTAATTTTACGATTCCCTTTGGTTTGATTATCACTAATAAAACTAACCACCTCAAAATTAATAGGCAAATTAATTGTAGCACCAGGCTTAGCCTGTGTATTCACATTAACTTCTTCTAAACAATCATAGAGACTGAGTAAATTACTATCAATATCAATCGCTGAACTTTGACATAAGACTGACCAATGATGTTGCATAAATTTATTATTAATTATTAATCATTTTCCCAATTTCTTATACAACAAATTAACGTCGATGTATATCTCAGAAGCAATCTCAAATTGTTTACCTTTTTTTTGTGATATTCGATAACAATACCTTCCATTTTCTGTTATTTGCATCCCTTGTATATTAGTTATGCTTCTCAATCTCTTATCCCCTTTTTTTGATTTAAGAGTATTTAAAAATTCATTTAAAATTTTACCTTTTGGATCTATAATTTCCACCTTTATTTCAAGGATACTTTCTTTTTCTGTCTCTTCAATAGCCCAAAGACTAATAAGCTGAAAATTAACCGGTATAACTAACTTTTCAGTTTTAGGCATCTTATCTTTATCTATCTCTAATTTTATTTCTTCAACACAATTAAATAAACTCAGTAAATTAGTTTTAGAATCTATAGAAGATTTTTCACAAATTATTGACCAAACATTTTTCATATTTTTTATCTAATTAATAAATTATATGTCTCACAAGCAAAAGAATTTGTTCTAATTTTAGTAGTGTTGTTCGCTGTTTTACTGCCAATAAATAAAAACTTATACGGAACACTAAAT
>Ga0307992_1000405_pt1 | contig 27700 bp, 25 predicted proteins | sample EllFjometagen133_FD_203162 | JGI IMG/M metagenome (GOLD analysis project Ga0307992, IMG submission 203162) | Marine microbial communities from Ellis Fjord, Antarctic Ocean - #133 | ecosystem: Environmental > Aquatic > Marine > Unclassified | place: Southern Ocean | collected 2014-10-08
AAGAAAATGCTCAATAGAATTAAAGAACAAATTCTTTTTAACCTATTTCAAATCTTAAGTTTTTGGAAACAACTTTTTTTCAAAAATCGAAACCCTCAAAATATTGGGCTTTTTAAGGTTTGACTATTTACGCTTTCAATCACAACTTCCCATTTATAATGCAAAGCACATTTTTTTTCAAATGCACAACTTTTAAAACCAAAATAAATTTGAAAAACAAGTTGCATTAAAAATATTTACAAATACAATCTGGTAAGAATTGTGATATTTTGTTTACCTTCATCATTCAAGGTATATATAAATATGTCTGGCACGCAGGCTGGTACTTCATTAAACTTAAAGAGCCAATTTGAATTCCTATGAAAGAATTAAAATATAAACAAAACAAGTATATATGAAGAATGAAATTTTAGAGAACCTGGTTTCTCAATATACAGAAGAGTTATATAATTGGGCATTTCATAAGACTTCATCTATTACTATGGCTGAAGATCTGGTTCAGGAATCTTTTTTAGCTGCAGCCGAAAATATAAAATTCTTCAAAGGAGATAGTTCTGCAAAAACATGGATATTTTCGATTTTAAACCATAAAATAATTGATTTCTACAGAAAAAAAGTGAATCAGCCCGTCCGTTTGGAGAGTGAAATATTATCAACATTTTTCGATAAAGACGGTACCTGGCAGCGGGAAAAAAGACCAAAAGACTGGCATGAAGAGGAAACACATTTACTGGATGATATTGATTTTCAAATAATTTTAAAGAAATGCATGGATGCGTTACCAGAAAAATGGAGCACTTGCGTAAAATTAAAATATTTGTCTGAAAAAAAAGGAGAAGAAATCTGTCAGGAAGCAGGAATTTCCACGACTAATTTTTGGCAAATTATTCATCGGGCAAAAATAAAATTAAGGGATTGTGTTGAAGATAATTGGTTTAAGAATTAGGATGATATGAAAAAAATAATGCATATGCTGTTTCTTTCCTGTCAGAAAGCCACAGAATTGATTGAGAAGAAATTATATTTCAGGCTTTCATTTAAAGAGAAACTACAGCTTAAAATTCATAAGTTGATGTGTGAAGCTTGCAAGCAATATGAAAAGCAGTCTGAACTATTAGATAAGGGTATTGCCAATGCATATAAGAAGATGCCGCTGGATGATTCAATGGATGGTCTTAAGAAAAAGATTTTAAAGAGCCTGGAGAATAATAATAAATAGCACCAAGAGGTACACAAACCGGAGATTATCCGTTATTACTTTCACCTTTCAATTAAAAGGAATTCACTTATAAGGGCATCCAGAGTTGCTGTCCTGGTAGGGATAATTCTCAATCTGATCAATAATCCTGAATTGTTAACTCAACCCCCCTACAGAATGATGTGATATAAAATCTGGCCCTATTTGCCAGGTATAATCCACAACTTCTATTCAGGATCGATACCGATTGGATAATCGTAGCTTCAAGTCCTGCTTCTGATTTGCTACTCGAAACCAAAAATATTTCAAATGAAAATATAACTGTTAACCGTAGAGAAAAATATTATTTTCTCAATATGGAATTATAAGAAAAAACGAATTGCGGGCAATTATTGAATCTCAAATCAGGGAATTAGAAGTTTTCGAAAAAAATGAAAATTTTTGTCAGGAATAAGAATCTCTCCGACTGTTAGTTTGTAAATAAAATTTTGTTCAACTAATAAAATAGAAATTATGACAAAAATTGCGATTATAGTGCTTTCCGACACTAATACGATAGAGGGCATGGGAAAAGTATCTAATGCTTTTATGCTGGCAAATGAAATCATTGAAAATGGTGATGAACTGAGAATTATTTTTGAAGGTGCCGGAGCCAAATGGATTGGTGAATTGGAAAAAGAGGATTATAAACTTCATGAAATGTATAAAGGGATTAAAAGCCATATTACAGGAGTTTGTATGTTTTGTGCTCAGGTTTTTGGAGTTAAAAATGAAATAAATAAAGCAGGTTTAACTCTACTTGATGAATACAATAGCCATCCAAGCCTAAGAAAACTTTTCGTTGAGGGTTTTCAAGTAATCACTTTTTAAAACAATAGCAATGACGCCAAAAAAGAAAAAACTGTTTAAGATCGCGGCAATTCTGATGATGGCAGGATTGCTAACAGGAATGATAATTATTCTATATATGTTCAATATGCCGCAACGGAACGTTCAAAATTCTGATACCGATTTCTCATTAACCACTTCGCAACTGGTTACTGAATATCTATCAAATGCAAAAGCAGCAAACAATAAGTATTTGGCTGAAGATGGTAATTCTAAAATTCTGGAAATTACCGGAACAGTTGCATCAATAAGCGAAAATTTCAATGGACAAAAGGTTGTATTATTGAAAGAAGGTGATGATAAAGCCGGGGTCAGTTGTACATTCTTAACTGAAACAGGCACAAATGAAACGAACCTGAAAATCGGTAAAACAACAACAATCAAAGGTGTTATAAGGGCGGGAGCTTCATTTGATGAAGACCTTGAGCTTTATGAACATATAATTTTGGATAAATGTAAAGTAGTAAAAAGTAATTATTAACAAATAAATTAAAACTAAAATGAAAAAGTTAACTGTATTATTAAGCATTTTGGCAATAGCTGTAACACACTTTGCCTTTACTTTACCTGCGGGTAAACTGGTTAGTACCAAAACATATATTAAATTCTTCTCACATACAACAGTAGAAGATATTGAAGCTAGCAACAGTGCATCTGTAAGCACAATTGACCCTGCAACCGGAGATGTTATTTTTTCGGTGCCAATGCAAAGCTTTGAATTTGAAATAGCAATGATGCAAAAGCACTTCAATAATGATTCGTTTTTAGACACAAAAACTTATCCTAAAGCTAAATTAAAAGCGAGAATCACTAATCTTTCAGAGATCGACTTCTCCAAAGACGGAACCTATCAAGCCACTGTTAAAGGAGAGTTAACATTAAAAGGTGTTACCAAACCAATTTCAGAAAATGGCAAAATTACAGTAATAGGAAATAAAATTGAAGTTCAAAGTAATTTTGATATTACACTTGCCGATTACGGGGTCACATTCTTGAAGGGAAAGCCGGCTTCAAACATTGCCAAAACTGTTGAAGTAACTGTACAAGCAGAATATTTATCAAAATAAAAAAATAAATCATGAGAAATATAACAATCATTGCATTCGGGATCATTATGTTGACTCTGGTTGCAGCTAAAAACCCGGGTGACAAAACCCCGGATAAAACTGGAATTAATTATAATTCAGGAACATGGAACGAAGTTGCTAAATACTATAACTCAACCTTTATTAATATTTCAGTTGATGCAGAAAAAGGAAAAGGAATAGAATTGGCAAGAAAATATGGTGTTAAAGGCTATCCTACCCTTGTATTTATCAATCCAGACGGTAGTTTAACAAAAAAAACAGCAGGATTCCATAGTCCTGAAAATTTTTTAGAACTTGGTAAAAGCTTATAAAATAATGAGTGGTTTCAATATTCAAATTGGTGGAAGAATCAGGCTTTTAATTGTACTGATTCTTCCATTTCTTACAATAACCAGTATGGCACAAACAAAATATAAAACAGTTAATGAAGCTGAAGGACTGTAAATTGGTGATAATGCAATAAGAATTATGTACAATACTTTGCTTGGAGCGAATCTAAAAAACATACATTCAGATGAAAGTCAGCACCTTCCAATTCCTGCAATTCGAGACCTTTATGAAAGCCTTATATTCCGTTACCTTTATTTGTTTGCTTTCTCTAACTTCTTGTGGACAAACACAGGAGAAAAAAGATAATATGAAATATACAGAACATAAATTTACAAATCAGCTCATTCACGAAAGTAGTCCATACTTATTGCAACATGCTCATAATCCTGTAAATTGGTATCCCTGGGGAAAAGAAGCCTTGGACAAAGCTAAAAAAGAAAATAAACTGATCATTGTGAGTATTGGTTATGCAGCTTGTCACTGGTGTCATGTAATGGAACACGAAAGTTTCGAAAACGAAGAAGTTGCCAAATATATGAACGATCATTTCGTGGCTATTAAAGTGGATAGAGAGGAAAGACCCGACATTGACCAGGTATATATGAATGCCGTGCAATTGCTTACCGGCAGCGGGGGGTGGCCCCTGAATTGTATTGCGTTACCCGATGGTCGACCAATTCATGGCGGGACCTATTTTCCAAAAACACAATGGATTGATATGCTTACACAAGTATCTGTTTTTGTAAAACAAAATCCTGATGAGGCAGAACAGCAAGCAAAATTACTTACACAAGGAGTACAATCCAGCGAAATGATTTATTCGAATACTGAAAAAGCAAAATTTACAACAAGCGATTTAGACAATATTTTTACTGTCTGGGAAAACAGTATAGATTTTAAAAATGGCGGATATAACCGGGCACCAAAGTTCCCATTGCCTGTTGGCCATCAATTTTTGCTATACTATAATCATCTTACCCAAAATACAGATGCATTAAAAGCCGTTACAACAACATTAAACAAAATGGCTGATGGCGGAATTTACGACCAAATTGGTGGTGGCTTTTCACGATATTCGACAGATGAATATTGGAAAGTGCCTCATTTTGAAAAAATGCTTTATGACAATGCTCAACTCGTTAGTTTGTATTCGGCTGCCTATCAAAAAACAAAAGATCCAAAATACAAAATCATTGTTACTGAAACCTTAGATTTCATACAAAGAGAATTAACCTCAAAAGAAGGCGGTTTCTATTCTTCATTAGACGCTGATAGCGAGGGTAAAGAAGGAAAATTTTATGTTTGGACAAAAAACGAGCTGCAAAAAGCATTAGCCAATAAAGCGGATTTAATACTTGATTATTACAACGTTACAGAAAAAGGAAATTGGGAAAACTTACAGAACATTTTATTCAAATCTGCAACGGATAAAAAAATAGCGGATAAATATAAGATCTCAGAAGTCGAATTAACAAAACGGGTTTTAGAAGCAAAAAAAATACTTTTAAAAGAAAGAGAAAAGCGAATTCGACCAGGACTTGATGATAAGATTCTCTCTTCATGGAATGCTCTTATGCTTAATGCATATATTGATGCTTACAGGGTTTTTGACAACAAAAAATATTTAGATATAGCCCTTAAAAATGCTGAATTTATCAATACCAAAATCAAATCAACAGATAACAGGTTAAATAGAAACTATAAAAATGACAAGGCTTCTATCAATGGATTTTTAGATGATTATGCTTTTACAATTGAAGCTTTTATTTCCATATACCAGGCAACATTTGATGAAAAATGGTTAAAAGTCGCACAACAATTAACAGACTATTCTATTGCTCATTTTTATGACAAAAATAGTGGAATGTTTTACTATACTTCTGATATTGACCCGGTTTTAATTGCCCGGAAAATGGAAGTAACTGACAATGTTATTCCATCTGCGAATTCTGAAATGGCAAAAAATTTATTTATACTTGGGCAATATTTTTACAACGATAACTATATCGAAAAATCAAAAAAAATGTTGAACAATGTGAAGCAAAATGCTTTGAAAAGCGGTGTTTATTATGCAAATTGGGATATTTTGATGGCTTGGTTTATTAACGAACCCTACGAAGTAGCTATTGTAGGCAAAGAATTTGAAGTCAAACGAAAAGAAATCGATAGGTATTATTTGCCTGATGTTTTTTTATCAGGAGGAAAGAATGAAGGAATATTATCTCTGCTTGAAAGTAAATTGATAGAGGGACAAACCACTATTTATGTGTGCCAAAACAAAACGTGTAAACATCCTGCAACTGAAGTTAAAGAAGCACTGGAACAAATCCTTAAAAAATTATAAAACTTAAAGGAATTTGAAATGAAAAAAGAACCTTCTAAAATATCGTCGTTAAAAAACGGCGCATTACTTGTAAAAAACCTGCAAAAATTTACCAACTCACGTGGTGAAGCGATTAAGACAAAACCTGGTTTGGCATTGTGCCGGTGCGGAGCTTCCAAAACCAAGCCTTTTTGCGATGGTACGCACTCAAGCATTGGCTTTACCGATGAAAAAAACGAAAACCTTATTCCCGATAAAAAGGAAACTTACAAAGGCAAGTCCATCACAATTCACGATAATCGCGGGATTTGCTCACATGCCGGTTTTTGCACCGACAACCTGCCGGGTGTATTCCGCATGGGTACAGAACCATGGATTGACCCTGAAGGGGCTGATATAGAAGAAATTAAAAGAGTGATAAGAATGTGCCCATCGGGTGCATTGAGCTATACCGAAAATGAAATAGAAACCAATGAATTTTCCGATAAAGCTGAAATCATTGTCTCTAAAAACGGCCCTTATTATGTAAGAGGAAGTTTAGAAATAAAAGATGTCGATTTAGGCGACAGGGCATCAAAAGAGCATTTTACACTGTGTCGTTGTGGAAAATCAGACAATAAACCGCGCTGTGACGGAGCACATTGGTACGCTGCGTTTAAAGATAATGAAGCCCTCACTATCTCAGCAGCCAACCGCCAACTGCAGAAAAAAGAACCTCAATGGATAAAAGTATCCGAAACAAATGAGCTAAAAGATAATGGTACTAAAAAGCTAAACCTGTTTTCTCAACAGATTTTGCTATCCAGAGTAAACGGAAAGTATGGCGCAATAGATGGAATCTGTTCGCATCAGGGTGGACCTCTTATAGACAGTAAAATTGAAAACGGTATTATCCGATGCCCCTGGCACGGACATTCTTTCGATCCCCTGAGCGGGAAATCGCTTGGGAAAGATAATGATCTGAAAACCTTCGAAGTAGAAGAACGCAACGATGGTATATACCTGAAAATTGCATCTGCTAAAAAATCGCAGTGGACAATAAGCCATGTAATTGCCGAAACACTTGTGAATTGGGGAATTAAGCATGTCTTTGGTATGGTCGGACATTCCAACCTGGGTATGGCAGAAGCATTTCGCGTTCAGGAAGAAAAAGGAAACATCAAATACATTGGCATCCGCCATGAAGGAGCCGCTGCTTTTGCCTGCTCGGGCTATTCTAAAATTTCTGGTAAGCCGGCTGTTTGTCTTACCATTGCAGGCCCCGGAGCAACTAATTTAATCACCGGATTGTGGGATGCTCATGTTGACCGCACACCGGTGTTAGCCATCACCGGACAGGTCAATACACAATTTTTTGGCCCGGGCTCATTCCAGGAAATTGATTTAAAAGAAGCATTTCAGGCAGTTGCACCTTTCAGCAAATTGGTATTGCCAGACAGTAATCATGCCGAACTGACTTCTCTTGCCATGAAAAACGCTATTGTACAGCGTAATGTGTCGCATTTGATTATGCCTGATGATGTTCAAACACTTGATGCAGGAAATAGCGGTCCCGGTTCACCCGATGGGCGAATGGCTGATTTGCGTATTACACCGTCTGAAGATTCGGTGAATTTAGCAATGTATCGGATTTGGAAAGCTAAACATCCTGCAATTATTGTTGGTTACGGTGCCAGGAAAGCAATGGATAAAATTATTGGCTTTGCAGAAAAACTTGGCGCACCGGTTTTAACCACTTTTAAGGCAAAAGGGCAAATTAACGACAGTCATCCACTTGCTGCCGGTGTATTGGGCAAAAGTGGCACACCCCTGTCTGCCTATTTCATGAATTCAGCCGATTTACTAATCGTTTTTGGTGCGTCTTTCTCGCAACATACGGGCATCGACAAGTCGAAACCCATCATACAGGTTGATTTTGAACAAATGGCGCTTGCTAAATTCCATGAAGTGGACAACCCGATTTGGGGCGATGTAGGTATAACTGCAAATCTATTTACCGAAAAGCTCGCCAAATACTCACAATCGGAAATCACAGTTGAAGAAATAGCCAAACGCAAGCAGGCATGGCAGGCAGAAAAAAAAGAACGTGCCACTGAAACCAAAAACAACGGATTAAATTCGCTCTATATTTTTAACAAATTATCTGAAATTTTACCGGAAAATGCTATTGTCAGCCTTGATGTAGGTAATAACACCTACTCGTTCGGGCGATATTTTGAATGTAAAAAACAACGGATAATTTTATCAGGTTACCTCGGGTCTATTGGTTTTAGTTTTCCTGCAGCCATGGGAGCTTATTACGCTGAACCCAATACTCCAATAGTTTCAGTGAGCGGTGATGGTGGTTTCGGACAATATATGACCGAATTCAATACTGCCGTGCTTTATAAGATGAAAATAACTCATATTTTACTTAATAACAATGAATTGGGAAAAATATCTAAAGAACAGCGCGATGCAAAAATACCGGAATGGAAGACCCAGCTCAGCAATCCGAATTTTGCAGAATATGCAAATGTTTGTGGTGGTTTTGGTATTAGGGTTACTAAAAACGAAGAATTGGAAGAAGCAGTAATCAAAGCCCTTAACCACAACGGCCCTTCTATTGTTGAAATCATGACTGATCCCTTATTGACTTAACCATATTAATCAAGTTGTAATATGCCAAAATTAGTTGAATTATCTACTGATGAATTAGTAAAACTACTTGAAAATAAAGATACGAAAATCATCGATGCCCGTCCTGTTGATGCCTATAATGGCTGGAAATTTGAAAACGAAACACGGGGGGGACACATTAAAGGCGCAAAATCTCTACCTCTGAAATGGACAAATTATATGGATTGGATTGAGGTGGTACACTCGAAACATATTACACTCAAACATAAGATTATTGTTTATGGATACACACCGGAGCAAAGTTTAACAGTAGCCAATTTGTTTGTTAAAGCCGGGTATAATAATGTTTTTGTTTACAATCATTTTATTAAAGAATGGAGCGTTAATTATGACTTACCAATGGAACGACTTGAAAGATATAGTCAATTGGTTTATCCCGGATGGGTTAAAACTGTTTTAGATGGAGGAACACCACCTGAATACAAAGGAGGGGAAACGGTCATTTGTCACGTTCATTACCGCAATCGCGATGCATATCTGACGGGCCATATTCCTGGTGCCATCGACATCGACACTTTAGCACTCGAAGCACCCGAAACATGGAACCGACGCAAGCCTGAAGAACTCAAAATAGCTCTGGAACAACACGGAATTACAGCCAATACTACTGTGGTTTTATATGGAAAATTTATGTGGCCTGAAAATGCCGACGAATTTCCAGGCAGTGCAGCAGGGCATATTGGAGCAATCCGTTGTGCTTTTATTATGATGTATGCGGGAGTAAAAGATGTGAAAGTATTAAACGGAGGTTTTCAGTCGTGGAAAGATGCCGGATACGAAATAAGCACATATGATGTACCAAAAACCCTTGTTGCCGGTTTTAGTGCCAAAATCCCAGGTAAACCAGAACTCGCAGTTGATATTCCTGAAGCCAAAGAGATGCTGAAATCAAATGATGCTGAACTGGTTTGTGTAAGAAGTTGGTCTGAATACATTGGTGAGGTAAGCGGTTACAATTACATTGAAAAGAAAGGACGTATTCCGGGGGCGATTTTTGGAAATTGCGGCTCGGATGCTTATCATATGGAAAATTACAGAAATGTTGACCACACCACCCGTGAATTTCATGAAATTACCGAAATATGGGAAGAAGCCGGTATTACACCCGAAAAACGCCTTGCCTTTTATTGTGGTACAGGCTGGCGCGGTAGTGAAGCATTTTATAACGCCTGGCTGATGGGGTGGCCTCGTGTGTCGGTTTTTGATGGTGGTTGGTTTGAATGGAGTAACGACCCGGAAAACCCTAATGAAACAGGAGTCCCAAAATGATAATCAATGGTAATAAATATAATTATTAAAATGTTAATACAATGAAAGCTATTTGGAACGGAAAAGTAATTGCCGAAAGTAATGAAACCGTAAATATTGAAAACAACTACTATTTTCCTATAAATTCCGTAAAGAAAGAATATCTCGATAATAGTGAAACCCATACCGTATGTCCATGGAAAGGACAGGCATCATATTATAATTTAGTGGTTGATGGAAGGATCAATAAGGATGCAGCCTGGTATTACCCTCAGCCAAAGCCATTGGCAGAAAAAATAAAGAATTATATTGCCTTCTGGAAAGGGGTGCAAGTTGTAAAAGAATAATACAATCGGAATGGATTATATAAAGGAAAAAAGCATTATTAAAGGTAAAATTAAGCTGATAAATTATTTGCCTGATATTGGAATAAGTAAGGTTAGAGAAGAAATATATACAGGTCTTAAAGCTTTCCCAAAATATATTTCGAGTAAATTCTTTTATGACGAAAGAGGTTCTGAACTTTTTGAAGCAATTACAAAACTCAATGAATACTACCCTACACGAATTGAGAAAAAAATATTATCAACTATTGGAAAAGGACTGAATTTAGATTTTCCCGAACTTAGCATTATTGAATTAGGTAGCGGTGACTCATCAAAAATTCGTTTATTACTTCGGCAAATACAGAAGAATAAGCTGTCAACAATAAAATATTTCCCGGTAGATATTAGTCAATCTGCTATTGAAATGGCAACAGAAAAACTGGCAGATGAATTTCCGATGATTAAAATACAGGGAATCGTCGCTGATTTTATATACCAGCATAACCTGATACCTAAATCAGAAAAAAGACTATTCTGTTTCTTTGGCAGCTCAATTGGCAATCTAAATATGGCCGAAATTGAACAATTTATGAAACTTTTAGGTGAGGAAATGCAGGAAGGAGACAGCTTTTTACTGGGAATGGATATGGTTAAAGATATTGCTATTTTGGAAAAAGCTTATAACGATGACCAACAAATTACTGCCGATTTTAACAAAAATATTTTGAATGTGATTAATAACTTAGTAGGCACAAATTTCAAACTCGCAGAATTTGAGCACCTTGCGTTTTATAACTTAGAAAAAAACAGAATTGAGATGCACCTGAAAGCCAGGAAAGATATTGTAACTATTTTCAATTCGGCGGCTGGTAAAATTTATATTAAAAAAGGCGAAACTATTCATACCGAAAACTCGCACAAATTTAATTATGATAATATTAAATCCATAGGTTATTGGGCTGGCCTGGATACAGAAAAAATATTAACTGATAATAATAAATGGTTTAGTTTAGTGCATTATAAGAAAAACAAATAGGTGTTTATTAAGGCGACTGCTGTGTATATTGTAGTTACGGCTCTGTAAAATGTTCGACAACGCAAAAAAAGGGTGGTTGTATTTACTGATTTTAGATTATCGACTGCGGACTATGGTCTGCCCGCCCGAAAGTAACGTTCGGTACGGGCGGGCAGACTGATGAAAGGAAAAACTATATATGAGAATTATAATTTTTATTTCTATTTTCTTTTTGATATTCGGATTAGCCGGGTATTATGTTTACATCCGAACAATTCAGGCTTTTGCCGGAACTCATATTGATTCAATAACCTTCTTAATACCATACACCTTTTTATTATTTTCTTTTCTTATTGGAAAATTAGTTGAAGTCTATTCTATTGGGGGTATCAGTAGCACTTTTATAAAAATAGGATCCGTTAGTATAGGATTTTTTCTTTATGCTTTACTATTTGTTATTTTCTTCGATCTTATTCGTTTAATAAATTATATCATCCCTCTTTATCCAGGTTTCGTTACTGCCAATTATCAAAAAACAAAGCTTATTGCTGGAATAATTACACTATCGATTATTTCTGTAATTATTATTGCGGGGTATATTAATGCCGGAAATCCAAAAATAAAAAACCTGAACATTACAATTAATAAAAACCAAATTGGTTTCGATAAATTAAATATTGTTGCGGTGAGTGATATTCATCTGGGCACAATGGTGAATAAAACAAAAATCAAACGGTTAATATCCAATATTAAACAGCTAAATCCTGACCTGGTCCTTATTGCAGGCGATATTATTGACGATAATATTAAAGTTGTAAAACATTATGATTTATTGAATTGGTTCAAAGAGCTAAATCCAAAATACGGAGTGTATTCTTGTATGGGTAATCACGAATACATTGGCAGAGCATATGCCGATTTAGATTATTTTGAGAAAAACGGAATTCACATGCTAAAAGATACGACTATAAAAGTTGATGATAAATTTTATATTATCGGGAGAGATGATATTGAAGGGAAAACTTTTTCCGGTAAAAAACGAAAATCATTAGATGAACTAACTAAGGATATTGATTTCAAGCTTCCTGTCTTTTTATTAGACCACCAACCGTATAAGTTAGAAAAAACAGCCGAATTTGCCGTTGACTTACAATTTTCAGGACATACACATAACGGACAAATCTGGCCGTTAAACTATTTAACCGGATTACTTTTTGAAGAAGACTGGGGATATTTGAAAAAGAAAAATACACATTTTTATATCTCTTCCGGATTCGGAACAGCAGTTATACCTATTCGTGTTGGAAATAATTCAGAAATTTTAAATATTAAAATGACTAATAAGTAAATTATTTTATTGTTTAAATTTGGAAAGATATTGGTTTGTAATGTGTCTTATAAAAGTTAGTTGAAATTCTTTAAAAGATTTTCGCAAATTTAAAAACCATTTTTAATCTCTTTGATGAAAAAAAAATGTATTCATAGCCCCTGATTTTGGCTGTGGAAGAACACTTTTTGAGATAAATAAATGAGAAATAAAAACAATGTTGTTTATCTAACAATATCAGACTGCGCAAAAACTATCAACAATGCTTTATTAATAACTCATTCTTAAGTATGTATCGCAAAACAGGCATGTTTTGTATATTTATAAGTACAATCTCAAGCCATTTTATTAAAAACATTTAACTGTATATAAACACACCAGCCTCCTATAACAGTTAAGAAATCTCAAATCATCCTCTTCTATCATAATAGATAATTGCATCCCATTCGTTGATAAAAACTTCCAATCTGTTGATTTTTTTTTCAAAAGTGCTTCTGCGGCAATAATTTCGTAACCATATTAATCAAAGAGAAGAATTTTATGATAACAGACTTTTTTGATCCAATTCAACTGGAGGAGATGGAAAAGGTTAAATTAATGAACCGAACCGATAGAAAATATTGGTTTCATTTCGACTTTCTTCCGGAACTACTCCAAACGATAAAACACGATTATTATATTTTGAATATTGGTGGTAAAAATCAATTACCATATACTACTACTTATTACGATACAACAAAAAATAAGATGTATGCCTCGCATCACAATGGGAAACTTAACCGATTTAAAATTCGTCGAAGAAATTATGTTGCCTCACGAATTAGTTTTCTGGAGATTAAATTTAAAAGCAATAAAGGGCGAACTATAAAAAAACGTATCCCGGCTGATTTTAACAATCTTGAGTTTACAAAACAAGAAGATAAATTTATTAGTACACACACTCCTTATACCAGCCAGGAATTAAAACCATCTCTATTTAATCAGTTTTCGCGTTTAACGTTAGTGAACAAAAGTTTCAAAGAGCGCTGCACCATAGATTTGGGTCTTCAATTTAAAATAGCAAACAAGACAGTTACAATGAAAAATCTGGTGATTATAGAAATTAAATCGGAAGGGAATTCGATAAGTTCTCCTTTGGTAATTAGCTTAAGAGATCATAGAATAAAAACTTCCGGCTTCAGTAAATACTGTGTGGGACGGACTATTACTGATCCGACTTTAAAGCGAAATGCTTTTAAAGAAAAAATCAGAAACATTGAAAAAGTGATTCAAACCAATGAAAATTTATTCACTATTAACTAAAAATTATGATTGATACAACAACAATAATTGACACCCTCAACACCAATAGCTCTGCAATAGTAGAAATATCAGACTGGGAAGAACAACTTCGGTTTCTTGGTATTAAACTGATTAATATTGGTGATTTTACCGATCTTATCATACGATTCGTATTGAATACTACCCTGATTTTTCTGGTTGTACATTTTATGTATGCAAAAACTAGCAGACGTAAAGATTTTTACTTTAGCTATCTGGCTATTGGTGTAATTGTTTTTCTACTGTGTTTCCTGCTTAATAATGTGAAACTTGAACTGGGGTTTGCTTTAGGTCTCTTCGCCATATTCGGAATTATCCGTTACCGAACGGATGCCATTCCTATTAAAGAAATGACCTACTTGTTTATAATAATTGGCATTTCGGTAATGAATGCCCTTTCCAACAAAAAAGTGAGTTATGCTGAACTTGTGTTTACCAATGTAGCAATAATTTTTGGCCTTTGGTTTCTTGAGAATAGATTGAGCCTGAAACAGGAACAGTCAATAAGGCTGATTTATGAAAAGATTGAAAACATTCAAACACAAAGTAAAGAAAAATTATTAGCTGACCTGAAAGAGCGCACCGGCATAAACATTAAGCGATTTGAAATTCAAAAGATTGATTTCCTCAGAGACGTGGTCGAAATCACGCTTTATTTTAATACTTATGAACAAGACTAATTGTGTAATTCTAAGGAACACGCAGAAATGAGAATAAACGGATTAATAAATACTTACTGTCCTTTAATAATGCTGTTCTTATTAAGTACAGCAACAAAGGCGCAAGATATTGAGAATGATTTTCAAAGCAGGACATCAGTAATGTTAAGTTTAAAACCGGTTAAACACCTTAAATTATACCTGACTCCCGAGTTGCGCTTTGATGAAAACTTCTCTTTAAATAAATACCTTATTGAGGGTGAAGCAAGCTACAGGCCTATTGATTTCCTTTCGTTGGATGCCATTTACCGATTTGTTGGAAATATCAGAGAAACGAAAGCTACGGAATACTTGCATCGCTATGCATTCAGTGCAACCCTCAAGAAGGAATTGAATCGTTTTGAACCTGCTTTTAGAATCAGCTATACCAATTATGCTGACGACGACGAATCTGATCAGTATATTCGGTACAAAGCATCGGTAAAGTATGATATTCCCAAAAGCAAAATAACCCCGTTTGTGGGTACCGAAGCGTTCCAGCAATTGACAGACAAAGAATTATACAAGATGCGATACATTGTTGGAATGGATTATAAATTATTTAAAAAGAATTATTTAGGAATCAGTTATAAGCTCGATTATTATCTGAATGAATACAAAAACAGACATATTCTGAGCATTGGCTACAAAATTAAATTTTAGGAGGAAATAGCTTATGAAGCGAAACAGTTTATTTATAATTGTCCTGTTGATAAGCATGTTAGGCTCATGCCGGAAAGAGAACATCATAAATGAATTAACAGACATGTCGGACTATTCCGACTGGGGCGATGCTACCCATAGCAACAATGTAGATCCTGATTATGCAGTAGTTTTTGACCAGAATCAAGTGTTACGATTCGATATTAAAATAGATAGTGAAAACTGGTCGACTATGCAAAACGATTTGGCTGATAACCTGGGCTCAGGCGGTGTACCCGGTGGTGGACCTGGCGGTGTACCCGGGGGTGGACCCGGCGATGGGCCTATCGGTGGACCCGAGGGTACCAATTTTGATCCGGTTTGGGTTACTTGTTCTTTTAAGTTCGAAAACAAAGAATGGTATAATGTCGGCGTTCGTTTCAAAGGAAATTCAAGTTTGCGTTCGGTTTATCAATCAGGAAACAACAAATTTTCATTTAAGCTTGATTTTGATGAGTTTGAAGATGATTTCCCGGCATTAAAAAACCAACGGTTTTATGGATTCAAACAGTTAAACCTGAATAGCAACTACAATGACGCTTCGTTAATGCGTGAAAAAATAGTTTCCGACCTTTTTCGTCAATTCGGATTGGCTTCTGCTCATACTGCGTTTTGTGTGCTTTATATTGACAAAGGAGAAGGTCCTCAATATTATGGTGTTTATGCTTTGGTTGAAGAAATTGACGATACGGTTCTTGGAAACCAATTTGCCGATGGTTCAGGCAATCTTTATAAACCAGAAGGTAATGCAGCTACATTCGCTTATGGAACTTACAATACCAACGAACTGGAATTAAAAACCAATGAAGATTCGGCTAATTATTCCGATGTAAGGGCTCTCTATGATGTGATTAATAGCTCAGAACGAACTTCGGATACGCAAGCATGGAAAACTAATCTCGAATCAGTTTTTAATGTCGATGGCTTTTTAAAATGGCTGGCTGCAAATACAGTTTTTCAAAACTGGGATACTTATGGAATTATGAACCACAATTATTATCTGTACAACAATCCTGAAAATGGTCTTTTAACCTGGATTCCATGGGATAATAACGAAGCTCTTCACGAAGGAAAAGAGCGTGGAATATTGAGCTTGTCGTTAAATGAAGCTGGAGAAAACTGGCCCTTAATTCGTTATTTAATAGACCAACCGGAATACGAAGCGACTTACGAAGCTTACCTAAAAAAGTGTATTGACGAGGTTTTTATACCATCTGAAATGATTTCAAAATATAGTAATTATTACGAACTGATAAAAGAATACGCCTATGCAGAAGAATCAAGATACTCTTTTATTAGAAGCGATGCGGAATTCGATCAGGCAGTGGAAACTCTAAAAACGCATGTACAATCAAGAAACTATGCAGTTCATTACTATCTGGAATAACGAAATAACTGGTGGAACTTGGTCTGAGATTTCCTTTGAAAGTAAATATTATGCACCTTTCATTTATTATTTTTACAACAAACAGTATTTTTACATACAATAATGCACAATGACTATGCATAAAAATGTTTTAAAATTCACTGAGATATTACTAATATCTTTTGTGTGGTTGGTTCTCATAGCTGCACCGATATTATTAAGAGAGGATGAAATCAACTTTGAGTGGATAAGTATAATGAAACCTATGAAAACAATTATCCCATTGTTTTTTATTTTCCTTGTTAATCGATTTGTTCTGGTCCCCCTACTTCTTTTTAAAAAAAGACGTTTCTTATATGTAATATCAGTTGCAGCTATGATTACGGTCTTAACTATTGGCTCCTATTTTTACCATGTTAATTTTGTCCAAAGGCAGTCTCTACCCCGGCGTGAAATGGACAATCGAAGGAGGCCGGAACCCCAAAATCCACCGTCTGAAAGACCAGGTTTTAACAGAACCCCTCCTCCTGAACCACCGTTAAATACACGACCTATGCCACCCTATGTAAACCTTCTGATTTTTTCCCTGCTGATGGTTGGTTTTGATACTGGATTAAAAGCCTCTTTCAGATGGGCTGAAACCGAAAAGGAGAAAGCGAAACTTGAAAAGGAAAATGTGGTAAATCAACTGGATATGTTACGCAATCAGGTCAGCCCGCATTTTTTCATGAATACCCTGAATAACATACATGCGTTAATAGATATAGATAAAGATCAGGCGAAAGGATCTGTTATTAAATTATCAAAACTGATGCGGTATTTACTCACGGAATCGCAACGTAGAATGGCTTCGTTAAAAGATGAGTTTGAATTTTTAAATTCTTATATCGACTTAATAAGGCTGCGATGCTCGGATAGGGTTAAAATATCTGTTAATCTCGAAGTGGATGAAAGTAACATACAAATTCCTTCCCTGTTGTTTATTTCTCTGTTAGAGAATGCCTTTAAATTTGGGGTAAGCTACTCAACGCCTTCTTTCATTTCCATTGAAGCTAAGGTCATAGACGATCATCTACACTTTGAAGTTATAAATAGCAAAGCGCTTGAACACAGTTTTGATTTAGGAACAGGTGTGGGGCTTGTGAATCTTCGCAAGCAACTGGATTTAATTTATGGGGCGAATTACAGTTTCGATATTATGGAAAATGAAAATGAGTTTAAAGCACATCTTAAAATTCCTATAAGTCATGATTAGTTGTATAGCCATAGACGATGAGCCACTGGCACTCAGGCAAATTGCAGAATACATAGAAAAAACACCATTCCTGGATATTAAAGCCACTTTCGAAAGTGCCATGGAAGCCTTAGACTTTCTGAATAATAACAAAGTCGATTTGATGTTTGTTGATATACAGATGCCTGACCTTAGTGGGATGGACCTGGTAAAATCATTAGAACAAAGACCTGAAATTATTTTCACCACAGCCTTTAGTGAATTTGCAGTTGAAGGTTTTAAAGTAGATGCCCTCGATTATTTGCTTAAACCTTTGGATTATGCCTCGTTTTTAAAGGCAGCCAATAAGGCTCATACACATTTCGAAAGCCTTAGAATTGGTTCCGAAAATTTGAAAATAAGTTCAGACCACCTGTTTATTAAATCGGAATACAAAGTTATTCGAATTGAGATAGATAAGATTTTATATATTGAAGGGATGAGAGAGTATGTACGCATTCATCTCGAAAATTCAAAGCCGGTAATGACTCTGCTTAGTATGAAAAAAATTGAACAGAAATTACCTTCCACCTGGTTTATGCGTGTACATCGGTCGTATATTGTTAACCTCAAAAAAATAACCACCATAGAAAGAAACAGGATCATTTTTGATGATGTATATATTCCTGTGAGTGAGCAATATAAAGAAAAACTTCAAAAATACATTAGTGATAATTTTTTGACTTGATGTTACTTTCCTTTTTTCATTCTAACAGCTAAGCACATTCCTAATCTGCAAACACAGTCAATCCGCAGAAAATTTCAAAACAATCCTTGTGCCTTTTCCCTTCTCGGAGAACAATGTAATATCCCCTTTATGTAATCGCATAATCTGTTTACTCAGGCTTAAACCAATCCCTGATCCATGTTCCCTGGTGGTAAAGAACGGTACAAATACCTGTTCCAGATATTTTGTGGGAATGCCGCGACCATTATCTTCGATATGAAGTATTGTACGACATTCAGGATCAGAAAATGCCTTTAATTCAATAAACGGAGAGTGGATTCCATCCAATGCTTCAATGGCATTTTTAACCAGGTTAATTAGTATCTGCTCCACCATCTTCTTATCTGCATGCAGGACTTTTACGTTTTTTACATCTGTGTTAAACCTTATTCCTGAACCTATAAGTTGCTCTTTGAACAGGTACTCAATCTTATCGAACAATTCGGTAATAACAAAATCTGTTATTTGTAATGGTGGTAATTTCGTCAGTTTCCGGTACTGGCTAATGAAATGAATTATCCCCTGACTCCTTTCTTCAATAATATCCATACCTGAAATCGCATCCTGAATTTCCAGGGGAGTATATTCAACGGTTTTCCTTTTTCCCTTCCCTTTGTTTAATTTTCGTTTAATGGCACTGGTAAGTGTGGTAATAGGTGTGATGGAATTCATGATCTCATGTGTTATAATGCGTATCAGTTTCTTCCATGAATGTATCTCTTGTTCTTCGAGTTCATTTTTAATGTCATTAAAAGTAAAAATAGTATAAGGCTCTCCCTTACTTTTAATAAATGATCCTTTTATGGATAAATGGTGAGTTTTCCCATGAGTGGTAAATTTCTCCAGTATTTGGTCACCCGGATTCATATCCCTAATCCTGCCAGCTAATCCGGAATGTGTTTTGTCCAGTTCTGACAGATGCCGCAACCGGGCCACACCAAGATAATCTTTTGCTGCTTTATTTATTAATTCAACTTCATCGTTTATATTTATTGTAACAATCCCGGTTTGCACATTTTCAACAATTGTATGCAGATATTTTGCCTGTATTTCTTTCTCAATCCTGTTCTCTTTCATCTCATCCTTAATTGTCTGCAAATTGTGATAAAAACCATGAAATGTTTTCTTAACGAATTGTGATGATATAGCAAGCGTGGGATCATGTTCCTTCATGAAGATGATGAAATTGTCCAATATCCTGTTGGTCCGGTTTATATAGTATATTAATCTTCCTGTAAAGAAGATAGCAATTAACCCAAACAATATTGCAGTTGCCGGCTGAGCCCTGATAAACAGAAAGAATACAAATGCCAGACATGCTACTGCAATAAGAATCACGTTCAGGAAAATATTTATATAAAAACGACTATAACCCATATTTTTTAATTTTTGCATACAACGTTGTTCGTGAGATACCCAGCATTTTTGCAGCTATAGAATAATTGCCCCTGCACTCTTCAATAACTCTCGCAATAGTATTCTTCTCCATATTTGATAATTTGTGATTGATCTTACCGGTTTTATGTGTTGAAATACCTACTGACAGATACAAGTCTTCAGGTTTAATAGTAGAACTTTCGCAAAGTATAACAGATTTCTCTATGGTATGTTTCAGTTCCCTTATATTGCCAGGCCAGGTATAACTACAAAGTTTATTCAAAGCCTTGCTGTTTATTTTCAGAAATGGTTTTTCATATTTCCGGGTATATTCTTTCAGAAAAAAATCAGTCAGGCCGGGAATATCCGGGATGCGTTTCCGAAGAGGAGGGATCTCTATTTTTATTGTATTGATCCTAAAGAAAAGATCCTCACGGAAAGTCTGTTCGGAAACCATCTTATGAATGGGTTTATTCGTTGCTGAAATTAACCGTATATCGACAGGAACCGTTTGAGTTGCGCCAACCCGGATAACTTCCCTGTTTTGCAGAACCTGGAGTAGCTTTGACTGAATTGAAAGGGAAAGATTTCCGATCTCATCCAGAAACAAAGTGCCCCCATTTGCCACCTCAAACCTGCCGGGACGATCCTCTCTGGCATCGGTAAAAGCCCCTTTAACATGACCAAACATTTCGCTTTCAAATAATGATTCACTTAATGCTGCCAGATCGACACTGATAAATACTTCTTCAGCACGGTCTGATTGTCTGTGTATTTCCCTGGCTATAACCTCCTTTCCTGTTCCGTTTTCACCCAGAATTAGAATATTCACATCTGTTCCGGCAACTTTTTTCACTGTTTCCTGAATCCTCTTCATACCTACAGATGAACCGGTAAACATGCTGAAATTCTTATCTATCTCACTGGTAAGCTGAAACTGTTTGTCCCGCAATTTCCGGACCTCAAGCCTGGATTTCCTGAGTTCATATCCGCTTTTCAAAGTGGCAATCAGTTTGTCAGGATTCCAGGGTTTAGTAATAAAATCTGTTGCGCCCTGTTTTATGGCTTCAACGGCAAGTTCAATATCTCCAAAGGCTGTTATCAGAATTACGATAGCAAGTGGATCTTTCTTCATGATCTCCTGTAACCAGTATATACCTTCCTGACCCGAAGTTTCGCCTATGGCAAAATTCATGTCCATAAGAATAATATCAAAGGATTGATGTTGCAATTTTTCAGGAATCAAATCAGGCTTCCGAAGGGTTTCCAGTATCTCGAATTCCTCATCCAGTAAGATTTTTAATGATTCCAGGATTTGCACATTATCATCGATGATAAGTAATTTGCGTTTTGCCATGGGTTTCTCTTCTTAGAAAAGGATCAAGATACAAATTATTGTTCATATTATGAACAGTATCTGTTCGGATTCTGGACAATGAAATAATACTTTTAGTCAGCAGAATCCTTGTACATTGCAGATAGTCAGCATTATATGAATGATGGTCTGCTTTTTGTATTCTTAATAAGAGAATATGAATTATACGGAATTTTCACTAACTTATCACCACTATGATCAAACATTATCTTAAACTATCGATAAGGAACATCGTAAGGCAATGGTTTCATTCCATCGTAAACATCCTGGGACTGGGTTTTGGGATAGCCTGTTGTATTCTGATTTTTATTTATGTTCAGCACGAGACGAGTTACAACATGTTTCATAAAAACCGGGATAATATATACAGGGTAACCACACGTTTCGTTGAAGAGACAGGAGATGTGAATTATACTTCATTTCAGCCTCATTCAATTGTTGAGGGATACAAGGAGGATATCCCCGGGGTAGAGCGAAGTTCTGTCTATCGGCATGCCTGGACATGGGTCAGGTTTGGAGAGAAAAATTTCAGGGAAATAATTGGATTTGTTCACCCTGATTTCCTAAAGATATTTAGTTTTCCTGTTATTGAAATGCAATCAGACAGCATACTGGAAAGACCTCAGGGTGTTGTAATAAGTAAAGATGTAGCAGACAAATTCCTTTGTGACTCTATCCCTAACTATTCAGACCTGATAGGGCAAAGCATACGGTTTCCACAGCCTCCGCCGAATGAATATACCATTGAAGGAATAATTGATAACTGTAGTGATATTTCCTCATTCCGGTTTTCAATCCTGGTTCCTTTTCCTAATTGCCGCTATTATCCCCGGAGCAACAATTCATTCGGATCGAATTCGGTTTGGGTTCAGTTGAAAAACAAAGAAATTCTGGAACAAACTGAAGAAACTGCCAATTCATTAAACGACAAGTATTTTGGCGAGAATATTGCGAACCTTGTACATTTCGGAACTCTAAGCGACAGTGAAAATAATTTTGCCATCCGGTTTCAGCCCCTGAAAGATGTATATCTGAATTCCAGTCATACAAACTGGGGTTATGAGATTATGGGGAATCGTCAAAACACTATAATTCTTTCAGTTATTGCCCTTATAATTCTTACCATAGCCAGCATCAATTATATCATGCTGGCTATTGGTCAATCCATGGAGAGGTTAAAAGAGATGGGTGTTATGAAAATTCTTGGTGCTTATAAATCACATATCATCAAACATTTTTTAAGTGAATCTTTTATGCTTGTTATCCTGGCTATGTTTCTTGGAATTGTTTTTGCAGAGCAATTGTTGCCGGTTTTCAATAACCTTGCTAATAAGGATTTGAATTTTACCATGTACAAGGATTGGATCGGTTTACTCTTCCTGGTTGTTATCCTAATAATAATTGTTTTTTCAACCAGCAGTTATGTTGCTTTTTTCCTGTTGCGTCACAGCAATCCAATCTCCATTCTTAAGAACGAAATCTCAATAGGAAAACGTTACCGGTTCGCCAGGACATTTGTCATATTGCAATACTTCATATCCATTGTATTAATGGTAATAACGGGAATTATGGTAAGACAAATGAATTATATGTTGAATCAACCGGTGGGCTTTGACAAGGAAAATGTTGTTGTTTTAGCCGTTGATTTTCCCATTTCAAAAACCATGCTCTTAAAAGATAAACTGCAACAATACCCATTGATTAAAAACGTTACAACAAGTGACCGTAATTTTGTAGGCGGAAGCAGTTCTGACGATATAAGAAGCCATAAAGGTGAATTGATATCCACCCGAATACTCCGGATTGATCCTGATTATACGGATGCCTTACGCCTTGAATTAATAATGGGAATGAATTTCCTCCCAAATCATGAAGATGATTCCGTCCCCATGGTACTGGTTAACGAAACATTCGTAAAAACTTTTGAACTTGAAGAGCCAATCGGATATACTTTTACTTTTGGTGAAGATACCAATGTAGAGATCCTGGGAGTGGTCAGGGATTTTCATTATGATTCGATGAAGGACAAAATCCAGCCTCTGGTAATGACTGTAGCCGACTGGAACAGTATCTGGAGTATTTTTGTCCGGATCGATGGACAGAATACTGCCGGGGCATTGGAACAGATAAAAGCAGCCTGGGATGAAGTTGTGCCGGAATATTTAATTGATTATTCATTCCTTGACCAGAACCTAGCTGACCAGTACCTTGATCAGAAACGGTGGGGAAAAATTACAGGATATTCAGCTGCAGCGGCGATCTTTCTTTCCTGCCTTGGTTTACTGGGACTGACAGGGATGTTGGTTGCAAAACGGTCAAGGGAAATTAGCTTACGAAAAGTAAACGGAGCAAGGGTTAGGGACATTTTATTTCTACTTAACGGTGAATTTTTAATTTGGGTTATTTTTGCCTTTATTCTGGCTTGCCCGGTATCCTATCTGATCATGAACAAATGGATGCAGAATTTTGCATACCGGATTAATATTGCCTGGTGGATCTTTGCAGTGGCAGGAATTATCGCGGTGTTAATTGCACTAATTACTGTCACATGGAGAAGCTGGCGGTTTGCGCGAAGAAATCCAATTGAATCGTTAAGACATGAATAGGCTTCCAAACATCTGTTCATTATCAGGATGAACCATTAATAAGCCCGTTTATTTTTACCTTCAATAAAATTAATAAAAGACTGATTCACAACTTTATTCCCTCCTGGTGTAGGGTAGTTGCCTGTAAAATACCAATCGCCGGTATGTTCAGGTATAGCTTTATGCAAATTTTCAATGCTTTGATATACTATCTCCAGATCAGCGCGAATTTCATTTGTTTTAAGCATTTTGGCAATCTGGTCTGAAATCTGTTCAGGGGTAAAAGGTTCATATATTTCCCTTACATAGTTAATCACTTTTTCCTTTGGTATATCTTCCTGTTCCTTACACTTTTTATACACCTTGTCAATAACATTTTGTTTCCCGGTATCCTTTAATAATTGAATAGCCGCTCTGAAAGCAATAAAATCGCTCAATTTCGCCATATCTATTCCATAGCAATCAGGATAACGTATTTGTGGTGATGATGATACTACAACAATTTTCCGGGGTCCCAGTCTGTCAAGAATCCGGATAATACTATACTTAAGTGTAGTTCCCCGGACAATCGAGTCGTCAATTATTACCAGCTTGTCTTTCCCTTCCCTGATAGTTCCGTAGGTTATATCATAAACATGTCCCACAAGGTCGTCTCTGCCACTATCTCCGGCAATAAAAGTCCTGAGTTTCACATCTTTAACAGCAATTTTTTCCACCCTTGGCTTCATGGAGATTATATCATCAAGAGTTTCAGTAGTAAGATTATTCTTAAGTTGAAGGATTTTCTCTTTTTTTATCTTATCCAAATATTTTTCAGCACCCCTGATCATTCCATAGAAAGCAGTTTCAGCAGTATTTGGGATAAATGAAAAAACCGTGTTTTCCAGGTCATAATCAACCGTTTTCAATATTTGAGGTGTCAGAAACTCTCCCAGTTTCAACCTTTCCTGATAAATATCACGGTCACTCCCTCTAGAAAAATATATTCTTTCAAAAGAACATGATTTTTTCGACTCCGGTTTTCTTATCTCTTCAACCGTAACCTCTCCACAATTTTTTGAGATAACTGCATATCCGGGAGGTATTTCTTCAACCTTATTATAGGGTACATTAAAAACTGTCTGTATTACCGGTCTTTCAGAAGCTACTACTACTACTTCATCATCATAATAGTAATATGCAGGACGTATTCCCCGTGGATCACGAACAACAAATGCATCACCATGCCCTAATAAACCGGCCATTACATATCCTCCATCCCATCTCTTGCTTGCATTTCTTAGAATTTCAGCAACATTGATATTCTTTTCAATCAAAGGAGATATTTCCTTATTCAAACAGCCCTCTTTTTTGTATTTTTCAAATAATATCTGATTCTCCTGATCAAGAAAATGTCCCAGGTTTTCAAGAATGGTTACAGTATCAGAAAAGTCCTTTGGTGTCTGTCCAAGATCAACAAGTTCCTGAAAAAGTTCTTCAACATTGGTCAGGTTAAAATTACCTGCTAATACAAGATTTCTTGATTTCCAGTTATTTTCACGCTTTACCGGGTGGACAAGATCAATTTTATAGTTACCGAAAGTACCGTACCGTAGATGCCCTAAAAACAATTCTCCCGCAAATGAAAGATTTCTCTTTGCCCACCCCGGATCTTTTAATCTCTCAGAATTATGCTCTTCTGTCCTTTTAAACTCAATATTAATTTTATCAAAAACTTCCTGTATGGGATTGGAATTATTTGAACGATGACTGAATATATACTTTTCACCCGGCTCAAGTTCCAGCTTTATACATGCCACTCCGGCACCATCCTGACCCCGGTTATGTTGCTTTTCCATTAGAAGGTATAACTTCTCCAAACCATACCTCCAGTCACCATATTTAACCTGGTAAAACTCCAGTGGTTTCCGTAACCGTATTAATGCAATACCACATTCGTGCTTAATGGAATCACTCATTGTTAATCATTTTCCGAATGAGGCGTAAAATTACATATTTATCATTAAAAGTAACTCGAGCCGTCAAAACAATGTGTACAAAGTTTTTCTTTTGGTAGTCCGATAGCATCCACAAGGTCATCAGGTTGCTGATACCTTAATGTGCTAAGGTTCAATCGTTTTCTAATACCTTCTATCATTTCTATATTTTTCTCTGAACCTGTTTTGGCGTATTCCGATACATCTTCACAGTTTCCTCCATTCAATTGATGAATGGCTTTGCGGGATGCAAGCTCCAGTTGCGAGCGTGAAGCTGAAAAATTGATAAACTTACATGGATAACACAAGGGCGGGCATGCTACACGCATATGAAATTCTTTTATTCCATACTTAAAAAATATTTTGACATTATCCTGCATCTGCGTTCCCCTGACAATAGAATCGTCACAAAAAACAATTTTTTTTCCATCTATCAGGTCACGATTCGGAATAAGTTTCATTTTGGCAACCAGATCTCTGACATTCTGGTTTCCCGGCATAAAACTCCTTGGCCATGTCGGGGTATATTTAACATACGGACGCATATAAGGCACTTTTCTTTCATTTGCATATCCTATTGCATGACCAATCCCGGAATCCGGTATCCCCGAAGCATAATCAATATCTACATTATCGTTTTTAGCAAGAGCTGCACCACATCTGTATCTTGATTTTTCTACATTTATTCCTTCATAATAAGAGGAAGGATAGCCATAATACACCCACAGGAATGAACATATTTGCATTTTATCACGAGGTTTAAGTAATTGCTCATATCCATCGGGATTAAAACTCAAAGCCTCTCCCGGTCCGACAAAATAATCTGTTTCATAATCCAAATTCGGGAAACAGGTTGTTTCAAAAGCAACAGCCATAGCTCCTTTTTTTCTCCCGACAACCATTGGTGTTCTCCCGAGTTTATCACGTGCTGCAATAATTTCATTTTCCCTCAGTATCAAAACCGACATTGATCCTTTGACCTTTTCCTGAAGAATTTGAATTCCTTCTGTAAATGTTTCTCCTTCATTAATCAGTACGCCTGCCATCTCTGTGGGATTCATTCCGTTATTACCGATCTCTCCAAAGTATCCTTTTTTTGACAGGACCTCCTCTTTTAATTCATGCAGGTTTGCTATTTTCCCAACTGTAACTAAAGCGAATTTCCCAAGATGGGATTGCATCATTATTGGCTGGGAATCTGTATCGCTGATAATACCAATCCCAATGTTTCCTTTAAATTCATGCAGATCGGGTTCAAACTTGGTTCTGAAGTATGTATTTTCAATATTATGTATCTTCCTGGTAATATCTTTTCCGTTAAATACTGCTAATCCTCCCCGCTTTGTTCCTAAATGAGAATGATAATCAGTTCCGTAAAATAGATCTTTTACACAATCTGACTTCGATATTGTTCCAAAAAAACCACCCATATGATTAATTTATTTCTGAATATAACAAAAGTGATTTCGCCAAGTTAGACTATTTATATGGCATTTTTAAGATTTGCAAAATGATACTTATTAACAAGTTTCTAATATTTAAGTCGGCAGTCAGCAGTCCACGGTCGGCAGTCGGTAAGAAAAAAATAGTATAAACATCTTATTATTTAAGCATTTAAGCATTCAATCATTTAAGCATTCAATCATTCTATCATTTAAGCATTTAAGCATTCTATCATTTAAGCATTCAATCATTCTATCATTTAAGCATTCTATCATTCTATCATTTAAGCATTCTATCATTCTATCATTTAAGCATTCAATCATTCTATCATTTAAGCATTCAATCATTCTATCATTTAAGCATTCAATCATTCTATCATTTAAGCATTCAATCATTCTATCATTTAAGCATTCAATCATTCTATCATTTAAGCATT
>Ga0307992_1000406_pt1 | contig 27691 bp, 26 predicted proteins | sample EllFjometagen133_FD_203162 | JGI IMG/M metagenome (GOLD analysis project Ga0307992, IMG submission 203162) | Marine microbial communities from Ellis Fjord, Antarctic Ocean - #133 | ecosystem: Environmental > Aquatic > Marine > Unclassified | place: Southern Ocean | collected 2014-10-08
GAGACAGTGCCCAAGTTGTTACGCCATTCGTGCACGTCGGAACTTACCCGACAAGGAATTTCGCTCTACAACCTTTCTTAATATTTCTATTAAGTATGGACTTTATCTTGTCCTAATAATTCTGTCTTTCTTTGCAAGGAATCGTCCTTGCTATACTTAAGTGTTTCTGTTTTTGTTTACTAATCTTGGAGATTAGATTTTGCTATTAAGACCTCAGTGTCAAGTCTCTGAAGATTACACTTTATAACCCTGCGCATTGCCTCCATGTATACCAAGATTGTTACTGACCGAAGTCTAGTACCTGGTATCTTTAGAAGATTTCCACGCAATTTACTGAGTGTTTTAAGGCAACTATACATTACATATAGCTAGGCAGCAAATTTTATCTACAACCGTCCAAGCCTTCTGCAGTCTAAGTAATTAAACTACAGAACCTTAGGACGATTATAGTTATCGCCGGCGTTCATCCGCGCTTGAATTCAAAGCTTCTCCCCGAAGGGATAACCCATCCTCTTAACGTTCGGACACTGGCCAGGCGTCACCCCCTATACATCCTCTTACGAGTTAGCAGGGAGCTGTGTTTTTGCTAAACAGTCACTTGGGCTCTTTCGCTGCGGCCCTGCAAAAGCAGGGCAGGCCTTATCTCGAAATTACGGCCGCTGTTTTGCCGAGTTCCTTAACGAAGGTTCTCTCGTACACCTGAGGCTTCTCGCCTCATCTACCTGTGTCGGTTTGCGGTACGGATACTATTACTTTAGCCCTAGAAGTTTTTCTGGACGGCTCCGCCACTCGAGTCGACTCCACCAAAGGCTTTGTCTTCAGGCGACCTCTCGAAACTGTTGATCCGGATTTACCTAGATCGTTTCTTGAAGCAACCAACGTACATACCATAGATACGCTCGAACTTTGAAACCGCGTCCCTCCATCGGAAAATAATAGTAGTGCTGGAATATTAACCAGCTCATCCATCGACTACGCCTGCACTACACAGGCTACGCCTTAGGACCGACTAACCCTGGGTCGATTTTCGTTGCCCAGGAAACCTGAGATTTTCGGTGGGCAGGGTTTTCACCTGCCTTTTTGCTACTCATGCCAACATTCTCGCTTCTGTCCGCTCCACCAAGCCTCGCGACTTGGCTTCAGCGCTGAACAGAACGCTCCGCTACCACTCTAAGATAAATCTTAGAATTCGCATCTTCGGTAATAAACTTTAGCCCCGATACATTTTCGGCGCGAAACAACTTAGTTAGTGAGCTGTTACGCTTTCTTTAAAGGATGGCTGCTTCTAAGCCAACCTCCTAACTGTCGTGGTCGCAACACCACCTTTCACACTTAGTTTATATTTTGGGACCTTAGATTGCGATCTGGGCTGTTTCCCTTTCGACTAATGGAGCTTAGCCCCCATAGTCTAACTCCCGGACTACACCTACTGGTATTCGGAGTTTGATTAAAGACGGTATCCGAAGACCCGCCCTCATCCAGTGCTCTACCCCCAGTAGTCAGCATCCGAGGCTAGCCCTAAAGCTATTTCGCGGAGAACCAGCTATTGCCGAGTTCGATTGGAATTTCACCGCTAACCACAGCTCATCCCCTAGTGTTGCACGACTAGTGGGTTCGGTCCTCCCTTTAACTTTCGTTAAAGTTCAACCTGGCCATGGCTAGATCACCCGGCTTCGGGTCTTGTCCATGCGACTAAAATTCTACCTCCGCTTAACACCCGAAAGTGTTAAATGGAGGTAAAATAAACGGGCAATTAACCCTCGCTTTCACTCTACATATTTCCTTCTCAGGACTTATGTAAGCCACATAGACAAACTCGTTGGCTCATTCTTCAATAGGCACGCCGTCACCCCATAAAAAGGCTCCGACTCTTTGTAAGTAAATGGTTTCAGGTACTATTTCACCTCCCTCATCGGGATGCTTTTCACCTTTCCCTCACGGTACTTGTTCACTATCGATCATAAGAAGTATTTAGCCTTGGGTCATAGTCGACCCAGCTTCATACGGAATTTCACGTGTTCCGCACTACTTAAGAAAAACTGCCGCAAAGAAGTTGCTCTTTTCACCTACGGGGCTATCACCGCCTCTGGCTGAGCTTTCCAACTCATTCGGTTAAAAGTAACTTTTTTTTACTTTGCCTTATCTTTTTGGGAGATAAACGCAGTTCCCTTGCAACCCTCCGTAAACATATGGACCCAGATCCTTCTGTTAGGCTTCATTTATCAACCGAAGTCAATAAAATCCACAAAACTCAGTTAACAAAGTTTAGGCTCCTCCCCGTTCGCTCGCCGCTACTTAGGGAATGAAATTTTTCTCTTTTCCTCCGGTTACTAAGATGTTTCAGTTCGCCGGGTAGTCCTGCTCTAGTTTGACCTAGAGCATACCCTATCTTCAATAGGGTGGGTTTCCCCATTCGGAAATCTACGGGTCAAAGGTTGCTTGCCACCTCACCGTAGCTTATCGCAGGCTGCTACGTCCTTCATCGTCTTCTTATGTCAAGGCATCCACCATATACTCTTAATGAGATTTTCTCACATTTTTATCTTGACGAAAAAATTATATTTTTTGTTATTGGTTTCTCGAATTATGAAATTGTTAAAGTTCATAAAATTCAATTATTGCTGACCTGGAAACCAGATTAACAAACAGTTGAATTTTAATTTTTGAGGAACAAAAAAACCGCCATCAAGCGGTCTCATTACTGCCAATCAAATAACAGTACTTAGCCGCTAATAATTTTAGGTCTTAAAGTTGTGTTTAACATAGTTTATTAACACTTTTTAAACTGCTTATAATTATAGCGGATAAGAAAATAATGTCAAGTGTTTTTAGGCAAATAAAAAGGGCACTTAGAGCGCTCTTTAAAAGTTTAACCAAAACTGATTTAAGGGAACCAATATTGTTTTCTTTTCGAGAAAACTATCCACTAATATTATATAAAAAATCCACTAATGTTACGATATTAAATTGAGAGTGAAGAGTCTCCCATCTGAGCCTCTGCCTCTTCTTTTGAAATCAAGTCCTGATTATATAACTCTTTAATTGCTCTACTAAAACTGATCATACCATCTCCTAGACTAGTTTCAATCACTGTTTTAATCTGAGGAATCTTATGTTCTCTGATTAAATTACTAACAGCATCGTTTCTCACCATTACTTCTCTAACCGCTACTCTGCCTCCACCAACCTTTGGTAATAGTCTTTGTGATATAACTGCTTTCAAAGTCATAGACAGTTGAGAGCTAATTTGGGATTGCTGATGAGGAGGGAAAATATCTAAAATTCTATCTACAGTCTGGGTAGCGCTATAGGTATGAAGAGTGGCTAAAACTAAATGTCCAGTTTCAGCTAAAGTAATAGCGGTAGCGATAGTTTCTAAATCTCTCATTTCTCCCACCATAATTACATCTGGATCTTGACGTAAAACATGCTTAAGTCCATTGGCAAAAGTTAGCATATCTGTGCCTAATTGCCTTTGAGTTATAATACTCTTCTTAGATTTAAACAAAAATTCCATTGGATCTTCTAGAGTAACTATATTAGAGGAACGATTGGTATTAATATAATTAATCATGGCAGCTAAAGTCGTGGACTTACCACATCCAGTTGGTCCAGTTACTAAAATCAAACCTTGTTTTGCCTGTAAAAGTTTCTTGGTGATTGGCGGCATATTAATATCTTCTAGAGTAGGTGTACTGAGATTAATAATTCTAGCTACTAACTTGGGGTTATCTTTTTCAAAAGATAAATTACCACGAAAACGTCCTTCAACTAATGAAATACTGAAATCAAATTCTTTATTTTTATAAAATTCATGTCTTTGCTTTTCATTTAATAGATCATGAATAACCGTCTTTACATCATCTGCTGTTACTACCGGAAAAGAAGCATTAACGGTTGGCTCATTTAAATTTCTATTATTATCTAGAGAAACAAAATCCAGACTAGGAACTCCCGCGACCTGGTTTATATTTAATAATTTACCGTGTATTCTTAAGACAGGCGGTAAACCCACCACTAAATGTAGATCTGAAGCTTTTTTCTCAATGGCGATTTTAAATAAACTATGTATATCCATAATTACCAACCCTTAGTTTCTAAACTCTTTTGTGCGGCATGAATCTGAGCCTCTTGTTTGGAAGAGCCTTTACCTTCAGCAATTAACTCCTTGTTTAAATAGGCCCCTACTGTAAATTCCTTACTATGATCTGGCCCGGTTTCATTCATTGATTCGTAATGAGGAGTGATTCCTTCCTTTTCTTGAGCCATCTCTTGAAAAGTAGATTTGGGATCTAGATGTAACCCCTGAGCTAGAATTGAGTCTAGCTTAGAAACCATATGACTATGGATAAACTTCTTTACTGGTTCTATTCCTTGATCTAAATATAAACCACCAATAATAGCTTCCACTGTATCAGCTAAAATAAACTGTCGAGCTTTGGCGCTCTTATCTTTTTCTTCGCCCTTAGACAAATAAACAAATTCTTCAATTTCAATTTCTTTAGCTACTTCATAAAGCATTCTAGAATTAACTAAACTAGCTCTCCAGTTAGTTAACTCTCCTTCTGATCTATTAGCAAAATTAATAAATAAATATTCCGTAATGATTAACTCTAAAACAGCGTCACCTAAAAACTCCAATCTTTCATTATGACCTAGCTTAAATTCTGGATGTTCATTTATATATGAACGATGAACTAAAGCTTGACGCAAATAATCTAAATCTTTAAACTTAAGATCTAATTTTTTCTCTAACTTAGAAAGCTCTGGCATACAATTTGAGTATACGGTTATATCTTTGGACTACTTTCTTACAAGTTAATCCAAAAATCTAATCATATAAATTTATATGAATTATTTTTTCTTTTCTTTGGCCTCCTCAGATTTAACTTCTTCTTCCTTTTCTTTCTTTTCTTTCTTTCTCTTTTCCTCAACTTCACGATCAGTTTTTCGAAACTTTTCTGGTAGATCATTATATACAGCTCCCAAAACTCCGTTAACAAACTTGCCTGAAGATTCCCCACCATAATTCTTAGCAATCTCAATTGCTTCATTAATGGCTACACGAGGAGGGATGTTATCATCCATAATCATTTCATAAACCCCTACTCTCAATATATTTCTATCTACAATAGTAATCTGTTCTAATGGCCATTCAGTGGCAAACTTTGTGATATAGGCATCAATTTCGCTTAAATTCTTTAACACTCCTTTAACGGTTTTCTCTACAAAACCTCCATCATCAAACTCTGGAGCGAAGTTAGTAAAATTATCAACGATAATACTATCCAAATTCTTTTCTTTTTGACCATTGAAATCCCAAACAAACAAAGTTTGCATGGCTATGGTTCTAGCTAAATGACGATTAGACATAAATTATTTCTTCTTTTTTGAATTAGTTTTTGGCTTAATAACTTCTTTCTCTTTATAATTACCACAAAAGGCGCAAGCTGAATGTGGCTCAACAGCTTTCTTACATTTAGGGCAAGTATTTAAAGAAACCGCCTTTAGGCTGTGGTGTGATCTTCTTCTTCCTACGGAAGATGAAGTCCTCTTCTTTTTTGGTACTGACATAATGGTTTGATTAAATTATTCTTATTTTTAGTATATATTTTCTATCTCAATCTCGTCAAGGTAATTAACTAACTTTTTTGCCAACTAATTTCTCAAACGCAATTTTCTCGATAGTTTCTTTTTTCAATAAAGTATCGGCGATTTTATCTAATAAGTCAACCTTATCTTTTAGAATTTTCTTGGCTTTTTCTTTAGCCTGAGCAATAAACTTAGAAATTTCCCCATCAATCCTCTCCGCTATCTTTTCACTATAATCTCTCTGCTCATGAATCTCTCTGCCTAGAAAAATCATTTCTTCCTTCTCGCCAAAAGTTCTTAAGCCTAGCTCTTCAGACATACCATAATCTGTAATTAAGCGTCTAGCAATAGCAGTTGCTCGACGTAGATCTGAAGTAGCTCCAGTAGTGACTTCACCAAAAGTCTGTTTCTCGGCTAAGTGACCAGCTAATAATACAGCGATTTCTTCAATAAATTCTGACTTAGGGTGCATATGTCTATCTTCAACTGGAACTTTCAAAGTATAACCGCCAGCCTGACCACGGGCAATAATAGAAACCTTATGAACTGGATCAGCTTGAGGTAAAAAATGAGCTACTAACGCATGACCAGCCTCATGATAGGCTGTAATCTTTTTTTCCTTATCAGAAATAACCCGACTTTTACGCTCTGGCCCAATCATTACTTTTTCTATAGCTTCAAATAAATCTACAGCATCAATTGTTTTCTTGTTCTCTCTAGCCGCTAGAATAGCTCCTTCGTTTAATAAATTCGCTAGATCAGCACCACTAAACCCAGGGGTTCTTTCAGCGACAATTCTCAAATTAACATCTTTAGATAAAGGTTTCTTTTTAACATGAACTTTCAAAATTGCTTCTCTATCATTGATATCTGGACTATCTATAACCACTCTTCTATCAAAACGACCTGGTCTTAATAAAGCAGGGTCTAGTACATCCGGACGATTAGTAGCTGCAATAATAATTACATTATCTGTAGAATCAAAACCATCCATCTCTACTAATATTTGATTTAAAGTTTGTTCTCTTTCATCATGAGAACCACCTAAACCGGAACCCCTCTTTCTTCCAACTGCATCAATCTCATCAATAAATATAATACAAGGAGAAGTCTTTTTAGCTTTCTGGAATAATGATCTTACTCTAGAAGCACCAACTCCTACAAACATTTCTACAAATTCAGAACCTGAAATATGGAAAAATGGCACTTGAGCTTCGCCCGCTACTGAACGAGCTAATAAAGTTTTACCCGTTCCAGGAGCTCCTAATAACAATACTCCACGAGGAATCTTAGCTCCTAACTCATGGAACTTCTTAGGAAATCTTAGAAACTCTACAATCTCTTTCAACTCTTCTTTAGCTTCTTTCGCTCCAGCTACGTCTTTAAATGTGGTTTTATGTTTTAATAATTTATTAGCTTCCTTAGGTTGAGTCTGTCCAAAGGTCATGGCTCGAGAATTAGCTCCTTGCACGCCACGCATCATGAAATAAATGAACCCGGCAATCAATAGGAATGGGATTAAAAAAGGTAAAATGTTCATTAACCAGAAATCTAAACTACTTTGTTCTTTTATCTTTATATCTACATTAGCTAATTTATCTTTAGCAATACCTAAATCAGCCAATAGTCCAGAGACTGATTGGTCAATTTCTTTTTTAATAATCCTGGTTTCACCATCTTTAGCAGTAACTTCTAATTCTGAGCCATCCACTAAGATTTCTGAAACGTTTTCCCCTTCTAAAGCGGTGATTAAATAGTTAATTCCTACTACCTCAGGCTTATCTTTTCCTGAGTCATAGGAACTAAAAATAGCCGCTAAAAGCAAAAAGATTATAAAAAATATTAAAAAATTCTTTATTAATTTCTTCATAATATTGAAAGTTTTACCTAATTTCAGTAATTAAAGTATATAATGCCAACGTCTTTTTGGCAAATAAAACAACAGGTCAATTCCTGTTGCTTTATTATGTGAGTATTATAACTATTTATCTTCTTTTTTAGCTTCTTTCTCTTCCTTTTTATCCTTACCGACAACTTCTTCTTTAGTTTCTTCTTTAGCTTTTTCTTTCTTCTTTGTTTCCTTTTCTTCCTTTTTATCCTCAGCAATAGTTTTCTTTTCGTCTTTCTTCTTTTTCTCAGTCTTCACACCAGCTAACTTCAGACCTAAACGATGTTCTGCTGGCAAGATATTAATAATTTCAAATTCACGTTCCTCTCCAGCTTTGAAGGCTTCATTAATCTTTTCTTTTGATTTCAAACCTAATTCACTGATATGAGCTAACCCATGGATAGCATCATCTAATTTAATGAATAGACCAAAAGGGTTAACTTTAAGGATTTCTCCAGCAACTTTCTCGCCTTCCTTATATTTCTTAGTAGCTTTCTGCCAAGGATCTTCCATTAATTTTTTAGCACTTAAGAAAATCTTAGCACCTTCTAAATTAACAATTTCTGCCTTAATCTTATCTCCCACCTTTACTAAATCGTGTGGAGAATCAATTCTCTGCCAAGCTAACTCAGAAATATGAATTAAACCTTCCATGTTATCTCCAAAACTTACAAATACACCAAAATTAGTAATAGCAGTAATTGTACCTTCTACAATCATACCAATCTTATATTGAGAAATAACATCTTTCTTACGTTTATTCCATAAATCTTTTTCACTGAAGATAATTTTATCTTCACCTTCTTCTAAGGTAATGATGTTAACTTCAAATTTCTGATCAACAAACTTCTTCAATTTTTCTAAGATCTTACTCTTATCACCACCGCTTACACGAGGGTAATTTTCTGGAGCTAATTGAGAAACTGGTAAAAATCCTTTAATCTGTCGGAAACGAGCCATTAGACCACCTTTATTAGCATCTAAAATCTTAACAACAATAGACTCTTTCTTCTTATAAGCATCTTCTAATGCTAGCCAAGCTTTTTCTTGGCCAACTCTCTTAAAGGATAATTCTAATTCACCATTTTCATTTTCAGCCTCTACTACCATAGCCTCAGCTTCATCACCAAATTTTAATTTAGCATATTCGTCATCTTCAAAATATAATTCTGGACCTCTAATTACACCTACTAAAACACCATTAATATCTAAACGAACTTCAGACTTAGAAGCAGCTACGACGTTACCTTTAACAATATCGCCATCTTGAGGTACAATAAGTTCCTCTTTATCTAGAAGTTTTTGAAAATCTTGACTACTAGTATTTTGTTCTGTCATAAAATTTAACAATTTCGATTTTTAGCAATAAAAAAATTGTCTCTAACCTTCCTTTACGGAAAGCCCTTTGGCTACCCTAGACCAAAAGAATTATTATGGGCATTTATTCATTTTTTATTATTTTATATTATATTTTATAAAAAATCAAGTATTATTGACTAAACTCAACTAATTTGCAATAATTAATTATTAATCGTTCATTAAATTCTAATTAAACTTGAAATCATGTACAAACTTACTAAATTCTATGTAAAAATCAGAGGCTGGTTTTTCTTTCTTCTGTGGGCAATTGCGTCTGGATTATTTATAATACAGATGGGTAATATACCTACTGATGATAATGTTCCATTCCGATTATTCGGTATAATGTTCGCCATCGCTATAGGCGGATTATTCTGGTGGTTTTCGTTAATAGACCCTAAAATACTAGTAAAGGCTAAGGGGAATACTCTGTGCCTGCTAAACGCTGAGGGTAAATTAGTAGGAAATAGTGAAAAATATCTATTTCGACCCCAAGAAGATAAAAACTACAATTACTTCGCTATTCTCGAAAAACCGGGAAAATCTACGTCAACAAAACACCTAATATCAGTGGATTGTTTTATTCCAAGCAAAACCAAAACTACTCTAAAATTTGCTCTTAACTACAACGTTAAATATAATTCCTGCATGTTCATACATGAGTATTGGGAATTATTTTGTAATGAATGGAAAAATTCTCCTAAGCGAAGACCTAAAAAATCCTCTATTCCTAAATACAGCGTAGATACGTATATCAAAAACCTTATACTTAAGGCTAAGGATATTTGGGCAAAAGAATCCACCATTACGAATGCTAAAAGTGATACCGAGAGAGTGAACCTAATTAACGAGTGGCTTGAAAAAACCATTGTGCCGACCATTAAACAACTATCAATGATTGATGCCTGTGAAATTAAAGCTATGTCGGAACAAGACATTAACATTGAATCATTCTTTTTGTAAAATACACAAAAACCGTCTATCAAAGACGGTTTTTTTCTATACTCAATTTATTTTAAATTATTTTCTTCGATCTCTTCCTAACGACTATTAAACCGATTATCAAAACTAATGCTGACAAAATAATTATTTTAAGTTCTCCATAATATTGTAGAATTGTTTCTTGTTCAGCACCAAAATAATATCCAACCAAGGCTAAAATAATCACCCAGACGGAAGCTCCTAAACCAGTAAACAAGCAAAATTTAAATAGGTTCATTTTTGCTAAACCAGCTGGCAAAGAGATTAATTGTCTGATCACCGGGATCAGTCTGCCAAAAAAAGTGGAAACAGCACCATGTTTAAGAAAGTATTTTTCTGACTTTTCTAGTTTATATTGGTTTAACAAGCAAACTTTAGCCCATTTAATATTAACCAATTTATACAAAATTGGTCTACCTAGCCAAAGAGCTAAAAAATAGTTAACTAGAGCTCCGATTAAACTACCTAAAATACCAGAGCCTATAACTAAGCCTAAATTTAGCCTACCTTGCTGGGCTAAATAGCCAGCTGGAGGAATTATTAACTCAGAAGGAAACGGAACAAAAGAACTCTCAATTGCCATTAAGCTAATAATTCCTAGATAGTTTAAACTTTCCACCAAACCTAATAGGGCTTGGATAAAACTTTCGAGCATGATAATTAAACTTTAATAATCACCGGTAATACCATTGGTCTTCTCTTAGTCTGAGTAAACAAAAATTGACCAACGTCATTTCTAATCTTATTTTTTATGTAATCGTCATCAATACGGCTAGAAACTGGACGAGCTGTAACTATAGTCTTTACCTTCATTCTAGTTTTCTCGATAATTGCCTTATTCTCTTTCATGTAAATAAAACCACGAGAAATTAAATCCGGATTACCAATAATCGCTCCTGTTTTAGAATCGATAGTGGCGATTACTACAATCATACCATCTTCAGCCATCATTCGCCTATCTCTCAAAACAATACCGGAAACATCACCAACTCCTAGACCATCTACCATAATATATTCGGTTGGCACCTTCTCCTGAGTCAATCTGGCCAACACTTTTCGATTACGATCAGAGGTTATTTCTACTACCTGACCATTATCTGCTACAAAAATATTTTCTGTAGGTATATCCATTCTCTCGGCTAATTCAGCGTGAGCTCTTAACATGAAATGGTTACCTTCAATAGGCATAAAAAATTTAGGTTTCATTAATCTCAACATTAATTTAAGATCCTCTTCTTTTCCGTGACCACCAGCATGAATATCAAGCATCCTATAGTTAATAATGCTAGCACCTTGGCGCACAATTAAATCCATTAATTGTTGTACACTTCTTTCATTACCAGGAATAGCTGAAGATGAAAAAATTACTGTATCATTTTCTTGCAAACTAATTGTACGATGATTACCATTAACTACTCGAGCCAGAAAGGCATTGGTTTCTCCCTGAGCTCCAGTACCAATAATCAATAGCTCCTTGTCTGGAGTACGTTTAAACTCTTCTTCAGATAATAACAATTTAGGATTGAACTTCAAATAGCCAATCTCATGTGCTACCTCGACATTACTAATCATACTACGACCTTGTAGATAAACTTTTCTTTTATATTTAGCGGCTAAATCAAGAAGTTTTTGTACACGAGCTAACTGAGAAGCAAAAGTAGCTAAAATAATTCTACCTTCAATTTTTTCAAATAGAGTTCCCATTTCATCACCAATCCTAGTTTCAGATAATTGATAACCAGCGGCGGTAGCATTAGTAGAGTCAGACATTAATAATAATACTCCCTTAGTTCCAACTTCAGCAAAACGACCTAAATCAGCCGGCTTATCATTTACTGGTGAGAAATCAATCTTAAAATCTCCAGTATGCACTATTGTCCCTAGAGGCGTATTAGCAATAACAGCAAAACAATCTGGAATAGAGTGATTAACTCTCATAAACTCCATATCAAAATATTTACCTAATTTGAATTTAGAATATTCATCAATTTCTTGAATTTTTAAAGCTGGACAATCTTTATATTCTATTTGACGACGACGAACTAAACCGGCAGTCAATTTACCCATAAACATAGGTACGCCAGCCAACTCTTTCATTAGAAAAGGGATACCTCCAATATGGTCATAATGACCATGAGTAATAATTACACCCTTAACCCAGTCTCGCTTATCCTGTAAATAAGTGATGTCTGGAATGATAAAATCAATACCCGGCATGTCTTCATCCGGGAATTGTAGACCCATATCAATAATAATAATTTCTTTATCATATTCAATAAGAGTCATGTTACGTCCAACTTCTTCTAGTCCTCCTAAAGCCATTACCCTAAGTTTAGGTCCAAAACTAGCTGGTTGAACTGAGCGATCAACAACCGCTGATCTAATTGACTTGATTGGTCTAACCAACTTATTTGATTGAGTTGCTCTAGTCGGACGAGTAGCTCTACCTGAACGAGCTGGCATAGCTGACCTAGTGGGTCGAGTTGTTCTAGCTGGTCGTTTAGAGGTAGTTGGTCTACCTGTTTGAGCTGATCCAATTGGCCGAGCTGTTCTGATTGATCGCTCAGAAGTGACTGGTCTACCTGTTTGAGCTGACCTAGTCGATTGAACTGACTTAGCAATTCTAGTTTGTGTGGATCTAGTAGGCCGACTCTGAGTGGCAGATCTAGTAGATTCTGGTTGTCCAGCAGATCTAACAGGTCTAGCGCCTTGATTGGCTCTAGGCTTGTAGGTCGGTCTAGCCGATTGGCTATCCGAATTTCGACGCTGGGATTTATAAGTTTTTATCATAAATTTTTTATAGGGCTTCAGCCCTGAGGTTAATAATTTATATAAGAAGAATAAAATTTTAAAATTAATTTCTCACCATAGCTTGTTGCTTTAAATTCTGCGGCATTTTTTCAATGGCATAGCGTAAAGCCGTGCGAGGCATAATCTGTTTTTTCTTCATTACGTAATCGAAGATGACTTTCTGGTCCAAGTTACTAGCTTCTTTCAAAAGCCAACCGTAACCCTTTTGGACTAAATCATCTTGATCTTTAATTAATTTATTAGACACCCAGAAAGATCTTTGTAAAAAAAGATTAAACTTCTTAGGTGTGTCCACAGATTTTTTTAAAGGATAGATTAAGATAACCGCCACAGCTCGTTTCAGCCAACGATTACTAGAAGTTACCCATTTATCTGTTTCTGTGATGAGTTCAGGAAATTGCCAAAGCAAATGACCAAAGCTATATGTACAAAAAGTGTCACAATACCCCCAATTCGATACATATTGCTTTAACCACTTAGTAAATAGCTTAAAATCCTGAATAGTAAATTCTTGTTTTCGACGAAAACAAAAATTAAAAGCTAAAGAACTTAGTTCATAATAATCCAAACCTAGGAGTTTTTCACAAATTGCAAAAACTTCTTTTTTACTTAAAGGTTTTAGCTGTAAATAATATTTATTAGCTATCTCCTTTAGGGGCTTAGATCTAACGCCGTAATTTCTGACCGGTTCTTTGAAATAATTTTGGAAACCTTGTTGATATTCCAAATCAATTTGTTTAATCAGGTCGCGACGCAGAGAAGATATGAACTTCTCTGTATTCATATATTTAAATTAAGAAGAGTTTAGAAAACTAGCTTATTCTTTACTTTAATATGCCAGTCGATGATATTAGAAAACCTATGTTTAGGCTCTAAAATGCTAAAAGTAGTTAATCCCTTAATCTTTTTACTCTGAGGATAAATGTAATTAGGAGAATAAAGGAAAATAGCTGGAATATCATCATGAATAATTTTTTGAAACTCACAATACTTTTCAGCTCTTTTTTTTTGGTCTAAAATTACTCGAGAATCCTCTAACAACTTATCTACTACTGAATTATCATAATCTGTAATATTTAACTCTTCCTGAGAATGCCAATAGGCAAACGGATCTGGATCAAACCCTAGAGTTTGGCCATATAATAACACTTCAAAATCTTTAGGCTTAATAATTTTAGCTTGAATTTCAGAAGCAGATACTGAATTAATGATGCTTCGAATTCCTAATTTTTGCCAAGCCGCTTGCAGAGCTTCGGCTACTTCATAATCTCTGGGATTATCTACAACAGTTAAAGTTAAAATTAAATAAGTACGATTATTATCTTTTTCTTTATATCTCCAAGAACCTTCTACAATCAAAGAAGTACTACTAGCTAAAAATTGTAATTGTTCTAAACCCTTAACTTCAAATACTTCTTCATCAATTTTTTCTTCATCTTCAACTTCTTCATCAATTTTTTCAACTTCATTATCTATGACTAAAGCAATTTCAATACGTTCAGTCTGTTCTTTAGCCTGAGAAATATCTTCAGATGAAATCTCTTGTAATCCCCAACCTGCTTCTTCTAATAATTCTTTAGCTTTATCAATATCAAAACCGTAATCTGGTAATTGATCATTATAGGCAAAACTACCTGGTAGAACTGGGCCCTTAATCAGGCTAGCCTCTTGACCAAATATATCTTCAACTAATTTATTCTTATCTATAGCCAAAGACAAAGCTTCTCTTAGCTCCTGAGATTCTAAAACAGCATTTTTTTCTTCGTTAAAAAACAAAGCTGTAACTTGTGGTAAAGAGAAATAATGAAAATTCAAAGAGTTTTGGGCAATTACATCTGATTTCTTATCAAAAGGTAAATAACTTATACCATCCACTTCATCACCATTTAAACCTTCAACTAAACTAATAAAGTCTGGATAAAACTTAAAATGTAATTCCCCGATATATGGCTCGTGTTGATAATAACCCTTATTAACCTCCAGACTATATTCTTTAATACTCCCAGCTTTATTTTTTAATAACGCTTTAAACTTATATGGTCCAGAACCAATTGGTTTTAGATTAAGTTCAGCTAAGTTAGCATTCTCTGGATTAATATTCATCCAAAGTTTTTCTGGCAAAATACCAAAGGTTAAGAGCTCCAGGAATCCAGCATAAGGCTCAACCAAAACCATCTTAAAACTATATTCATCAATCTTTTCAATTTCTACACCGCCAAACACATTCAACCAAGGGGAACGAAAGTCTGGATTCTTTATAGCTTGAAAAGTAAAAACCACATCATCAGCTGTAAGCTTTTCATTATTATGCCATCTAGCGCTCTTAATTAAAGTAATGGTGTATATTTTACCATCCTCGCTAACATTATAGTCTTCGACCAAATCTTTATTTAAATTACCTTGGCCATCATATTTAAACAGATGAGAAAATATTAGATAAGATAAATCACTATCTACATCAGAAAAAGAATATAGGGGATTAATATATTTTGGTGTTCCCACTAAACCTTCAGAGTATTCACCTCCTTTAGCCGGAGCCATTTGTAAATGTGATTGATAAAAATTCCAACCTATAAAAACTATTGAAATAACAATAATAGTAATTAAAACTTTAACAATTAAGTTTTCTTTTGGAGTAAGAAACTTTCTTAATTGTTTAAACTGTCGACGATTAGGAATCTTAGAAGAAGCTAAACTATAGATTAATTTCTTATCAGCTTTAGCGCGATCAAAATCTCCGTTAGTTTTATGAGCAAGTCGTTTTTTAAATTTTATTTTCACTGATAACAAAAAGTCAGCCAACCAACTACGTTTTGGCTTGTTTAAATTAGAAAAATTTTGTTCTTGAGGTAAATCCACGAAATTATAGGATAATAGCTGCCAGCGAAACTAAAAAGAATAGTAAAGAGAGTATAATAGTAAAATTATATAGTTTTTTTTCAACTCCTCTTTTGGTTGTAAATCCACCGCTAGAACCACCGAAGGCACTACCTAAACCTGAACCTTGGTTTTGCATTAGAATAACAATCATTAAAAGGAAAGCGATGATAATTTGAGCAATCTTTATAGCAAACATAATTATTCTTTTATCTCAGAAATTATTTTTTTGAGAACTGTCTTATTATTTTCAGCTAAGTCAGCTAAAATTTTTCTATCTAACTCTATTTTGTTTTTTTTGAACAAAAACATTAGACGAGAATAAGGTAATCCGTTTTCTCTAGCAAAAGCATTAATCTTTATCTGCCACAAAGCTCTACGAGTTCTCTTTTTCTTCCGTCTATCCATGAAGGCATGAGCACCCGCTTTAGTTTCAGCTGTTTTTGCTAAACGAATCAAATTTTTTCTTCCCCATTTATAACCCTTAACTGCTTTTAACAATTTTCGTCTTCTTTTTACATGGGTTGTTCCTCTTTTTACTCTAGGCATAAATTTAAAATCCGTGCTATAAAAACACTACTTATACGGAGTTAGTTGATTAATAGTTTTTTTCAGAGTTTTAGTGGTATCTTTATCCAATCTTTTCTGTCTAGTAGTCTTACCAGATTCTTTGGCATTAAAGTGACCTTGACCTCCACGTCTTTGTCTCAATTTTCCAGTTCCAGTCTTCTTGATTCGTTTAGCAGTAGCTTTATGAGTCTTCATTTTAGGCATAAATTTCTTTATTTAGAATAAAAAACAGGCTTAAACCTGGTTTAACCATATCTCTAATCCTTGTTAATTAATATAATGGTAAACCTTCCTCCTTGTTTTGTCAAGACTTGTTCTTCAATAACCTCTAGCTTTTCTTCTTCTTTAATCTTATTTATAAATCCAACAATTGTTTCCTTGGCTTTCTCTGGATGTTGTCTTTCACGACCTCTTAAACTAACCTCTATTTTTAGCTTGTTTCCTTGAGATAAAAATTTAATAGCTTGTTTTAAACGAAAATTAAAATCGTGGCTACTAATTCTCACAGATAATCTAATACTTTTCACTTCCACCTTCTTTTGTTGCATCCTTTGTTTATGGGCCTTTTTCTCTCTTTCATACTTCATTTGACCCAAATCAACAATCTTAGCTACTGGAGGATCAGCCTTAGGATTAACTAATACTAAATCTAACTCCAATTCTTTAGCCATTTCTGTGGCTTTTTCTGTCTCCATTGCTCCTAATCTTTCACCATTTTCGTCAATCAAAAAGACTCTATCAGAATTAATACTCTGGTTAGATGTAAAATAAGGTTTTTCTTGGCGCGGTTGCGCTTTTCTCCATTTTATTCTCATATGAGCGGGTAGGGGGAATCGAACCCCCATCTCTACCTTGGCAAGGTAATATAATAACCATTATACGATACCCGCAAATAAAAAAAGGATTTCTCCTAAAGTAAGTACATTGTATTAAATCTTAACCTTTAAGTCAAGAAAAAAAGACCCCTTTATTAGACGCCTTTTAAATAAAATTTTAACTAATATTGCCCCCATTAGCATGGACAATGCCGGCTTCAAAACTAAATCCCTGTGCCGATTCTCCATTGATGGTAAAGTTAAACCAGGAATTCATACCATTTCTCTCAAGTTCGTTAATTAACATCTTTTTAGCTGCTATTTCAATATGATCAACCATATCGTAATTTGCTATCTGTCCATTAGTAACTCCTACCGGCCCAGTTACTTCAATATCTGCCTTAAAATTAACTCTAAGACAATAATCGTCAATACTTCTAAACTCTTGAGTAAAACTAATCCTCATCTTAGACTCAATAACCACAGAATTTCTATCCAGAGCAAGAATATATTTTTGCCCAAATATTAACACTTTCTTACGATACACTACCCATTGATTTTTCTTTACTTTTCTTGGTATACATTCCAAAAAAAAATAGGATGATAACTATTGAGGAAAACACTATTAAAACAATCTGCAACATTTCCTGGCGCCTAGATCCCAATGTGATAATCGCTAGGAGAAAAAAAAGAGTCCCCATAAGTCTTTTTCCAACAGTATCTACTCTTGTTTTCTTGAAAGGAAAAATATATAATCCTAAAAATAAAATAGAGGCTGCAGCTAATACGCTGGCAAACCTCACATCACAAGACGGAAAGGTCATAAATATAGAAATAAATAACATCAGAACCACAGATATAACTGGGGCAAAAATAAAAAAATATTTAATTAAAAATTTCATCTGATACAGTATTTAATTAATAAAAAGAACGAAAATTAATTAATAAATTGTATGACTTATACTCTAAATTGTCAAGACAAAAAGAAAAAAGAGCCTTATTAAAGCTCTTTATTATTTAATGTCCTCACGGACAAGATTTCTGTGGCCTGAACGCTAAAATTAACGCCATCAATAGCTCCTCTATAGTTTAAAACCAAAAGAGAATTAAGGCCTTTTTCATTTAATTCATCAGAAATTACATTACTAGCTTTTGCCAGAATTTTTTTTAAAGTGTTAATTTTCACCAATTTTTTATCAACACTGTTAATAACATTGTTGAGTTTACCAGTAATCTTAAAACGTACATCACCACTTACATGAACGACATCGATAACTTCTGACTGGATGACTGCTCCTTCTTCCAAAATAGTGTTTTCCATGGCTATATCTATTTATATTAATAAAGAACTCAAGTTAATTAATCCTACTATTTCCCTCTTGCTATGTCAATATTGAAAAAAGAAGGGTCAACATAATAGTTGACCCTTTAATCTGTAATAATGAATTGTTAAATTTGTTTAATAACTTTAATGAACAGTGTTCCTAAAGGAACAATTTTCCCAAAGAGGGATGAGAAGTTTAGATTCCAGTTGAGTCAGTAACGGGGATTTTGCAATCAAACCATGTTGTATCCCCTCAATTTTGACGATAGCACTATGTAAATGATAATACCAATCCAAAACCTTATAATGACAATAATTCCACCAGTGATTGATGCTTACAACCCTATAACGCTGTAGACGTAAATTTTGGCTAAGCACCGGTACTATTGGTACTGTAGTCCGTTGTGGTAGTACAGCCTTACCATCTAGGGAAACTATTGCTTCCTGACTAATAGTGTAAACTTGCTCATCTTGTGCTGGGCTTAATGCTATAAAAAAAATAGCTAAGATCAACAATTTCATAATGAACGATTTAAATGTAATTAAATTATATCTGATAAAAATATTTTTGTAAAGAAAAAGACTGCAAAAATGCAGTCTTCTTCATATTCTTGGGTGCCGCGGGGGAGACTCGAACTCCCACGGTATCACTACCACTGGATTTTAAGTCCAGCGCGTCTACCAGTTCCGCCACCGCGGCGCCTTGTGGAGATGGTGGGAATCGAACCCACGTCTAACAAACCATATTTAAATAAGTTTACAGAGATATTTCAGCTTAAAAATTAAAAATAGCCGTTTAAACCGAACAAAATCGACTATTTCTGTCCTCTTGAGGTTTCGATTCTAAAGACAAAGGCAAGCTTTAAAATCTATTTTCATAATTAACACCTGGAACCCAACTATGAAAACTCGTTGGCCAGATGGTTGTAGCGATTTTAGGCTACAACTGGCGCAAAACTAGGAACTTTCCATGAGAAAGCCTTTGCTTTGCTAGTAAATGTTTTTGCAATTACTTGTTTTAAGCTAGATTAACGTGTTAACTCAATCACGCTCTGAATATTTAATAGTGTCTGCTATCGATGCCGATCATCCCCAAGCTTACACTTTTCTCTTTGTTAACGATCTTAACCTTCTGTCTAAATCTCGCTTCTTGATATCTTCTCTCTTATCAGCTTGTTTCTTACCTTTAGCTACAGCAATCTCTAACTTCAAAAAGCTATGTTTAGTATATATTCTTAAGGGAATAAGTGTCAAGCCAGCTTCCTTAGACTTGCCCAATAATCTATTAATTTCTGATCTATGAAGCAATAATTGTCTAGAAGCTTGGGCTTCATAATTTTCAACTATTCCCGCTGGTCTATACAAAGGAATGTGAGCTTGCAACAAAAATGGTACTAAATTTCCATTTTGTTTTTTAAAACTAATATAGCTACCCTTAAGATTTGCTTGATTACCTTTGACTGCTTTAACTTCATAACCCTTCAGAATCAGACCTGCTTCGTAAGTTTCTAAAATATGATAATTATGTCTAGCTTGTTTGTTCAAGGCTAGGGTAGCCATAGTTTTATTTTTTAATATTCCATTCTTTAAGCTGAGAGATAACTTTCTGATTACCTAATAGATTACCGAGATATGCTCGATAGTGAGGAGCTTTAATCATGTCCTGAACCTTATCATCTCCTTTATACTGTTCCTTCAACTCTGCAACTTTTGCGTCGATATCTTTATCAGTAATTTCAATTTTTTCTTTTTTAGCAATTTCTTTTACTAACAAAGCACTCTTTACTCTCTTTAGGGCTTCTGGAAGCATATCTATAGTTAATTCTTCTCGAGTCTTGCTAATACTGCTTAGATAGTCTTCAAATTTACCACCCTGACGTTCGATTGACTGCTTCATTTCTTCAAACATGTTATTAGTTTCATGTTCAATTAATACTTCTGGTATATCGCCAAATTTAACATTCTTTAGAATTGCATCTAGTATAACGATTTCTGTTTTTTGTTCATTTTTATGTTCCTTTTCATGCTTAATGTTATTAATTAGGTTGTCTTTTAACTCCTGTAGATTCTTAAATTGGAAGGCTGTAGCAAATTCATCATCTAACTTAGGGATGTCTCTTTCATAAACTTCTTTAATCCCAACTTTAAAATCTACCATTTTGCCAGCTAAGTGCTTTTGATGATGATTTTCTGGAAATGGCAAACTAAAACTCTTAGTCTCACCTTTCTTAGCCTTCAACAACTTTTTGTCTAAACCTGGTAAAAAATAATCTTTACCGATCAGTACTGTGGCATCTTGACTTTGGCCACCTTCAACCGGAACTTTATCTTGAAACATTTCAATTTTAGCTGTTACCTTATCTCCTTCTTTAATCTCTCTATCTACAACTTTTTCTTGAACTTTCATTTCAGCTAATTGTTCAAGAGTTTTTTCAATTTCTTTATCCTCAACTTTAACTTCTTCTTTCTCAACTCCTAATTTTTTATATTCACCTAAAGTTATTTTTGGCAAAATAGCAATTTCCAGTTTATATTCTAAATCATTATCTGGAGCTAATTTGTTAATACTAACCTTAGGCTGTCCAACTGCTTGTTGGCTACCTATTCCTTCCTTCATAACTTTATCGAAGTTTTTACTAATAGCAATAGAGGCGGCTTCTTCTAAAATCGCCATTTCGCCTACCTTCTGTTTTAACACATCCAAAGGCACCTTACCTGATCTAAAGCCTTCAACCTTAACTCTCTTAGACACCTCTTCAGCTCCTTTAGCTAAATAGGGTTCAAACTCTTTCCAAGTTAAAGTAACTGTTAATTCTACCTGGGATTTCTCCAGGTCTTTTTTCTTAATATCCATAAGTCTTTTTATATTAAACTAGTAGAGCTACGATAAGTAGAGCTACGATATTCAAAATTTTAATCATTGGGTTAATAGCTGGTCCAGCTGTATCCTTATATGGATCACCTACTGTATCCCCGGTAACTGCAGCTTTATGAGCTTCTGAGCCCTTACCACCACAATGACCATCCTCAATATATTTTTTAGCGTTGTCCCAGGCACCACCACCGGAAGTCATAGAAATAGCTACGAAGATACCAGTGACAATAGCACCAACTAATACACCTCCTAGAGCAGCTGGTCCTAATATAAAGCCAACAAGAATTGGAGTGATTACTGGGATCAAGGCTGGAACAATCATTTGTCTAATAGCGGCCTTGGTAACAATGTCTACAGTTCTACCATAATCTGGTTTTTCAGTCCCTTCCATAATACCTGGCTTCTCACTAAATTGTTTTCTAACATCAGACACCACTGAACCGGCTGTTTTTCCTACCGCCTTCATAGACAAGGCAGCGAAATAGAATGGTAATAAACCACCAATAAATAAACCAGCAAGCACGTAGGGGTCATTAATTGCGAAACTAACACCATCGCCTAGACTATGGGTATAGTCAGCAAACAACACTAGAGCCGCCAGGGCAGCACTGCCAATAGCATATCCCTTGGTAACAGCTTTTGTAGTATTTCCTACTGCATCCAGTGGATCAGTAATATTTCTTACTTCTTCTCCTAATTCTGCCATTTCAGCAATACCACCAGCATTATCTGTGATTGGGCCATAGGCATCCATGGTCACAATAATTCCAGTTAGAGAAAGCATGGCGATAGCAGCTACGGCTACTCCGTATAAACCAACCAAGGAATAGGATCCTAGGATAGCCGCTACGATTACCAACACTGGCCATAGAGTAGACTGTAATGAAACTGCTAAACCAGCAATCACATTAGTACCATGCCCAGTTTCAGAAGCCTTAGCAATATCTTTTACTGGTTTGAATTTAGTAGAAGTATAATATTCAGTAATCACAACTAATAGAGCAGTTACCACTAAACCAATCAGAGCAGCTAAATATACATCTACATAATTATAAATTGGGTTATCTTTAAAGAAATATACTGTTATAGGATAAAAACCAATGGCAGACAGAAGACCGGCAACACCTAAACCTTTGTATAAAGCTCTCATAATATTCTTTTTCTTTCCTAGTCTGATAAAGAAAATTCCAATTACTGAAGCGACAATAGAAAGCGCTCCTAGTACTAAAGGATAGATAATAACATTCTCATTACCAACAAAAGTCAGAGCTCCTAGAATCATAGCTGCAGTAGTAGTTACGGCATAGGTTTCAAATAGATCAGCGGCCATACCAGCACAATCGCCAACGTTGTCACCAACGTTATCAGCAATTACAGCTGGGTTACGAGGGTCGTCTTCAGGGATACCAGCTTCAATTTTACCAACTAAGTCAGCTCCTACATCAGCAGCCTTGGTATAAATACCTCCGCCCAAACGAGCAAAGATAGAAATTAAAGAGCCACCAAAACTAAAACCGATTAAAGCGTATAGATCGTGAGTTAATAAATAAAAGCCAGCTGTACCAAGTAAAGCTAAGCCAACTACTAACATACCAGTTACACTACCACCTCTTACTGCTACTTTTAGACCTTCTTTTAATCCCTTGCGGGCAGCTTCAGCAGTTCTAACATTAGCTCTTACACTAACATGCATACCAATATATCCCGCTAAACCAGAAAGTACGGAACCAGCTAAGAAAGCTAGAGCAGTTAACCATCCTAGACTAGGAATAAATCCAATTACAAAAAACAGGATTAGAGCCACAATACCAATAGTTTGATATTGACGATTTAAGAAAGCTTTAGCTCCAGTTTGGATAGCCTTAGCAATTTCTTGCATTTTGTCATTACCGCTAGGCAATTTAACAATTGAGCGAATAGCTATTACTCCATAGATTAGAGCAATCAGTGCGCTACCGATGATAAAAATGGTGCTGACCATAATTTTAAATTTAATTTTATTATTTATTAATCTTATTTTCCCACTTATCCATTTTCTTAGAGAACAGCTCTTTAAGCTCTTCTAGGGAAAGTTTAGGATTAGCGTGGTGGATAACTGCAAAAGCTACCAACAGTACATCGACAGCTTCTTCAGTAATATCATTAGAATCAAGTCCTTTGTAAGCACAAGCAGAAACTTTTTCATGAGACATTACCGCTTCAGCTAATTCACCATATTCCTCAACTCCTTTTAGAGTTCTCTCTATTAGAGTCTTCGAATCTTTAATGGTTAAAGAATTAATCCTTTCTATAATCTTATTCATATTTATTTATTTATTTTTTCTTATCTGTCTTCTCTTCTTTAGCTTCCTTTTTTACTTTCTTTTCTTTCTTATCGTCTTTTTCTTCCTTATCATCTTTTTTCTTTTTCTTATCATCTTTTTTTGCTTTTTTCTCCTCAGCCTCTTTCTTATCTTTCTTATCATCCTTCTTGTCGTCTTTCTTGTCATCTTTCTTATCTTTCTTATCAGCCTTTTCTTTCTCCTTTGCATCAGTTGAAGTCACAGCTTCCTGGCCATCTACTATAATATCTATTTTCCAACCAGTTAGATGCGCCGCTAATCTAACATTCTGTCCATTTTTACCAATAGCTAAAGATAATTTATCTTCGGCTACTTTAACTATAGCCTTACCATCTTCTTCTTTCAAATCAATCCCTAAAACTTGAGCTGGGGACAAAGCATTGGCAATAAATTTACCTGGGTCTTCATCATATTCAATAATATCTACTTTTTCTCCTCCTAACTCATTGATAATAGTTTGGATTCTAGCGCCTCTTTGGCCAACACAAGATCCGACTGGATCCACATTATCAGCTTCAGTAAAAATTGCTACCTTAGAACGAGAACCAGCTTCCCTGGCCACACCTTTTATTTCAATCAAACCATTAGAAACTTCTGGAATTTCTAAATAAAATATTTTTCTTAAAATTTCTTCAGAACGACGAGATAAAATAATTTCAGCTCCTTTAGCTCCTGACCTTACTTCTTTAATAAACACTTTAACTCTTTCACCTGGATTATATTTTTCTCCAGGAATCTGCTCTTCATAGGGTAAATAACCAGCGGCCTTGCCTAAATCAACTAGCACAAATCTAGCTTCACGTCTTTGAACAATTCCACTAACAACTTCATTTTCCTTATCTTTGAATTCATTAAAAATCATTTCTCTTTCAATTTCTCTTAATTTCTGTACAATCACCTGCTTGGCAGTTTGAGCGGCCATGCGACCATAGTTATCTGGAGCTGGTAAATCAGAAACAATTTCGTCTCCAATCTTTGCTCCAGATTTAAGAATTTTGGCTTCACTAATCTGAATTTCAGTCCTAGGATTAAAACGTTTAATTTCTTCACCATTTTCGTCTACAGTTGGTCTTTCATCTTCTGATTCACCTTCTAATTCTTCTGGAATGTCCTCCGCTACTATTTTCGCATCAAAAATCTTCGATTTACCTGTTTTAGGATCAAATTTTACTCTAATGTTTTGATTTTTTTCACCGAAATCTTTGCGATAAGCAGCCGCTAAAGCTAACTCTATAGTAGAAACCACTGCATCAAAATCTAGATTCTTTTCTTCACATATTTGTTTAATAGCGCTAGATAATTCTGACATAATTTTAAAATTAAATTAGACATATTTGCCTACTCATTTAAAAAAGCCAATTGTATTAAACAACTAGCTTTTGTATATATATACTAACAATTGTTATGGAGTTTGTCAAAACAAACTAGTAGTCTGGATTCAGATATTGGACCTCATTAGTGGTAATAGCTACCATTCGACGGAGAATGAAATATGAAAGACTCCAAGAAGCAAAGGCAATTACCAGTCCGATCATAGCATTGGTTATGTTTTTCTTGGCTTTCGACACCTGTTCTTCATTGCCGCCAGCAGTCATCCAGCGATAGCCAGCTAAAACTATGAGGACAAAAAATACTACACTTAAAAAACTAAGGGCAAGATTGACTACTTTTACTATAGTATATCTAATGTCTTGCGGAGTACCAGCTTCACCGTAAGCCTTTTCGCCGACCACTTTAATACCAACCTGAGCATCCCATAGCCCACCATCAGCTGAGGCCTTACTTGCCATAGTCATGCCAATCGCTGGTAAAATTATAAATGTGAATAATAGTAAAAATGATGCTATTTTTTTCTTGGCGCTACTCATACCCTTTATGTTATAATTTAATTACTTATCTATTATACCAAAATTAAATGCAACTACAAACTAAAATTGCCCACAATACGATAATCCAGGTCGCTAGCAAAGTAATTTCCACTGCCTTGGGTCTTGTTGCTATCGCTCTAATAACTAGATATCTAGGAGCTACAGGCTTTGGCGAATATACCACTATAGTAACTTTCATCTCATTCTTTGCTATTATTGCTGATTTTGGCTTGACCTTAATTACCGTACAGATGATTAGCTTACCAGGGATATCTGAAAAGAAAGTTCTAGATAACTTATTTGCTCTACGTTTAGTTAGTGCCGTAATCTTTTTAAGTCTAGGGCCGGCTATCGTTTGGTTTTTCCCCTATGACCATATGATTAAGGTAGGGGTGCTCATTTTAGCCCTATCTTTTTTATTTATAGCGCTTAATCAAATTTTAGTTGGATTGTTCCAAAAGAGATTGCGCATGGACAAAGTCTCTATCTCTGAAGTAGTCGGCAGAATATTTTTAGTAATTGGAGTTTGGTTAGCAGTAAAAAATAACCTTGGTCTAAACAGCATCCTATGGACAACTGTAGTCGCTAGTTTTGTTAATTTCTTGTTACATTTTGTTTTCTCACGTAAATTTGCCAAGATTAGTTTAGAGTGTGACTGGTCTCTATGGAAAAAAATTATTAAAAAGTCATGGCCCTTAGCAATAATTATTGTTTTTAATCTAATTTATTTAAAAGCTGATACTTTGATCTTGTCCCTGGTTCAACCTCAAGCTGAAGTTGGTCTCTACGGAGCTGCCTACAAAGTAATTGATGTGCTAATCACTGTTCCTTTTATGTTTGCCGGCTTGGTATTACCATTCTTAACTAGCCATTGGGCTAAAAAAGAGACTTCGGCCTTTAAACATGTTCTACAAAAATCTTTTGACTTTATGTCTATTCTGGCTATCCCTATAGTTTTTGGTGTGGTCATCTTAGCCCCACAAATAATTCAATTGATTGCTGGCAATAAATTTGCTCAATCAGCAATGATTCTCAGAATATTAATCCTAGCAGCCTTCATGATTTTCTTGGGAACTTTATTCTCCCATGCCATCATTGCTATGAACAAACAGCGCAAGCTTATTCCTTTGTATCTATTTACCAGCTTAACTGCTTTAGTCGGCTATCTTATCTTCATTCCTAAATACTCATACATTGGAGCTGCCTGGATGACTATCTACAGTGAAACTATGGTAGCTGCTTTATCTGGTTATTATATTTATAAGTTCGCCAAATTTATACCTCAGGCTAAAGTATTTTTTAAGGCTATCTTATCCGCTCTAATAATGTCTGGCGTCCTCTTATTAATACCAGCTAGTTTCACTTTCAACTGGCTCGGCCTATTAGCTACCATATTAATAGCTTGTCTAGTATACTTTACAACTCTTTATCTATTTAAAGGGATTTCTCGTCAGGACTTAGCTTCTCTAAAGACTAAATAGTATGTCTAAATTTTATATAACTAATTACAATGGTTTTCCCAAGGACTATTTCAATCCTCTATTGATCAAACTGGGAGAGAAGGGGTTTAAATTTAATTTCTTAGATAAGCCCTTATTCTCTAAAGATCTCCAGAAACTCTCCAGCCGAATATTATTCATCTTATCATTACCTATTTTATTTCTACGCGCCAAAAAAGTAATTGAGACTACAGCCCCAGTTACTATTATCTGTCATAGCTGGTCAGACAGATTCGTCTTCACCTTATTAAAAAAATATAAAAACATAACTATACAATGGTGGTTTTTTCCTCAAGCAGAAGTTAAAGCCCCTTGGTTACAAAAATATTTAAAGAAACAAACGACTGGTGTTAAATTTATAGCGTTTACTCCAGCTGAAGTTGAGAAAATAGATAAAATTTGGGATGAAGCTACAGCCTTAGCTCCTCTAGGAATTAAACTTGCTGATAAAAGTCATCAGGATTCTATCTTCGGAGGACTAGGGCGATCTCCTAAACTAAACTTCTTTCATAAATATTTCACTATCATTGCTGCGGCTGATTTAAACGAACCAAATTATATTGAGACTATTATCAAGAGCGTACCGGAACTACTAAAGGTAGTGAAAAATCTACAACTTTTAGTTATTTCTCCTCAAAATACCTATGAGCGTTGGGAGTGGCTAAGCAAACAGATGGAAGTAGAAAAAAATGTCTGGTTCCTAAAAGAACCTCAGCACTTTAAAAACTGGCTAGAAAGCGGTACCTTGTTTTTCTTGGGCAACAAAGCTCCTAAAATTAATCAACTACACTGGTTATTTATGGCAATGGCTCAGGGTCTGCCAACCATCGGTTTTAAAAACCAAGGACTAGAAAGCTTTATATTAAATAATAAGTGTGCTTTAATAACTG
>Ga0307992_1000407_pt1 | contig 27606 bp, 29 predicted proteins | sample EllFjometagen133_FD_203162 | JGI IMG/M metagenome (GOLD analysis project Ga0307992, IMG submission 203162) | Marine microbial communities from Ellis Fjord, Antarctic Ocean - #133 | ecosystem: Environmental > Aquatic > Marine > Unclassified | place: Southern Ocean | collected 2014-10-08
CTGCCGCACGGTGAGCACGCAGCTCTTCGAGTCGGGCTTCTTTGCCACTGCCCTGCACCACGGCAAATGCCTTGTCGAGCTTCTTCTTGTCGGCCGCAGGGAGTCTCTTGAACCAGATGGCGGTTGGTTTGTGCGGAGAAAGGGCACTCTTCAGGTAGCTCAGACCCAGGTCGGTCGTGCTGCCGCCATCATCAAGGATTTTCTCGATGGCCGGGCTCTTGAACTGCTTGACGATAGCGCCCTTCGACGTGGGGCCGAAGAAACGAACCATGCTGCCGTTCTTGTCCTCGACGTAACCGTACTGGTCACCAGCCGCCGTGCGTTGGGCACGCAGCTCGGCCAGACGGTCAGTTCTTGCTTGCTTGTTCATCTCGAACCCCTCGCCGGCCTCTTTGTTGCCGCCGTCCGGCCACCGCTCATTGCGGTAACGCTTGTTATATTCCTTCTTGTTGCCCGCCGACCCGGTGTCGGGCTTCGTGTCGCCATCGCCGCCAGGACCACCATTGGTGGTGACGTAGCAGCGGTCTTTCGGGTCCCCTGTCTCGTAGAAGCATTTGCCCTTGCCACGGTTCTTCGGCTTCCAGTCGCCGGGGCCAATGGCCGTGTTCTTGGGGCCGTACTTCTGACCCTTGTCCCACTTGCGGCCTCCGAACATCTCGTCGAAGTCGCCTGCAAGGATGCTCTCTCCGAATTCGCTGGTCGCCATCTTCCGCAGCAAGGCGACGATGGGCTTGCGAGCCTCGGGGGCCTCTTTGGCGGCACGCTGAAGTGCCTGCTTGATCGTGCTCATGAGGATGCTCCTACCAAATTCCCGTGGTCTCGAAGCCCCGCTTCTCGAACCACTCACCAAGGGACTTCAGCCCCTCTCTGTCTCTGGACCAAAGATTGAGACCATCAAAATCAGCCTTCACACCGAGGTCGGCAACACGACGGACCCCGTTCATGGCGACCTTGCCGTCTCGGAAAGCGTAGAGCAGGTTGGTCAAGTTGCGGATTTCCCGTGATCCGTACAGCACCTTGATCCGGTACTCGGGAAATGAAACCGCGCGGAGCCACCGTTGAGCGACCCGCTTGGTCATCAGCACTCGCTTATCCGGCTCATTACTCGACATGGGCCATAGCCCCCCTATGCTCTACCTGTTGGACGGCATAGGCGAACTATCGCAACCGAATCAGGCGATGACGTGGGTCCAGCGACCATCCCACGAAGGCCGCTTGACCTCTCGCAAGATGTTGAGGTTTTCGGAAATGGTGTCGAACATCTCGGCCAGATTGATGAGCGATTGCTGATCCCGCATCCGTTTGACGGCACGAATAAAACGGTGGCGTACAAGCCCTTGCGTCAATCCAAGTCGCTTGGCGACCTCTGACTGGCAAGTGGTCTCCCACATGAGGACCATAATTTTGGCGTCTAGGGGATCAGGGAGGAAGTCGGTCATCGCCTCTTCCAGCTCCGGCCTCGTAATGGGGGGTAGCCGGAGAAGGAACTGGATGCGGGCAGTGGCACGTTGAAGGCGATAGCAGACCGTCGGCTGGCTCACTCCGAAAATCTTGGCAATATCGGTCTGGTTGATGTGGCGGAAGAAATAAAGGTCTACGAAATCAGATTCTCGGGGTGGGAGTTGGCAAAGCATCGCCCGAACTCGCTCGATTTTGCTGAGCGATTCTTCGGAAGGTTCGGTAAAGACCGACTCCATCTGCGAAAGGGCATCCTCATTCGAGAACCGGGTCTCGATGTCAGAAGGGTCAATCATCTGGTGCCCTGACCACGCCATATTTTCCACCGAATTTGAGCAGTGCAAGGAGGGCCAGAAGTACCAGGAAATCTACTATACCGAAAACCCACAGGAATCCATCACTATTCCCCCCGATCCTCAAGGAAGATCCTCGGGACGGTCGCGACAACATCCAAGGATCTCAGAGTGATGCGGACGTATCCGTTCTGGTCGTCCAGACCGATAACCTCCCCATCCAACCCCCCGTAGGTTCCCCCTCGAATATCCACATGAGCCTTCAATGAAATCTCAGCCGACACCAACTCCCTCAACTTCTCTTTCATCGCCGTGACTTGGGCGTCGGTGATTACAGATGGGCACCGCATCTTGTACTTGCCCTGGTAAGTGCTCATCACAGTGTTGACGTAGGGCCGTTTCTCCAAAGCGAAGTAGGCGACTTCATCCAATCCTGAAACGACGAAGACGTACCCTTTCATCAGATAGATGGGCGTGATCTTCCCGCCACGATGGAACAACGCTATGGGGATGAAGATGTGGTGAGCTTCGTCAATGCCCAAATCTCGGCGGATTTGGTGTTCAAGAGTGCCGTCTAGTGCCTGCTGCTCACCTGCCCGACTCAGCTCGATTGCTATCCAAGTTCTTTCATCACGAAGGTCCCCCACTGCTGACTCCCAGATCGATGAGGGTCCGATAGAGCAAATTAGCGAACTGCTCTGGTTTCAAAGCAGTCGGCTTATTGTTCTTCGGGGTTGCTACCGAAGCAGCCCCCGACTTCTTTATCGCTGCCGGACCATACAGGGCCTCAACCCACAAGGCATCTTGCTCTGGAACATTACCAGGAACGGGCGAGGGTTCCCTCACCGTTTGTGCTGGGGCGGGTGTGGTAAGTACCTCTGGCAATTTCTGGGAAGCAGGTTGGGGGGCAAGTTGGGTAGTTGCAGGAACACCCACATTCTGGACTTGAATCACCGCCGTCGGGTCAGATACGGACCCCCCGACGTGGTGCAAGTGGGCGATGTCCACCGTCAACATTGAACTTGTGGGCCGACCGGGCCGACCGGCGAATCGGGCGGCGTACCCTAATAAGGCTGTGCCCTTAGCCTGACCCAAAGCAACTAACCGATCCTTGCCCCAGTAAGTTGGCACACTCTCACCCAAGGATGCCCGGAAGGCGAGCATGGAGACCTCTACGAGACGTTCGTAACAGGTACGGGGGGAAGCCCTCTCCATGATCTTCGTAACCGCAGCGAAGGCCGCAGGCAGGTCCGTGCCGATAGCGTCCAGCAAATCGAGGTAGGCGACATTAAGATCCAGGTGCAGGTACGACTCGACATTGGCTTTCGTGAGACCCCCGAGCATAGACACGCCCTCGACAGCCTTCATGGCGTCTCGGATGTGGCACTCAGTGATCTCGGCTATGAGCTTGAGCATGTCCAGCTCGAACTCAATGCCCTCCTGCTCACAGATATGCTGGAGCCTGCCTGCAATATGGATGGGCTTCACAGACAAGATGACGAAGGCGGGGGCACAACGAGACAGCACCGTGGCTTTCATCTTCTCAGGCTCAGTTGTGCAGAAGATGCAGACAAGCTGTTTGTCTTCTGACCCTGGAAAGGGATCCTCCATCGGTTTGAGCAAGGCATCCAGAGCTTCAGTGGAGAGCCGGTGAGCCTCGTCGAAAAGATAGATGCGACGTTTGCCGGAGAAAGTGGCGTACTGGGCCTCTTCTTTGATCCGGTTGATGTCCGCTTTACCAGATTTCGTGGCTGCATCAACTTCCATGAAGTCTATGGATGTGCCGCCACTCAGCAAACTCAAACACGACGCACACTCATCGCAGGGTTCCCCGTTTACGGGGGCCTCACAGAGCAGAGCCCTTGCGAGGATGCGGCCTAGAGTAGTCTTGCCTGATCCATGTCCTCCACAGAAAAGGTAGGACTGCTGAAATCCCCGCCCTTCAACCACGTACTGCTTCAGGATGGCAATGGTGGATTCCTGGCCGAGTACATCTCCGTACTTGAGGGGGCGATAGGCAATATCTAAGCTCATGCGTTCCTCCTACCCTAATTACCCTTCTGAGACCGAAAAGGAACCCCCCAGATGCCGACATGGGCTCAGAACCAGTCCGACGCTATGGTGCCGGAGTAGCCGGGGTGGCCTCCGTCTTATCCCCAAACAGCTCATCAATGAGGTTCGGCTCAGGGATCGTGCCCGAGGTCCGCCAGAAGCCGTACTTCTCGACCTCTTCACGGAAGAATGACACGTCGGTCAGCTTGACGAAACACTTCATGTTGCCCGTCTCGGGGTTCTCCTCAACGCCACAAGCGCAGAGGTGGTGGAACAACAGAGCTTCACGCTCAGCATTCCCCATGGCCTGCCACGCATCCCCAGCGAGGGTGATGACGAACTTCCAGTTCTTCTCATCCACGACACCAAGCAGGGCGTTGGCCTTGCTGGTCTTCCCGGCGATGACGTGCTCTCCGCTCTTGCTGGCCTTCTCCTTGAAGACCACCAGGATCTCGTCATCCACAAGGGCGAGCGGTGCGAGGTTCATGTTGTTGGCAATGAGGGTCTGCATGGTCTTATAGACCTCATCCCCTGCCTTCCAAAGATCATTTGCCATGGAATTGTCCTCCTACTGGAACGCCGCTCGCACTGCGGCGACGCCACCTTGATCCCAAATCTCACCAGGGTCTTTGCCCCGGTAACGAATTGCTACGGCATTCACCTCTACCCGACTGAGCCGTTGGAGAGCCCCCCAACGCTTCTTACCACGCTCGTCAACGAAGCCATGGACGCCGTGCTGCCCTGCTTCATCGTTGTCGTAGACCATCCTCACCCAGCCCTTGCAGAACCGGCGAAGGAACTCTACATGCTTGTCGGTTAACTTGGCCCGCAAACTGGCGAGCACCACGTCCCCCTTGGGGATGGCCCACTCCAGCGCAAACAGGTCAAAGAACCCCTCGACGATCCACACGTCAGCCCCGTCCCAGATTCGCTGCATCGTCGCGGGCGTGAGGCCCAACCAGAGTGGCTGCCACCCGGCCTCTGGCAGCAAGTGGCGAATAACCCGCTTCTCAGGGAGCCGACGACCCTCGAAGCCAAGCACCAGACCTCGGGGACTGAACAGGGGCCACACAGCCCAATCCGCCAGGAACTCGCCGTTCTCGCCGTAACGATTGGTGAACTCCGAATCGACGCACATTTCGGGAATGGGCTGCCACGTCTTGATGCCGAACTGGACGACGGATTCTTCCTTTGCGCCTCTCCCCAGAAAGTAACCCTCATGAGCTTCAGTCAGCGAGAGGTTCTGGAGATGGGCTGCTAACCAGTTCATTCGGTGCGGTTCCTTGCACTATGGCAATGCCACGGGCGGCATTGTGGACAACCGCTGCCAATTTCTTCGGTGTCACCCTGGTCACCAGCCCCACAAACGTCCGGTCCCGAGGAACCACAACGATGGCCCCATCAGGGACCCAGGAGGATGGCCGGAACAAAAGCCCGGACTCTTCGATGAATGGTCGAAGATCAGGCGGCATCCGGTCTACCCGGATTGCACCCTCGGTGGACCCCCCTTCAGGATCTTTTTGTGAATCCCGAGTGGGGTGGGCACGGGGGGTGAGCAGTTCGAGGGGACCTAGATCGTAGAAATTGAGGTGGTCGATAGCAGCGGCCAACCCTTCATGCGTCAGCGGCTGGACGTTGCCCCACTGTTGCTGACGGCCCATAACAGCAACCGCCTCAATGACCTCTAAGTAAAGGTCATTGACGGATACCGCACGGACAGCAGCCCTCACCAACGAACCCGGATGGGCCTCGTTGATCCACATCACCGATGATGATGACGACACGAGGTAGGGGGCCGTCTCTTCGGAGACGTTAAAATCCACTATAATGGGGGTGTTCCCATTCTTCTGCATCGCCTTGGTCTGGAGGCGCATCACGCCCAACAAGTGGCTCATCCGTCCCCTCCCAGTTTCTTGAGCCAACCCCAAAGACCCCCTGATCTTTCTGGGTCATCCTCATCATCACCCCCCATTTCGGTAATGTCAGACTCGGATGGCACATCATCGGAGTCGTCCAGCACCCACAGAAGGGCGGCAATATCCGGGTACTCAGCGGCAATTCGTCCCCGGTCTTTCGACTGGATGAGATCGTGATATTCTGCCTTCACGTCCTCCTTGGACCGCTTGGGCTCCCACAAGGGACACTCACGGGCCATGTCCGCACAACCAGGGATACGGTCATCGCAAGGGACGTTCCGAGGAACCCCCATGGAGTTGGTGACCCCGCAGAGGCGGACATAACTCTCGCCACCAAGAAGAATCTCCTGGTTGAAACCGCAAGTGCAGGGCTTCTGCTTGAACAGAGCACGCAACTTCCTCTGGAGGTGCCGGTAGATCACCTGCTTGAGTTGATGCTTGATCTGGCCTTGAGTTCGCATAATCCGCCTTGCCGACTGGCTTTGGCCTCTACCCTACCCGTCGTCGGCGTCGAGTAGGTCAAGTTGCGCCTGGATCTCATCGGTGGAGGACATCGCCTGCAACACGTCCTTCTGCTTCAGAATACCGAGAAGCCACACCATGTCTTCGGGGCTGTATGCCTTGATGATGTCCCGCAGCTCCTTCCAAGTCTCCCCCTTCGCTTTGGTCGCTACTCGCTGACCATCCTGCAAAGCGTCAGGCACCGACACCCACACCGCCGCCTTGCGGCCCGATGTGGTTGATCGACGTTGACCGGAATCCTTCACGGCACCGGCTACAACCAACTCAATACGGCGGGGCCTCTCCGTGTTTGGGTTCATGCTGAGAGCCAACTGAACCTCTTCGTCCGTGGCTCCCCACAACCCTTGCTGCTCAAGAAAATGAAGCACCTGAACCCGGAGCACCCCCGCCGAGGACTTGACCGACTTGGCCGCCGCTTTCGACGTGTCGGACCCCTGAACAAAGGGCAACACAGGATCAAGTTCACCATTGATAAACAAGAAGTCCAGGTCACTGCTCACCGGATCACCTCGTACTTGGCACCGCTCTTCGTGCGGACGATACGGTACGCCCGATTCGATGCGTCCACCAGGGCAGGGTTGTGGGTCACGAGCAGGATGTCGATGTCCAGCCGCTCGCAGATGAGCTGAAGGAACTCGCCCATATTGTGGACGTAGCCAGCATCGAACGCGGGCAGGCTCTCATCCAGAAGCAACAGGGGCCGGAGCCCTCTTCGCTTCATCACGATGATGCGAAGAAGGACCGACTGCACGGTGGCCACGGCACCGCCGAAGGCGTCGTTGGACACCCCCTTGATGACGGTGCCGTCGGGCCGTTCATGGACCGTGATGAGATCCACGCTGACCTTGCCCCGGCTGATGTTGACCTCGGACTCAACAGAGAGCTTCTGGTCGTGGAACACGGCCCGGAGCCCTTCGGTCAACAGCTTCTCGACTACCTGCACCCCCTCCGTGACTTCCCGGTCGATGAGAGTGCGAAACACCCCCTGAACGAGGTCAAGCAGCTCGCCCTCATTTTCCAGGTCTTTGATGGCTTTCTTGGTGCTGGCGAGCCGCTTCACAGCAGCATCTCGGGCACCCACAAGGCGATCTGCCTGTGGCCGAAGATGGTCAATGGCGGGGATGGCCTTCATCCTATTGGAGCCACGCCATGATGGTCAGGTACTTGTCACCCGACAGCTCAGTGACGAACCGGACGTAGCCACGGTCACCCTTGACGTTGATACCGAAAGCCACATCGTCTTCCTTCCAGGCCCCCAGCACCTTGGAGAGACCAAGGTGGTCCATGTTGAACCCCGCGCCCGGAACCTTCGGTGCGTCCTTGGCAGACACCATCTCGCCTGACAGGACAGACAATTCTGTGCGCGTGCCCGTCTGAGACATCATGGACAGCACTACACCGCCATCCTTGCTGGGGACCATGCGAAGGCGGTTGTCCTCATTCGCCGCACCTGACTTGAGGAAGCCGATGGCTGCGAGCAATTCCGGCTTGGACATCGTCAGGACGTGCTGATCCACGTCGTCCATACTGAGCGTCACGCCAGGGAACTTGCCGACGAACCGGCTCTCACCAAAGACCGCACCGTCACCACGGCGGAGGACCAGCATCCGGTCGTGCTCCAGAATCTCCACGTCGCCCGTGCCACACTCACCGAGGAAAGCGGTAAACCCCTTCACATCGGAAGCATGGATCCGAAGGTTAGACTCCTCCATGCCAGCCACCCGGATGAGAGTGACCGCCTTCTTGTCCGTTGAATAGAGAACGCCCTCCTTGATCTCGCAGATGCAGAGTTCTGGCTTGGCCTGCTCCTTTGTCGAAGCGAACCGAGCCGAGTAGCCGAGAGCTGTCGCCAGCCGGTTTGCGGGGAGCGTAGCGATGACCTTGGCTTCCTTGAGGGTTTCCCGCCAATCGTACCGGCTGTCCGGGGAGAGCGACTGGAAAGTCTGTGAGCCCTTGGGGGCCGTGGCACAAACCACGGCATCGTTCAGTTCGAAGGTCAGAGCTGCGTCATCAACATGCTGGAGCCACTGCTTCAGCCGCTTGCCCTCGATGGTGAAGACGCCCTTCTTACCAGGGTCGAGAACCTTGGCCTTCACGGGGCACGACGAAAAGATATTGCCGGAAAGGGTGATCGCATCGACCCCATAGTCATCATCATTCGTGCCTGAACGCCGGAAGACGTAGTGCGTGGTCAACGCCGTACCAGACGTACTTTCAAGGCTAGGGGTCACGACACCCAGAGCATCTTCGAGATCACGCTTTGCCACCTGAAATCGCATCCGTTTTCCTCCTACACGAACGGGGCGAGCTTGCCCTCGGCTTCGTCAATGTTCTTCTCAAAGGCCGCCACAGCAGTCTCGAAGCGGCGTCCTAGTTGCAAAATAGCCGCGTCCAGCTTATCGGGGGCAACCCCCTTCTCCTGGCACTCGGCTTCGATATCCGCCACATCCTCTTCAGCGGCAGCCAGCCGACCTTGGAGACGTTGAACAGTTTGTGCAGCCGCATCCCGACGGGAAATGGCAGCCTCAAGACGTTTGTGATTTTTATCTCTCATGCCCTATTTACTCCGAATCGAAGGGAACTGAACCCCCCGAACCCATCCCAAATGTCACAAAACCTTGCCCCGTGGTTTCCGCAAGCAGGGGATCCTTGGCTTTTCGGGTCCGGCGATTGGCCTGCTTCTGGGCCTGCCGCTCTGGACAAATGGTCTCGTAGTCGCAGAACCGGCACTGCTTGGGCACAGGTTTGGCCGGGAATTTCCCTCGACTGATAGACCGCGTTGCGTCCTTGGCCCGAGTGGCGATGCCCTTCAAATCCTCCCGGTCGAACTCCACCCAGGTCACACCTTCCTCTGTCTCGTTTTTTCCAGTCGGAATGCCGTTCTCATCCACCTCGGGGACGGCATCGCCATCGGTGTCCAGTACATCCTGGCCAGCGGGGTAGCGGAAGTACACGAAGCCGAGCCGGTCTACCATCTTCCCGTAGGCGAGGTAGAAGCAGAGGGCGTACCACCGAAGCTGATCCGGGTCCGTGAAGGTCATCCACTCGCCAGTTTTGCGGTCCTTGTACCGGCGACTATTCTTGCCGTCGAGGATGGTGATGCCTTCCTCCGGTCGCCGGTAAATGAGGTCAGCCCGTCCGCCGATGGGTGTCCACTTATCCACGTAGCAAGTAAGGTCCACCTCGGACTTGGCATAGGGACCGAGCAGCTTGTTGGCCTTCATCGTCCTGATGTAGCCCTTGATGCCGTTCTCGATAACCTCCCACATCTCATCCCGAGTTGGGGCCAGCCGGTAATCCACGAACTTGTCGATCAGGAGACGCCCAAAGTCCTTCCGGGCCTTGTCCAAAATGCGGTCGAGCATCCCAATGGGGTGCTTCCACTCCTCGTCGTTGTAGAGCCATTCCCAGAAGTTCGCCATCACGATGCCCATGATGGCGTGGTGCTCCGTCCGCTGAACGGGTTTGGGCTTCCGACGACCTGGACCACCGCCACAGTCGATGGTTCCCCAACCACGAGACCAGAGAAAGTTCTGGGGGCAGTCTTCGTACTGCCTCATGCTGGACCAATACAAAGTGAAATTCCTACTCATCAGAACCCCGCAACCGTTACTTCTTCTACTCGAAATCGAGCCCTATTGAGCCCTGCGAACGGCCTCTTCTGCCTTAAAAGATTCGAGAGTCTGGGACATCGCCCGCAAATCGCCATCGGTAGGAACCTGCACCGGGTACTCACCGACCTCCGAAAACACGTCGAAACCCTCCGTGTCCACGAACCCAAAGCGGGACTTCTGGTGGAACTCGCACAGCAGCTCCACCCCCACGTCCGCCCTTGGGACGGCGATGATGGGGGTGAGGACCACGGTGACGAGTGTGACCCCCGCCCGCATCTCCTTGTCCATGAGCAAGAACTTGCGGTCGCTGAACGACTGGAACTGGGCGTGCAGCTCTTGAGCACAACGCATGAAGTCGGACTGGGGATTCTCTGGAGACTCAAAACCAGGGTGGGAGAGGTAACTTGGGTTAGATGGCATCGCCTGACCCGGCAGGTCACCTGGAATGTGATCCTGAATGATGCGGCTGACGATCACCCCCTCCTGGGGTGAGTAGCCAAGGGTTTCTTTGTCCCCCCGCTCTTTCATCAAATTGGCCTCTGCAAACGCAGCACCAACGTCCAGCCCATCCTCGGTGGCCTCAACATCCACATCACCGTGGCCCGCCCAGTTCATCGCTTTTCGGACAGTTTTCTTCAGTGTGTCCTTGACCACGAGATGCTGGATGTCGGCATCGATCTCCAACCCAGCATCCTGCTGACGCCGAAGACGTTGAAGCTGACCCACGTCAATGTGCTCGACGAGATCCTTTCGCTGGACGACGATGTGCCGGTAGATAGGTCTGGCTCCGAGGTCAGGCATAACACCTCCTGTATCGGGAGATAATACCCGCCTACGTTGCCCCCTGGGCCTCCAAGTAAGACAACGCCCGCTCCCGCACTGGGTCGAGCATGTCCATCTCACGCATTTCATCCATCAAGGGCTTGCGGTTCTGACTCGTGAGCGTCTGCTTCACGGAGTCAACGAAACCATCCACCGTCATGGTCCGGGCTTCCTGCCGCACCCGGCCCTCAAGGTCAAAGACCTCGGCAACGGACTGCACTTCGAGGAACCGCTGCTCGACGGTGAACCCCTCGGCAGTGAACCGAAGAATCGCCACTGAGGGTCGCCGCTTCACGTCGTCTTCAGACAATGACCCTCGGGTCAGGCTGCCGATGTTGACGATTCGCTTGTCCCCGGATTCGTAAACGCCCTGGTCCTTGTGCCAGTGGCCGAAGCACCACACGTCGGGGTCGAGATTGAGGATGTCGTCATACCGGATGATGTCCTCGCTGCCGAACATCTCCCCACCAGCCTGTGAGGCGAGCAGGTGGGCCGCCACCAGGAGATAGTCTTCATCCCCCTTGGTGATGGTCGTCAGGCGGTTCATGTCGTACTTCTTACCGTGATACGGCACGCCTACGATACGAACGCTCCAAGGCCGCATCGGCGTCGCCCTTGGCTTGATGATCACACCCTCGTCGTTGAGCATCCTGAAGACGCCCGTAGCGAACAGGACGCCCAACGGAGCCTCGTCGAGGTAATCGCCATCACCGTACTTCACGTCATGGTTGCCGTTGCGAACCCCGTACACGGGACACGGGTAGTCAGCATGGACGGCTGCGACCCTCTGGATGAGGTTGTGGGTGGTTCGGCTGGGGGTCTTGATGTGGAAGAAATCGCCGCCGTCGATGATGGCATCGGCTGCCACATCCTTGGCGATCTCACCGACCTGACGGAGCTTGTCAAGAACCGTCTCGGCCCAATCGTCCGTCCGAGACTGCGGAGACTTGTCCGCCAGATGAACGTCTGTCCGCCAGACCAACGTGATCATGGGTTAGCCTCTGCTTGCCAGGGTGGCCTTTGAGAGCCGACGAATGAACCTCTTGTGCCGCCTTGTCAGGCGGGTGTGGATCGTGAGCACCCTGGAGGCATAGCCGCCCTGATCACAAACGGTGCCTGCATTGTAGTGGCACAGAACCAATGACCAGAACCGCTTCAGGCCACGCTTCTGCCTCTTACGGGCGTACTTCGTGTAGCAGCGGAGCTTTCCCTTGTGCGGGCCAGACTCGCACTTCGAGGGCTCCTGCGTATTGCGGAGTGCATAGATAGAAGCGACCCCGTTGGGGATAGCCATAGGCTCCACACATTCACTGACACCGAACTTCTTCGCGTAGGCACTCCGGGGCGAACAATGGTGCTTCGGCTTCACCTGGATAGGTCCGATTTCGGTGTGCTGTCCTGGGATATCCCGCAAGTCCGACTCGTTGATAGCCAGGGCCACCATCATCGTCGGGTCCACATCCTGCTTCATGGCCTCAAGGTAGACATTCCAGCATACATAGAAAGCCCGGAAGCCCTGAGCGGGCCGAGTGTGGATAGGACCGACATAAAGCCTCTGTTCACGCAAGGTAGCGGTGCAGAACATCTCCGCCGTCGTCAATTCCTTCTTGGTGAACTCCCTTGGATGATTTGCGGGGGCGGAGACCACAGCGGCTGCAAGCAGGATGGTGGTCAACATGGCGTAACTCCTTCGACGGTTTCAGGCCGCACGATAGTTCCACAGGTAGGGCATTGACCAATTTCAGCCAACACCGCATCTGCTGCGGAAATGGCTTCTACCAGAAAGACCTCTGCCTGCTCTAGTTCGTCTTCGATCACCATTACGCTTGACCGAGCAGAACTGAGCCCCCCACTCAACCTCTGAAGTACGTCCAGAGCCGCCAAAATCTTGTTCGTGGGGGTCTCATCCACGTCTACCAGCACTTGACCCACCCCCGTGTACTTGGCCTCCTCCGCCCTTGCTGCATCAAGATGAGCCCCCAAATCTTGCATGGCGGACAGCTCTGACAACAGGGCCTCTACATCACCCTTCTCCGACAAAGTGATATTGGCCACGGGAGCCATTTGAACCACACTCGCCTGGGCAATCTGGAGACGATCCCGCAAGTCTCCCAGCCCACCCCACTTCGCCAAGTCGATCCTCAAGTCCCGACCGGCATCCGGGGTTGGAACCAGGACATCGGCCACGGGGGCCAGCTTCTTGACATCGCATCGGGCGGTCTGGAGACGTTCCCGCAAACGGGCCAGCCCATTGATGGCCATGGCGACGTTGACCAGTTTCTTCCGCTTGGCATCCAGAGCGTCGATGGCCTCTACAGCATCATCGAGTCCATGAAACCGCCCCACCTCCGCCACATGATCGGCCAAATCGCCCTTGCGGACCTTCAGAGCGGCTGCCGCCTGCCGCTTGTCCTTCTCCGACGAACGGAGGGCACGGTTCAGTTGGCCCACCCGCTCCACGTCCGCCACAGCCTCCGCGAGAGCAGAGCCAGGGCGGTCGAGCAAGAAAATCTGCCCGGTGAATTGTGGGGCAATGGTCGGCCAGACATCCTGCCCACCCGCCTCGATAGGAACCACACCAAAAGCGGCGACCTCATCGGGAACGGAAGCACCAGGATAGATGGGTGGGCCACCGTTGATGACGTAGGCAGGGCGGTCTCTCTTGCCGGTCCCTTTGGACCACTCGACCTTCCCATCCTCCCCGAAGTCCACCTCCACAGAGCACTGCGTCTCGCCGTGCCGGATGAAGGCGGAACCCCTGGTGTTCTGGAACACCCCCCTAGCGGCCCTCTGAAGGGCCGTCTTACCGGAGTTATTGGGGCCAGTGACCACCGTGAAGCGGTCCACCTCGATGGTCGCCTCTTTGATGGACTGGAAGTTCTTCGCTGTGATCTTGACGGGCATAGGCCACCCTACCCCTCGTCAGTCGGTGACGAAACCCAAGGAACCATCCACCACGTCGTCGTCGTCGATGACCGCCGCCACGGAGTCCTTACCCCCTGTTCGGACAGCAGTGACCACCTTGTCGGCCAACTCGTCGTAAGCACCCGGCGTCGTGAGGATGTCCTCCTTGAAGGACACCGTGCCCTGCGACTTCACGAGTTCACCGTTAGCCATCTCGAAGGCGTACCACGCCCCCTTCTTGACCACGATGCCATGAGCCGCCCCAACAGCGATGAGGTCTCGACAGTTGTCGATGCCCTCGCCAAAGGTGACGTGGAACTCGGCCTCGCGTTGCTGCGAGTTGCTGATCTTGGACTTCTTGATGGTCGCCTTGATGACGGCTGATGTATGCCGCTCGATCTGCTTGTGCGTCAGGGCGTCATAGGTCTTGGTCTTGAGCGACGACGTTCGACGGAAGCTGACCCGGATGTGGCTGTAGAACTTCCAGGCTTCACCACCCTGATGCGTGTTGCCATCGCCACCAAAGCCACCCGTGTTGATCTTCTTGCGGAGCTGACTGAGGCCCATGACGTGTGAGCCAGAGTCGCAGATGTCCGCTGCGAGTTGCGGAAGCACGGACGACCACTTCGCCGCCACAAGCCCGACCCGCCCGATAGTGCCCTTGTCTTCGAGCTTCTGGTTACGGATGTCCTTTGGAACACCGGCACCCACGGAGTCGAGGATGATGAGATCCACCCCAGCACGAGCACAGGCGAAGAGGACGGACAAGCCCGTCTCCAGCGTGTTTGGTTGCACAAGGTAGAAGCGGTCAGGATCATCTACAGGACAGCCCAGAGCAGCCGCATAGTCGGGGCTGATGGCGTGTTCCCAATCGATGAAGCACACGAGCCCACCACTGGCGCAGACAGCCGCAGCGGCTTCAAGAGCGATAGTGGTCTTGCCACTCGACTCATGGCCGAAAATGTTGGAGATCATCCCTTTCGGCCAGCCGGGGCACGGGGCGACACCCCACTTGTTGGGAGCCCCGCCAATCAGGTAGTCGAGCACAATGGACCCGGAAGTGATGTGGGGACGACTCATCTTGAGTGAGTTGCTGTCCACCAGCACCATGGGGTCATCGTCCTTCAACACCTTCTTCACAATGCCCCGCACACTGGCGAGCATCGACATAGAAGGCTTGGCGGTTTTCTTCTTGGCGGGTGCCTTCGCTCCTGCCGGGGTCGGCTTTTTCTTTGCCATTTTCGCCTCCGGCGACAAGACGCTGGCCGTCTCAGGATTCTTGACGACCGAACTTGTGTCCGTCGTTTCAGTCGAGCCGCCCATTGCTGGATCATCCATTAGATTCGTTGTCCCTTGACCACCGGAAGAACCGCTCATCCTCACGGTAAAGGATGCCGCTCTTCACGGTTTTGCCTGCACGCTTGCCGCGCTGGTAAGTGTGAATCTTACGGAACTGAGCCTGCTCTGCACGGGTCAGCCCCTTCTCGTCTACAACCCCATCGAGGTGCTGCCAAAACCTAGCAGCAGAACGGGCCACCCAATAGGCGTCCGCCTCGTTGTGGTTCCATTTGCCCTTCCCTCCGGTGTCCTCCCTGGCCGCTTCCACCATGTCAGGCTTCTTCATCACCCAGAGCTTCCCGCCAACACGAGGTCGGTCGAGGAAAGTCCGGGCGTGAGCCTTGATCTGTGGAGGGGAGAAGAACACGAGGTCCACCTTGGCTTGGCGCAGAGCCTCACAGGTGAACAAGAAAAGCCCATACATCCCCTCCGACCAGAGGTCATTGAAGATCGGATACTCGCAACCAACCAGCTTGACGCCAAGACGTTCCACGAGAGCGAGCACATTAGTCCGCATTTCGATGTAACGGTCGATAAACAACTGCTTGGAAGCGGTTTGGAAGCGACCCCGCTCAGGGCAGCGGTCGATCCCATCGGCGTCGGGGTTGTGGATGGCCCAGCCGAAATTCGTCAAGCTGGGATCTAATCCCAACACGAGCATGGCGGCTCCTTGGACTAAAGCCCCGCCGATCAAGGAGACCGGCAGGGGTAATCGGGCTGGCTTGCCTGGGAGTGGGGCTCAGTCGTCGAGGAGGTCGCCCAGGGCATCGTCGATGTCATCGGTCGCGACCGAATCGTTGACCGGCTGCGAGGGGGCTGCACCACCACCACCACCGCCCGTGAGCTTTTCGCGAATCTGCTCGATGGTCATGTCCTTGCCGATCTCGTTACGGACATCCGCCAGAAGTGCCTGACCGCTCTTGATGATCTGCTTCACGAGAGGGTGATCGAGACCCTTCTCCAAGAACTTGCGCAGCACGCTGTCCGGGTAGGGACTGAAGGACATCTTCTGGAATCCCGCGTCGCTGCAATTGATCTTGAGGTCGTGCTTCCCGAAGGGCCAGTCCATGTGGACCGGCTTGATCTCGTCGTACTTGTTCGGATCGAAGACCCAGTACATGACCTCGAAGGCCCCGTCCTGAATCGCCTGAGCGTCGAGCTTGCCGGTGCGGGTGGTCGGCCACTTCACGATGATCGTGTTGATCCGCTTCTTGGGCGGCTCACCCGCGATCTTCGTGTACTCCGGCCCCTTGTTGATGAAGTAGCCGACGCCCTTCATGAAGGCGCGGTCCCCCGCCACGAAGCCGGGGGTCGGCGCATCAAGGTTGGGCTCGCCCTCATCCAGACCGGGCCACCAGAGGAACGAGATGCGAGCGATCTCGCCCTTGTCCATCTTGAGCCGCTTGCCCTTGTTGCCGATGTTGCTGTCGTCCTGGCCGAAGCCAAACTGCTGGAAACTCATACTCCACACCTTTCTTACGGGCCGGTTTTTACCGTAGTCCTAAGTTTGTGGACAGTGACCCGCTTCTGATTCCTATACCCGAAAGACCCAGAAAGTGGACCCCCCTGGTCAGAAAGATTTGAAATTCATCAAGATTGAGTCAATGTCGAGAGCCGAGTCCGCTTCCTCGATCTCCCGGCCTGACAAGGGCTTTTCAACTTCATCATCGAGCAAAAGAAAATCTGCGACATCCTCTTCTGATGACGTTCCTGGGAGCACACTATCCCCCGTCGGGGCCACCGCTGGAGCATCCAGTTCATCGGAGGCCACAACCGAGTCGGACCCGCCGTGGCCATTGGGACACGTCATGCCGCTCAGGCTACGGAACTGTGGCTCACCACACTCAGCACAATGAGGCACGAAACCGAACTCATCTACCAGATCCTTGCCCTCGATGATCTCTGCCGCAGGGCTCTCTTGCTGATCAACCCACGGGGGTACGGGCTCAGGTTCAGTGACCTTGGGTACAGCCTCGGGCTCGGGCTCAGGTACAGCCTCGGGTTCGGGCTCAGGTACAGCCTTGGGCTCAGGTTCGGTGTTGGTGTACGAGAAATTGATCTCATCCCCCAACCCCACATCCAGGTTCAACCCACCCTTGGGTTCCGCAACGTCTTCGACCTCGGGAGCGGCGACCGTCAGGTCAGCATCCTGCTCATCCTCTGGGTCGGAATCGTCGTCCTCGGACAACAAGTGCATCTCTGCATCGGCCACCGCCCGGACGTTCTGGATCAATTCATCTACTTCGGCCACATCCGCACCGTCTGCGTAACCCTGTCCGGGCTCCATTTCGGTGGGGCGGGTGAGACACCGACTGCCCCAACGGGCACCCAGGCTGATCTCGTCTTGGCAGACCCGGATCTGGTCCCGTAAACGGCTCTGTGTGTCGCGCAGATCCGACCGCTTAGCCTTCACCACGGCGAATACCGCTTCAAGGTCTTCGGTGGCGTGCGTGGTGTTGGCTACTGCCTGCACCTCATCCGTCAACTTGCCACTGGCAAGAGCCTCCCGCTCAGAAACAGCACGGCCAGCCCGCACCTCGGGGTCGTTAGCCAGAAGATTCTTCTTCTCCAGGTCCAACATCAAAGTAGCCACCCGAAGCTGCCTCTTGTACCTGGAGAGCCGCTGGGCCACGTCGAGAAAGATCCGCTCAGTGCGAGCAAGGTGCTTTCGGCACAGAGCAATCTTGCCGTTGATCCGCTTCAACCCGAAGGGGAGCGGGTCGGGGTCCAGTTGAACCTCCAATTCGGCCAACTCTGTAAAGATGTCGTCAGCATACTCAGGGTCGAGCGGCTGGAATTCCGTTGATTCGCTCACCCCTCACCCCCACCGTTACCGCCGTTCTTGGACTGGACCGCCTCGGACATCATCTTGCCGTAATTGCGCTTGATGGCACGACAGGCGTTGTCGTGGTCCGCCTGCGAAATACCACCACCACACATGGTGTGGCCAACAGCCTGGAGGTCAACCCTCATGGCGAGGATGAGACCTGCGAGCTTCGCCTTACGGAGATCCATACCCCGCTGAATGATGGCGAGATCCTGTTCGCCCTCGCCCAGAGCGTCAATGAGGTCAGCCCCCATACCTCCGGCGTCTTCCTGCGTGGTGTCCCACGCGGCAGACATGCCGAGAAAGAAATCACCGTTCTTGGTCTTCAATGCACGGGTCACAACCACTTTGCTCACCCGGAGACCATTCTTGATGAACGCAATTTCAGCCTTCTGTTCGTTCGTCATCTTCATTTCCCCAGCCTCCAAGGCGGTTGGTCTTTGCCGTCATTCTCTTTACGCGCTGGAGACCACAGATAAACCCCGCTGGAGACGATCAAGAAACAAGGAAGCCCGATTATCCTCCTTGTTGTTCAACACGGCTTTCATCAGAGCTTCATGGTGGCCAACCAACACTACCTGCCGCTTGGCCCTCGTGATGGCCGTATAGAGCAGATTACGCTGGAGCTGGTGATAAAAACCTACCACCAGCGGCATCAGGATGCGGTCGTACTCCAACCCCTGTGCCTTGTGGACTGTGCAGGCGTAAGCCAAAACAAGTAAATTGGACACGTTCTTGAACGGGATACTGACCAACATCGGGGGAGATCCAGAGACCTGGATCTGAACCTCCTTCTTCCCCTTGTCCACACGAGTCACCTTAGCCACGTCACCATTGAAGACCTTGAGCTTGTAGTTGTTCTTGATCACCATCACCCGGTCGTTTTCCCGCACCGTCCCGCGACCGATACGCATCTCCGCCAGACCGGGTGCAGCCGGGTTCAACAGCTCACGCAACCGTTCGTTCAGGTTCGTGACGCCGACCTTGCCGCGATGCTTGGGCGAAAGAATCTGGAAATCCTCATTCGCCTCATGGAACTTCACGGCGATCTTCAGGATGGCTTCGAGGACATCATCATCGCTGGCGATCTTGATGAGGCGGAAATCCTTATCCGTCTTCGGAACCTCGCCGTTGTGCATCGAGTGGGCTGCGAACACGATGCCGCTCGTGTCAGCCTGCCGGAAAATCTGCGTGAGCTTGACCGTCGGAAACACCTGGATGTGGATGAGGTCCCGCAACACATTGCCCGGCCCCACGCTTGGGAGCTGAGCGTAGTCGCCCACAAAGACCAACCGGGCATCTGGCTTCGTGCAATCGAGCAACCGGAACAGCAAATGCTGATCCACCATCGAAGCCTCGTCGATGATAACCACATCCGCTAGATGTGGGTTGTCCTGGCTGTAACCCCACCCCGATGAATCCACCCTATTGACGAGAACTTGTCTGGAAGCACCCTTGATGCCTGCGTAAGTCCGGTTCCGATGGTCGTCCGACTGCCCCTTCGCAGAGAACGCACGGTGGATAGTGCTGGCCGGGACACCCGTCAGGGACGCCAAATTCTTCGCTGCAATGCCGGTCGGAGCACACAACAGGAAGGGCACACTGGCGTCCTGTAAGATGCGTACAGCGGCTCGCAGGCTCGTCGTCTTGCCCGTGCCAGGGAGACCAGCAAGAACGCTCAAAGGGGCCGTCAGAGCGTTATAGATGCCAACCTTCTGCAAATCGGACAGAACTAGATGAGCTTGACTGCCCCACTCATCAATAGCCACCTTCACGACCCGTTCGAGTCGCCCCTTCTTCCGCCCTGCCTTAGCTGCCGCCTCCGTCTTAGGGCCGACCGAACCCAGGCTCTTGATGTACTTGTCGGTGGCCTCTTCACCAGGAAGCAGGCGAGCTTCCCCCAGCCGCTCGACCAGCAGGTCAGCCGTGTCCTGCTCCATGTGGTAGACCCATGGCTCATACACCGCCTTCACCCCAGGGCGAGTCTTGGCATCTATGATCAGCAACTCCTCCTTATGGAGAGCTGCCAGGGCTTCAGCAATGGGCATCTTCTCGGTTTCGGGCACCATTGAACGCACGGAATGGAAGATGGCCCCGGTGTTCAAGTACAGGTGGCCGAAACCGCGACCGTGCTTGCAGGCGTAGAGCACCGCCCCCCGGATCTGCTTCTTCTCATCTACCAACCCAAGGTTGCGAGCCACCTCGTTGGCGTTCTGGAACGTGATGCCGTCCACCTCAACCAGCCGCCACGGATCCTGAGTCAACATCTCTTCGGTGTCACCCCCAAAGTGAGACCAAATGCTGCCCACAAGGCCGCCGGGTAGGCCGAGACCCGAAAGAAAATCGAGGGCCTTGAAGTGAGCCTGTACCGATGTCCACCGAACAGCAACGTGCATGGCGGAAAACTTGGCGATGCCAGGGGCCTCCTCCAAGCGTTCGGCGTCGCTCAAGGCGAGCATCAGGTTGTCGTCCCCAAAGTGGTCACGGATAGTCCGCATCACCATTGCCCCGACACCATTAGCGACCAGCATGTTGCAGACCGTGTCAGGCGTCCAGCCGTCCTTGAGGGCAGGGGCACGGGTGATGTCGAGCTGCTTGCCGTACTTGGGGTCGTTGACCCACTTGGCCTCAAACCCAAACCATGTTCCGTTGTCCACGGTGATACCCGGAACAGTGCCCTTCACCGTGACTGGGGGGATAGCCCGGTCAAGAATCAGGTCTCCAATTTCCCGGTCCAACACCATGCGGAGAATATAGAAGGCGTTTCCCTCGTTGGCGAAGACCACCGACTGCACTCGACCCGAAAAATACTGTGAACTGCTCATCCCTTCACCCCCCGTAGACGGGTGAGCACATCTTCCAAATCACCCGCACTCATCCCAGAGGATGCCAGGGTTGAAGCCAGATCCTCCGGGCTCATTTTCGCCAACGTCTCCCGCATCTTGTCGACATCCAACATGGTCGCGGCACCCAATCGGCCGTAGTGGCCGATCATCCCATTCACCGGGAGAGGCTGCACAGAACCATCGAACTTCTCCAGTCGCCAGGGACTCGACTGAAGCACCCCATCCATGTGGAAAGACAGCAACCGATTCGGAAATCGGTCGTGGTGTACGGGGCAACCAACTCCACCAGGGAATCGGCAGGAACCGGCACCCGGCTTACCCGGCTCAATGCCGTGAGGGGGGAGATGGTGCAGGGCGAGCTGCACCCTGTGCCCCACAACAGGACCCAAGACATCATCAAAGGTGGTGTGCTGGCCATTGTCCTGCTCGATGCAGACAGCCCCGGCTTGTTCGTAAAACAAGCCCTCCACCAAGATCGCGTTAAAATCCATACAGGGAACCTCCGCACCGTCAATAGGCATTACCCGAAAAACAGTTTGAAGGAACCCCCCGATCTAATGGATTTATTTGATGGCGGGAGTCGTCTGGGACGATTCGGCCATCTGGCCGAATGCCCGGATCTCGCAAGAATCCGTCGTGCAGAAGTTGTCCGTGACTTCGTGCTTCGTAGTGCCGATGTCCATTGGACTCAATCGGGCGACCATGGCGTCATACTCGTCTTCGGAAATGGCGATGTACGGGGCCTGCACATAGCCGTGGTCGTCCTTGAGCGGCAAGAAACTGATTGCCTTGAGCCGGTCCTCGAAGACCTCCAGCACCGTGGGAATCTCCGACGCCTCGTGCTCCTTGAACGTCACCGTCACACTGACCTGATTGTCGGCCCAGTACCGCTGGAGATCGGACGCCAGGGCGACCTGCTCCCAGATCGACACGTCCTTCTTGCCCTTCGTGCAGTCCTCGGTCTTCACCGGGAAGCTGATGACGAACGTGCCGTCCGCATAGGCATCCTTCTCGACCTTGTAACCTGCGGTGATGGCTGCCTGCCGCAGCGGGCTGTGCTCGTTGACCCGGATGTTGCGAATGTAGAATGGGCTATGGGGCGGGTGGATGCCAGGGGTCGCACCGCAAAGCAGACTGACGGTGCCGCTAGGTTTGACTGAAGTCGTTTTGATGGACAGCGGGATGCCCAGCCACTCCGAATACATGGTGTCCAACTCACCAATGTATTTGTAGCCCTGGTCGCACCAGTTCAAGAACTCACGTCGGCCGATGCGTTGGATGGCCTGTCGGATGCCGCTCATCGAACAGCCAATACGGCGGTTGCGATTCATCACAGCGTTGGTGCGGGGGTCGTGCGTCGGCATCAAGGTGACCGACTTGGCGTAGAGGTAAGCGAACTTCAACGTCCGCTGGAAGTCCTCGTAGCTGTCGTGATGAGCCGGGTACGTCTCAACAAGGCAGCATAATTCGAAGCTCTCCAAAGTTTGTTCGCAACAAGGGTTCGCACCCTGGGCACGGCGGTCTTTGAAGTTGGGCGGGTCCACCATGCGGCCGAAGTCCTGAGCATTCTTCAACCAGAAGATGCCGGGCTCGCCGTTGCGGGCGATGGAGTCACCAACCTCGGCGTAGTCCATGCCGACCGTACCGAAGATGCTGTTGTTGCTGGCCCAGCGGTGACTCCGCAGCGGGTGGTTGTCCAACTCTGTCTGGAGGGCATCCACCTCTGCCTGGATCTCCACCCGAGCCGCAGCAGATGCGGTCAGCAGGTTGGTCTGCAACACGTCCATCCGGGCATCAAGCGGCTTGAGGGACGACGGGTCCTTCAGGTTGCGGAACTCACTGTCGTCCGCATCACCAAACATGATTTCGGCCGACCGACGAACCCCACCGGCCACTACGCACGCACCGATCATGTTGAAGATGTCAGTAATGTTGCCAGACGTGATACGGCGGGACGAATCCTCACCATGAAAGACGGTCTCTAGACGGATGATCTTGCCTGTCTCGTCGAACGCCTCCTCGAACTCCTGCGGAGCTGGGGAGAGGGTGCGGACGATATTCTTCACCAGCTTCGCCAGTGGACCCGGACCCGACGCTGTGCCACCGAAGCCTTGAATGCGCTGCCCACGGGGCCGGACCTCGGAGAAGTCGATGACGCTGGGGAACTGCCCCTTGCCCGTGAACGAGTTCAGAACCGTGCGAGCCAGAGCCACCCAACCCTCACGGTTGTCGGGAACGACGTGTGGGGTCGATGTGAGATGGGGAGACCGGATACGAACCTTGCCAGCACCACGGGTATCGCCACCGACGCCGACACCCAACATGCTCATGTCCATGAGGAACGTGAACGGGCCTGCGAAGTCCTCGTCGATACGATCAGATGAAACAAATGCGCAGTTGGACGTGAGCACAAACCCATCGACGACAAACTGCTCGTAGTCGGGGACCGTAGCGCAGAGCACCCGCTGATTCCCGGCATCCTCGATGTGAATGACCTTGGCGTACTTCCGCTTAGGCTCCAGGCCCCGGTTACCCCACCGCTCCCGATGATCTTCCCGCAGGAAAAAGTCATCCCACAGGTCGTGCGTGTGGAGACTCATCGTCCACAGCTCGCGCTCCTCCTTGTAGTTGGATGACGTGGAACTCAGACGTACATCACCGACCCGAACACCGACCGCCTGGAACAATCGCCGCACATCCTCCAGCTCCGACCGGCGAGCAGAAGCGATGGAACAGGAACCGCCCTTCTGCACGCAACCGTCCGCAGCGAAATAACCCGCCAGGAACCCGTAGATGTACGAGACATCGCTCAGACAGGTTGGGGTCTGCCCCCACGACCGAGGACAGTTGCGGACGACCCACTCGTCGTCCCGTCGATGCTCGACCTTCTCAGCTAACGATCCAAACAGGTGCTTGAGCACCGACACCGAGCGGTCGAACTGGTGAAGTTCACCGTTCGACCGAGTGCCATCCCCGAAGAACATCCCGTGCTGCGCGCCGAAGAAGCTCACCGGGGCCACCTTGGCGGGGAGCACCACCGGGAAATGATCCCCTTCGTTGAGATCCAGAGTCGTGACCCGCTCCCACTCCTTCTTAACGGACCCTCGACGGAACCAACGATGATTCTCGCTTGCCACGATCTCAGTCATGAACCCCGAGTTGTCCCGCAACACGATGCGCTTGCAGGGCTGGACCTCAATGTGGGACATCGACGCCTTCGTCCAGATCGCCTTGCTCGCCGTCGAAGTGTGGTCCCGCCCATAGAGCTTGATCGAGGACAGCAGAGTCACGTCTTTCTGCTCCGCCAGGGTGCCAAGAGGCACCCACCCGTGCTCACGGGTGAGGACCGGGGTGTCCTCATGTAGCGGGTTGTTCAAGCAGGCTCCGCCCTTCTTGAACATGAAGGGGGCACCCATCTGTGCAAGACCTCTGCCCGGAGGAGTGAACTTGAAGTCCCACATCCTCTGGAACATCTCCTGTGCGCTCTTCTGAGCCTTTGGCTCATCCCACGACAAGGACAAGCCACGGCAGTGCATCTTCTGGACGTTGTAGACGCCCTCGACGACCCGCTTGCAGGTCTGCCAGAACTCCTCTGTGGGGTGATCACAGGTGTGGGGGTCGTTGCAGTCACAGGTGGGACGGGAGTAGGTCCGCTTGAAAGTGAAGTAGCCAACCGGACCCCAGTCCGGTTGATTCCCGTCGAAGTTTTCGAGAAAAGAAGATGCCAGGGAGAATTGTCGGGCCTTACGGCCAGACGTAGAAAGGAATCGGTCAGTGATCATGCAGTTCACTCGGTGTGGCTCGGGAGGGGGCTGGCCCGAGCAAGAGATTCTGGTTGAACTTCAGCCTCCGCTACCACAGCCCTATTGAAGCCCTACCGACCCAAGTTCAACAGGCATCCAGTAGTTGAGCTGTCAGTAAGGTCCAGGGGCTCACTGCCCCGTTCAAGACTGCTCGTTCAGCTAGGGCAATGCCCCTTGCCAGACGTACCGTACCCGCCTTCCCCCACCTCTGCGCTGGGGGCAGGATCTTGTTCTCAAAATACCACTTGTTCAACCCCAGCTCCGCTGCCGCAGCCGCAGGAGGCAGGTTGTCCAGGTACACCGCCGAGATCCAACGGAGCACGTTGGTGCGAAGTAGGCCACAAATTCGCATCGTCGGATCCGCCCCCGTCGTTTTCCGCAGACGAACCAAAGCCCGCGACAACTTCTTCCGGTTGCGCTTAGCCAACGCCTCCACGATAGGAGCGACCGAAGCAGCCGCTATAGGAGCCATCGCCCCTTTCACCTCCGCCATGTCGATGACTTTGGTGCCGTGGGCCATAGCCAGCATCGCCATCTTCTGAACCTCGAAGGACAGCATCCCCAGATCCGCCCCCCCACGACCCACCAAGGCAATGGCAAGGCTGGGCTGGATCGTCATCCCGTACCGTTTCACCTCGTCTGACACGAACTGTGCTGCAACCTCGGGAGCCTTCCACTCAGTCGGTTCTGGGAACGCCTTGTGGATCTTCGAATGGGCTTTCACCCACTTGCCAAACTTCGTCCGACCATCTGGCTCGCCCTCGATATAGAGCAGTAGGGTCGTGTCGTAGTCCTTGGCCCCCAGGTGCTTGTCCAAAACCTCCAGGGCCACCTTGTGTGGGTTGTTGACCACCGCCAACGTCTTTGACGCCATAAACAGCCCCCCACCGTCAAGAACGTCCCGCACCGCCGTTGGACTCACCCCATCGACATAGTCGATGACCCAGCCTTCCGCCTCCTGCGTACTGATCATGTGCCGAAAGAATCGCAGACGCAGGATCGTCTGACTACCACTCAGGATGAGCAACGATGGGAACTTCTGTGGGTCCTTGTTCGCCATCAGTGGATTTCCTCGACCATAAGCACGAAGGCTCCGTCCCTCTTCATGTGGACCTTAGCCCGGAACATGAGCGAGTGACCAACAGCCTTGAAGACATCATCGAACACCTCTCTCACGGCTACCCGAGCCGCCATGAACTTGCCCTTGTTCCGCCCGTTGACATGGAAAGCCGACAGCCGCTTGTTCGCCAGTTCCTCGAACAACTCTCGGGTCCACTTCTTATCGAGCTTCAGCATCTTCGCCGTCATCCCGACCGGCACCTGTTGAGGGATGGCAGGCAGCACCGACCCCCCGTACTCCATCAGGTTGCCGACAACCACCTCGGGCATCTTGGCCACATCCCTGTCGACACGCTCCTGCAACCGCTCCCGAAGCTCGTGGGGCTGGAGATCCATGAGGTGCAGAGCCCAGTCAATCTCGGTGTAGCCGGGCGGATGCCGCTCCATTATGGCGAGGCTGTAAGCGATCTGTGCGTGCTTCTTCACCCGACCAGGGACATCCATGTGGGTATGTTGCCGCAGTTTCCCAAGGGCGTCCCGCAACTCGACATTGGGCGTACTCATCAGTCCACCTCGGGCAAGAATGCCACGATAACTTCCATCTGCGTCGGGTTGGACCAACGAGTCACCGGGCGAATCCGCTCCCACAACGCCAACACTTTCGGATCATCCGTCTGAGCCGACATGGCATCGGCCACCTCTGCTACCAGCTCGACGTACCGAGACGGGTGGGTTTTCGACTTCGCCATCTTCGCCACAAGGCCGGGCACTTCTTGGGCACGGCCCGCCAGAGCAGCCGACAGCAGATCGCGGGCGACTTCCTCTAGTTCATCATCTACCGGCTCAAAACCAGTGGCCGGGCACCAGACGGACAGACACCGGGACTGGATGGTCTTCTGGACGCCCCCAAGGTCGTGAGCCCACAGGATGGGCAGCACATACTGGTTGAACTGCTCGATGCTCTTGAGCAGTGCATCGGCGGATTGCGGTTTGGCGATGTCCATGGGGCCAGCGACAACGATGCCCAACTCAGACCCCAGTGGAACCGACAGGAGCAGGGAGGCGAACTCCCTGGCCTCATCGACCTTCAGGCCGGTCTTGGCAGCTTCACCGAAAGGGGTGTGCAGAAGGCGACCTCGATGGCCAGCTTCCTTCAGGGCGACTTCACGGGCACTCGGCCCATGGTAGAGGATACAAGAGTCCATGCCCCCTATACCCGGCTGGAGAAGAAACTAGACCGTGATGGAGAAAGCCCCATTGCAGGTTGTGCAACGATAGCGGCGAGTAGTGCCCCCACCTTGGAGCAGACCCCTCCTCCAAAGCAGGGTGCAATATGCCTGATTGCCCTCGCAGTGCTCACTCGCTCGGCAGGAGATCCACTCGATTTTCTTCGGGGGAACGACGGGCTTGTTCGTTTGCTGGTTCATGTCGGTCTCACAGATCGAATTGTTCGTATACGAGACTGTCGGTGCCGAGACATTCGACGGGCTCATCCAAAGAAACCGGATTTGGCACGACGATAGGAACCATCAGCCCCAATCGGGCGAGATAGTCTGCCGTCGCCACTTCGTCCTCCCACACCGACTCGGCCAGGGCAGAATCCGCAGCAGCAGCCGTTTCTGCTTCCATCTCGGTCTCAGTCTTGTAAACCAGGGGGCCGTCATCAGCGACGTAATCTTCGACTCTGGTAGCGGGGGGCACATATCCCCCCTCTTCTAGGGATTCGAGCAGAACAGCCTCAATGTCGAGCAGCAGCCCTTCGAGATCCTGTGACAACCGGATTTCGTTTGCCGGACGGCGAAGGGATGGGCTCTTTTCTTTGACCACCTTGACCAGTTTGGAACCGTCAACAAACAGCGGGACTACGACGTTACGCCACAGGTCCCACGAAACGAAGAAGGGGAACAGCTCTTCGTAAGCAGATTGGCCCCCTGGCGGCACGAGGCCAACCAACACCTTGTAGCTGGGGTGACTCCGGCAAGTCGTAGGGAACTCTGGGGCTGCTCGCCCTAGATTCAAGTAGAGGCAACCCACAGCGAGTCTTCTCATGTCGAACTGGAACTGAGTTAACGTCGGCATCTTGGACCCTCCTCTACTCCCCTTTACCCCATAACCACATCACCACTTGCACCAGTTTCTCAGAAACATTTTT
>Ga0307992_1000408_pt1 | contig 27585 bp, 36 predicted proteins | sample EllFjometagen133_FD_203162 | JGI IMG/M metagenome (GOLD analysis project Ga0307992, IMG submission 203162) | Marine microbial communities from Ellis Fjord, Antarctic Ocean - #133 | ecosystem: Environmental > Aquatic > Marine > Unclassified | place: Southern Ocean | collected 2014-10-08
ACCTCCTGGCATAATTTTTAGTTCTAACTTTTTTAAAGTTTTATTCTCCAGGCTCAAATCTTAATAACAATTTAAGATCATTATAACCGTCACTAGAATTTAATACTTTTTTAAATTCTTTAATGCCGCTATAGCTTCTAAATAAATTCCAATTTTCTACTAAAAAAGCTTCAGTTACATTTTGGTAATCTATAAATTGTAAAAATACAGCTTCTAAAATACTAGGGCTTTTAAGAATTCTTTTCGTATATAGTTTTAATATATCCCATGGAATTTCTAATTCCCATAATATACGTTCTAAACGAAAATTTGAATTAAACACAAATTTTTTATATTTATATAATAGTTCATTGCTAATTTGTCTAGATGCTAAAAAACTTGGAAGTGTATCTCTCTTAAATGGTTTTCCTCGAAAATTAGATGTTCTACGATATTTAAGATCTAAGCTATAGTAATATTCTTTCCATTTATAATATTGATTAAGTGCGTTAATATTGTAGGCCTCTATATTTTCTAATTCTTTAAGTAACTCTTCTTCAGTTATGTATTCATTAAAATATCTCATAAAATAGCCTCCTTAAGAAATAAGAAGAACTATCTATCTAGCTCTTCTTTTAATTTTTTTAATGCAAATGCTTTATATTCAGGATCAGCTTCGTCAAAAACTCTTGTAAGTTCTTTTATAAATCGATCTGAAGCACCTTTATATTTATTAACAACTGCTCGGTATTGGTTAATAAGCGGAATAGTATATTCTAGATTTTCTGGTCTATTATTCTGTTTATCACCGTTAATATGGTCTACATCAAATTTTACAAATTCACCTTCTATAATCACTGTTTCTTTTTTACAATATGAAAATGCAACAATTCTATGTGCATTATCAGTTCGGCCTAAAGCTGGGACATCTATTTCTACATAACCATTGCTTGATATTCTAGCTACAACTGGTTCCACATCAATAGCATCTGTATTTTCATTAACTATAAGACATCCTGGTGACTCACAATATGCAAACATATCTGGATAATTTACGCCAGTTGACATTTTTCCAACTAACAATTTATATCCTTCATTTAGCCGATATATACCTAAACGCCTCTTATATTCAATTAAGTATTCTATTTTTCCATCAATAATTGTTTCTAATAGTACATTAAATTCCATGTTTTTCTCCTTTTAGTTTAGTATATCAAGTACGATATGTGATTGTAAATCGTCATTTAATTGAAATACATCTAGCTTATGTCCTCTTCGTTCTAAAATATCTTTCAATCTAGAATATGTTGATATAAATTGCTTTTGTTTCTTTCCTTTATAGTATTGAATATTTAAAAAGTTTATTAACATTTTGTGAGTTCTTTCAAAATCTTCATCCAGCATAGCCTTTAAAATCTTTCCAGATTCTCCATCAAATACTCTAAATACTCTTTCACGTACTACCGAATCAGAATCAACCAAATCAAAATTATTAACTAATCCATCTTTGTCATCGATAAGATATGATGATACATTTGATAATCTAAAGAAATCGCTATATTTAGCTTGCATTTTATTATAAAATACACGGTCAAACTCATTCTTTATATATAGTTCTTTGTTATATATTGCTTTAAGATAACGAGCAATCATAGATTTATCTATAAGCCCAGCTTTATCAGCATATGTAAGAAATGGTATATAATCATTTGATACATGTGATATTATAGGAAATCTTTCTTTATTATCATTAGTATTAACACGATCAGCGTATACAGATATCATTAATTTATAAACTGCTTCAGCTGTTATATAATCATGTTTATTTATAAAATGGCTATATACCATTTTAAAAATTAGTGTTTGTCCAAAATTAAAATACTCAAGATTTTTTATAATGGTTGCGTCACTTATATTGTATAAATCAAACAAGCTAATTTGTTCCTCTCCAACAATAAAAATATATTTATTTGCTAATTGCTCTGTATCTGTAAAATAATAATTATCTTCAACATCCATAACAACCCCTCTGCAAACCATATAATAATATGTATTCGTAAAATTTTTAAAAGCTCTAATAATTTTAGTAATATCACCCGTTTGCATGGCTGTTAAAATACGTTCTTCAGTAACTTTAGTACGGTATTCAACAGATTGAAACTCTGTAGAATTTTTTATAACCATACTTATTGCAGTGCGTAAGTCCTCTCTGCTTTTATAATCAATTTGTTGCATTGTGTTCCTCCCTATGTTATTATTTTAGTTTTGTTAAATTTTAATATAAGATTAATGTCTTCTGTTAATTTAGGAACAAATGCTTCGCATATTGCTTCTAGAATTACATAGCCATCGTCTGTACGTGGTATCATATACATGTTTAAAATATTAAGTTGGCGTCCTTTAACCTTACCCAAGATATTATAATTTCATTTATACAATCAGTATTTTTATTTACAGCTGCAAGCACTAGCTCGAAATTTTCTAATACAAAAATTTCTCTTTCTTCCATTGTTGGACAACTAGTATACTTTGGCATGTGTATTTCAAATTTTTTCATAGTAGTCTCCTATTGTAATTTAAACCATAATATCATTGAATCCTTGTCTAAATCTCTAATTGCTGAGTATTCAATGGCAACTTCGTTAAGCGCATATTCATTAAAATCAATCAAAGAACCCCAAAACGATAGTTTCATGTTCATTCCTTTTGCATGAGCCGGAGTTAATACAAGTTCGCCTTTGTTAATATGTTTAATTACTTCATCTAAAATTTCATTTTTACTATTATATTTTTCATCTACAACCCATTCATAACCAACACTCAAAAGTAAATTATATATACTATGAAAATCATTAATATTTCGTATAATAATATTTTTACCTTTAAATATAGTGTCTACTTTAATTTCATCCATAATTTACCCTATTAAGATACATTAATTTATATCTGCGATATGCTCGGTTAAGTTTTTGTGCATAATGCGTTAATATATCAGTTCCAGACATATCTTTTATATCCATTTTACTTACTCCTTTTTGTACTGTTTTAGTTTGAATTTGATTAAACGTATCTATTATATTTAAAGACATAATAATAGTCCTTTCTTTTCATTGTAATATAAACCATAATCTTAACGCATCTTCATCTAAATCTCTAAGATCTGAATAATCTATGGTTTTGCTTTTATAAGTATTGTTATTAAAACTTTCAAGCGATCTCCAATAAGAAAGCCCTTTACCACCCATGTAATCAGTTGTTAATATAATTTCACCCATATTAATATAAGCTTTTATTAGTTTTAAAATACTTGCAGGATCAGCAGCATCAACTACTGAAGCCCAAGAATAATCAGCTTCTAAAAGTAAATTATATACAACATAAAAATCTTCTATACTTCTTATAATAATATTTTTTTGATTAAATACATTTCCTAACTTATTTTCGTCCATAATTTTTCCCTTCTAATAATTTAATTTATACCACACTAAGGCGGCTTCATCATCTTCAAATTCTATAACTTTGTCATTATAAGTATTTTCAATCTCTATAACATCTCTATAAAGTTTCAGGGAATGTTTGTATTCTTTCCAGTTCCATGTAATAAACGTATGTTCATGAGAATTATCAAATACTAATTTTCCATTTCCTATTAATACCTTTAAAATACTAAATACATTTTCCCGTATATTGCTAACTTGAAATAAGCACGTAAATTTATAGTTGTCACCAGACGACCAAAAATTTGTTAAAGCATATGTATTCATAATTGTCCCCCTTTACATATCTCATATTTATTATATATTTTTATATAAGTTTTTACTACTGAACAATTATTTATATGAAATAAATTAAGGGAGTGATATTATGGCTGATAAACTAAGAAGACAACGTGATCTTATAAACCAAACAACTGATAGATATCTTAAGGCAACTACTGAAGATTATGCAAAATGAATCGATGGTAGTCCTAGTCTTATCACGTATTATAGATTAGATGATATTGCAACTAAACAAGACTCATCATTAGAAAATGTTCATTCATTAACAGGCACGAACACACCGAATCTTTATCAAAAAATAAGCGAGGTTCCTGTTTATGGTGTTGAAATGATGGATATAACAAATGAAATCAATGAAAAAGGCTTACAAAGTCTAGTAAACGGTGAATTTATTCTGTTACCTGACAGCGTTAAACCATATCCTGGAGACTTCTTCACATTTAATTTCGAGGGACTTGAGGATCATCTATTCAGAATTGACGACGTGCAATTTGATAGAGCTAGTACAAAAAAATATTATAAAATAACTTATAATCTTTATCCTAATAATTCTGATGAAATATTAGATAATATATCTGAAAAATACGTTCTCAACTATGATAATATAGGTGGGACTGAAGTTGCAGTTATTAAAAAAGCCGATCAAGAAACGGCTGAAAGAACTAAAGATTTAGTTGACAGCATGATCAAACGATACGGAACATTATTCTATGATGAAGATATGGACCTATTTGTTTTTGATAGCTTTAAAAATGATGGAGATGAAATACACATATGGTCTCCGTATTTACAAAAATTCTTACATGATAATACTGTAGTAGATCAATACAATAGAGGAATCTTAACTGAATTCTATGTTGTAGATATAGATCAAAAGAGTAATTCATTCTTTAGTAATCTTGGATATCGCAATAGTTTCTTTAGAAAAGTTGAAACACAAGATTCTAATTTAACATTCAATAATTCGTTAATGAGTGTAGTTATGCAATACAATATAAATGCAATAAGAAATCTTCCATTTGGTTACACAGCAGGTGAATATAGATTTGCTGATGTACATAGTGGTGCTGAATTCTATTTTGATGCATTTCATATACTAGAACAAAATTTTCAAGATGTATTTGAAACTCTTAGTGAAACACATAAATTTGTTGATGAAGCAGAATTAGCTGAAAATGAAGCTAGTATTATTGAAGGTGACATTGTTTATAGAGTAAGTACAGCTTCTAGAATTATTCCTGAAGACGTATTTAAACTTTTCAATGACAATTATTTTTCAATTGCATTTAATTCATTAATGGAAGACCTTACAGGGACTGATGATTATCTAGCAACTCAAGAGTTATTCACAATTATCAGAAGCTATTTAAAAGGAACATTAGTTTTATCTGATGACTTAATAAATCAATTAAATGAACACTACTTTGATATAACATTCAAAGATTATATCTTAATGCCATTAGTTATTTTTATTGTCAAAAAATTAATAACTGACGCAGTAACATAAAATTTTATTATTTAAATTAAGCACAACATTACATTATATTAAAATACATTTAAAGAGGAGGAAACACTATGTTGAATATGGGATTAGTTAGAGTAAATATTCATTATAAGGGTAAAATTCCTTGGTTAAATATTCAAGGGCCAAGATATAATATTGGTTTATCACCTAGTATCTATAAACTTCTTAAAGAAGATCCTAGAGTTAGTATTTATCCAATAGACAATGACCCTATTATGAAAGCTAAAAAAGCTGCAACTGTAGCTCCAAAAGTTGAGCCAGTTGAAGTAATTAAAGAAGTAATTGAAGAAGAAGTTTTAGTTGAAGGTGAAGTTGTAATTGATGAAGAAATTTTAGAAGAAACAGTTGAAGAATATGTTGAACCTAATTTAGATGACATTGAAGTAACCGATGAAGACTTAGCAATTGAAGCCGCTTTAGATGATTATGACGAAGAAATTGAAGATGAAGTTAGTATATTACCAGAACTTATAGAAAAAGCTGCAACACATGCAGAATATACTAAAGCTGAATTAGAAGTAATGACAAAAGCTGATATGAAATCAATTCTTAATAATGATCGCGGATTTGAACCTGCAACTGATTTTTATGGTAGATACCATGATAATCATGACGTATTATTACAAAAAGTTTTAGATTCACAATAACAAAAAAAAAAAGAATAACCTTCGGGTTATTCTTTTATTTCGTATCTTCTATTTCTTGTATAAGTTCTTCCGTACTTGGAAGATCAAACCACTTTTCTCCAATTCTTACAAAATCAAAGCTCATTAATGAATCTATAAATGTTGGCCCAAGGTCTGGAGTAGTTCCATCACCTGATGCCGCAGCTTCGTTCTTAGATACTGGAAATAAATTTTTATAATCATATTCGTCTAATAATTTTTGTTTGATATAGTCATCAACTAAGAAGAATTTTCCAACTTGAGTATTCTTATCTAAATTATATGCTCTAATAATTGATGGATACAAGGCTGTAAAGTCTTCATCAAAAACATTTTCGAATAAGAAGTTAGAATTTTTTCCGTTAAGCATCATACCATTATCTGGCAAATTTTGATTTGGATCGGCAACATATGCACCGAAATTCTCATTTGTCTCAAATAAATGTCTGTAAATTTCTTTGTGTTCTATAAGCGTATTGCTAGTTAAAAAATTTCTGTTATAATATGAAGACTCATCCCCATATTTTGCATTCTTGTTATTATTCATAACAAAGCCATTATCTTGAGCAAATTTACTAACGAAGTTTTTTAATGATACTGTCTTAGCAAATACTTTAGACTTACGAGTATTTGTAATTTCAGATAATCTTTGAAGCATATCCATATCTAAATTCTTGTCTTCTAATAAATGTAGAAGAACAACGTCTCGAATATTATATTCAGTAAATTTAATAAAATTTTTCCAGGCTAAATTTTTAATTGTTTCACCTGGCCCGAATTCTAATTTTTCTTTACCTAATTCTTCAAAAGCTATAGCATCTAATTTATAACTCTCTTTTTGACCCATTGTCTTACGAACGTTTGCATAGTATAGCATTTGGTCCATCCAGTTTATTCCATCGATTACAGTAAATGTATCAATTCTATTTACAAAGTTTAAGAATTTTTTAGCTCTATAAGTAGCTTTTGGTGGAATATATGCTGTACGACCTAAACTATCTTTTTGAATTCGATATTTTGAATCCGATATTGTAGTAACCATTCTGTCATATGGACTTGTCGTTTTATCCTTATTTCTTGAATATAATCTCTTTAATCTATTTTGTAATGTTTGCACATCAAAGCTTTGATTCCACAATTTATTACGTCTGTTTGTTATTCAGACTCTGTATATTTCTATACAGGTTAGACTATATCTTCACTTTTTACAGTGCCTTATGTTTCGAACTCACTTGAGCTCTACTCTACTCACTTCTAGATATTTGTTGATAATATTTTCCATTTTTTATTATCGTGATATCCATGTTTTCGATAGTCGTTGAGCTATTAATTAAAATTTCGTCTAATATAAAACTAATATTTTCTTTTTCCCAATATGGGATAATTAGAAAGAATAAGTTATTTTTAATAGCAAATTCGAAATTTTAACAATAGTTGCGGATTGCCCAATCTCTTGCTTTTTTACCATCTCTAAGCCGTTACACTTCGATTAACAGGTAGCTAAGAGCTCTAAGGGGTTTCCCGCAGTTAACAAGGTTTTAGTTGACCTGGAATACAAGTTAAGCCAACATAAAGTCCGGATCAATATCGTGGACTTTTTTAAAAAATGCTTCAATACATTCTAACTCATGATCAAAGAAATGAAAGTTCATATCATTAATAATTAATAAATCTTCTTCCATTAATTTCTTAGTTAAATAAGCTTCAAATTGATCTAGATTATTTTCAAGATCATTAATACCGGTATTCTTAGTATTTCGAATTATAAAGCTATGTAAATCTTTAGCTTTTTCATCATATAGCGTTATAATATTTACTGGCACTGGTGCAATTTCCTCATCTGGAAAGCCCATGTATCCAATATTGCCTTTTGAATCTTTTCTCCAACCATTTGGCATAAGGTCTACTTCAATGTCAAAATAACATTTATGTAACTTATAGTTTTCATCTGTTTGAAATTCAGTATTAAACTTCGCAATATATCTATCTGCAAAATCCATATCTGTATCGTACAAATAATTATGTTTGAATAAATTCTTCATACTATAATTAGTAGGACCATAATTAGTTAAAATTCGATCGTAGAAATGCAAACTGTCAGTTTTAACTGCAATTTCTCTATACAGTAAATCTGTGTATGTTGTACTTTTATCTACTTTTTCTCGCTCAATAAACATTGGCGGAGAAATAGCGCTTTCACATTCTTTATCTTTAATTATATAAAATGGAACTTCTGCACGGTCAATAAACTGTGTTTGTTTTTCCCCATTTTCATCTCTATATATTAATAATAACGAATCATAGCTAGTTGTATCATTAATCTTTCTTTTACTTGTGATTACTTTAATTAGTGTTCCAATTTTTTTCGCCATCGTGTCAACTCCTTAAGTTCTTGTTGTAATTGTTTTGGAACTTTAAATCTATATTTCTTAACTTAAATGTTTATTTCCAAATGCACCATTCTTTTCGAATAACTACATGAATAAATGGTATTGTTTTATATGTTTCATCTCGAGATAAATTTTCTTTAATATGAAGAATCATTGCAATATTTGATTCCATTTTAGTAGGCTCTCTATATCTAACTCTATATGTATCTGTATCATTAGATTCTCCAATATATTTATCATCCATTAAATTTATCCAATCCTTTGTATTATTTAATATTTCTAATAATATAGGCCCTTCGTCACCATCTTCTTGAACCCGCCATTCAATATATTTTTCTTTATTAAAATAGCCTTTCATTAGTACTTTTCAACTTCGCTAATTACTATTTTAAAATGACAATTATTTGTTTTCGCCCATTTAACTGTAACTGGATCTAATGATAAATAATGTCTTTCAAATTCTCTTTTTCGTTTTTCAGCTAAATCTAATCGACTATTAAAACTTTTATCAAAGACTACGCCGTTATTGAATACTATTACTACATGTGTATAATCCTTGTAAGATCCTCGAGTTACAGTCGGGTAGTCTTTTGCTCTGTATTTAAATTTCATTTGATTCTCTCCAATCTACCCAATCTGGGTGAATTATAACACTGCCTATATATCCAACTTCATTTTCTTTATATCTATGCATTACAAATACTTCTGTAATGTTTGGAAACCTTGCAACCTCTGCACTATTTGCAACGGTGCTATAATATGTTATATCTCTTCCATCATATTTATGAGACCAATGTTTTGGTACCGCTGTTACTGAGTAATCAACATCCTCTATGTAATCAGGATGCTCAACTATCCAATGAAAATATTTATCTTTATTAAAATATGCTCGTCTTGTCATATAATCATCCTGTCTATTTATAAAAGTAAAAGAGGCTAAAAGCCTCTTTTTATTTTACCATTTAATAAATTTATTTCCGTCTGCTGAATATACTCTGTCTGTAAATTCATTTGGTTCTGTGTTATCTAATTCTTTATAGATACCTTCAATAGTTGCATCTAATGAATCAGCTTTTGCAACAATTACAGCTTCTAAAGTTGCAGGTCTATTTGGTGATCCATACTCTAATTTCTCATGATGAGAAAGAATTATATGTTTGATTATAAGAATTTTGCTATCATTGTTTGCATCTACACCCATATTGGCACAATAATCAGTAACTCTTTCAGCTCCATCAACTAAATGAGAAACTAAATTCCCAAATACAGTTCTTGAACCATCAACGTTATATTCTGATAATTTTCCAATATCATGTAACATAGCTCCAGCTACAAGTACTTCAATATCAAGATTTCTTCCTTGATAATTTTTCCATAGTGCAATTGAGTGATTTATAACTTGTAATGTATGAACAGCTAAACCACCTTTATAAGCGTGATGTATTTTTGTTGCTGCTGGCCATATAAAGAAGTCTTCACTATTTGTTACTAATGCATCTAACATATCACGAATAAATTTTGTTGTAATATATTTATTTAAGATTGCATTGAAATCCCTCTTAATTCCTGCAATATCAACTACTTTTAATATCTTTTTATCAGATTGTTTATTAGTATTTTCAGTCTTTCCGATTCTAATTTGTTTAGCGTCTCTAAAAATTCCGCCAACACCTTCCATACTAAGTATGTCTAAAGTATCAACAGCTGCAATATACAAATCTAACACATCGAAATTCCAAGAAACAACTTGTACTCGTTCTCCGCTGCCTTCAAGCTTTATAGAAGCTCTAAAAGGAACTTTATTTTCTTTATTGCCTTCTGCCGTAATTTCTAAAACTGTAGCTTCAAATTGAATCTGTTCATTATGAACGAAATCAATATCACTTAATGCGTTTATACTTTTCATATGTTCGCTCCTTTATTTTTTATTTAGAAAGAATAGACGCTGGCCTATTCATCTACTAATTCAGTAAATTCACCTAGCTCAGCGTCTATTTCTTTATTTAAATCTTCTTCATCTTTTTCAATTTTGATAGTAATCTTTTCATTTTTTTGATTGATAGCTTCTATTTTTTTCTTACCATTTTCTACAAGTTTTTGAAGTTCTTTAAATAAGTTTTGATCAGAACCTTCATCGCCTTCTTTAAATGTAAAGTCTAAAATAGTTTTTTTAATTGCAAATTTATCTTTATAAAGTGACTGTCTTTGCGATTGAAGCGCAACAGCATTTTTAATATGTTCAGTTAAATAATGTTGCCCACCTTTTAGATTTGCAAATTGTGTAAACTTTTCAATTTCTTTATTAATTATAACCGAATATTTTTGAGAATTTTCAAATTCAGCATCTAAGCCATCTAGTATCTCTTTAAAATAATCTTCATACTCTTTTCTATGATCTTTTTGTGCCATGCTAACAACTCCTTTCATATAAAGAATTGTTAACATTTTTTTTAATTTATAAAATACAAATAATAATTAATTCGTCTCTTACTTGCTCTACATTTTCAAAGGCTTCTACAGATTCTGGATAGTTTACTTCCATGAATTTTGCTAATTTTCCAAACATTCTTTTAAAAACAGCAATAAGATTTGGCTCACGTAATTTGTCTACAAATTCTTTTCCAGCTTTATTGTCATTTAGTATAATTGAAGTATGAGTAACAAAGTCATTCATAAAGTCATCGTCTGCTAATTTAGAAAAATATTTTGTATATAAATATTCTTTAAATATTGGATTGTTATTATTTATATCTGTAAAGAATGGTAAAAGTTTCTCAATAAAATTCCTAAATTTAATTGCGGCTCTTTCTCCACGTCCCCAACGACTTTCATCATCAACAAGTCCTAAAACATTAAAATAATCTTCTGAAAAAACGCTAAATTTGCTAATGTTTTCTTCAGTTATTTGGCTTAATATACGTTTAGTTAATGCATTTTTATTATCAAAGGCATCATTTGAATAATAACCAGTTGAACCTTCAAAATTAAATTCAGTTCTAAAGTTCTTTGAAAATATTTCTGGAAATTTATTAAGATATTTTATGGTTGTTTTAAAATCATGTTCAAAAATATCTTCTAGAAGATTATGTTCTACTATAAATTTATAAAATAACCGTTCTTCTTCTTCAACTCCTATAACTTCTTTAGGCATATCAAAGAGACCTGAAAATAATCCTTGACCAACACTTTTACTACCTAATGCTACTCGCATTTTGTATTTAAATGGTTGATCTTTGAATAATACTTTAAAGAAAGCTACAACATTTCGTTGTGAGTTATAAGAAGATGATCCTACTAATTTTGTAACATTTTCTGTAGTAAAGTATTCTCTATATTTAGTTACAAATTCTTTACGATTACTGCATGATTCGATTTTATCAGTAACATGAAAATATTCTCCACGCATTCCAATAAATACTCGTCTTATTAAATCGATAAAGCCTGCTTCTTCTTTTCGTACTCTATTATTTTGTAAAATAGTTGCTTCAATAAAATCGTCTAAATCATTAAAATTAGTAAGAAACTCTCGAATAACATCTGTATATTTATTAAGATCTTTCTTTCTATAATTTTTCTTGATAATTTCAATTTTATCTTTTCTTTCAAGATTCTTATTTGTAATAACTAATGGATAGTTAGCATATACTTTAGAAAGAGTTGGATGCTTCTTAAAAGTATCTCTAATTAATTCTATATCTTCTAATGTTCCAGTAATCATAATTAAATCTGCAGCTTTAGTAACAAAGTCCATATTTGAATATGCATACAAGTCTAAAATATCAAGGCTTATCATTTTCTTAAGATATTCACTATAATCTATATCTTTTGCTACTACATTGTTTCCGAATACTTTTATATTCGATAGTTTTTGTCTTGCAAGAAAGCTATCATATATTGTATATCTTTCTTCTTGTGTTAGCTCATTCATAAATTTATCTTTGTTGCTAGAGCTAAACACCTTAACAAATTTTGATTCTAATGAATCTTGTAATTCATAATTTACGCTCCAGCTAAAATTAAGAAAGTCTGTTAATTTTTCAAAGTCAGCGCTTAATACTTCATCTACTGATAATGCATTGATTATAGTGCCATTATATAGGCTAACTGCTTGGTTACTAAATGTTTCTTTAAAGTCTTTTAATACTTTAATTTTATCTTGTAAAGTCTGTCCCATCGTAAATCTTCCCTTCGTCGTGTAATATCGTGTGAGTAATTTGGTTAATAATTTGCGTGTATTCATTTGTACTTATATCAGGCATTCCTTCAAGATGTATAAATTTAGAAGTTGCAAAATATTTATTTAAATATTCTGTTCTAAATAACTTAAAATCTTCGATATGCTCATACATATATGATAAGTCGTCGATACTTTCAATAGTTCTGTTTCGTTTCATAATTCGGTCAATAGTTTCATCAGCATCTTCTTCTAATAAAATTATATAATCAAAATGAAATGGCCGAGATAAATTATCGATTGCAACTCTTTCTTCTTCTGTAATTCTGCCAGCTTTGGCATGAATATTACAATATATAAATGAAGAATATGGTGCGTCAACTAGTGCAACGTCATAGGCACTATTTTTGTCTTCTAAATCTTTTATTTCAGTGTATGTTGCATCATGCGCTGCGGACACTCCTGCTTGTAGAGGATAGGCCCAGCGTTTAGTATCTGTATAGAAATTTTTAAGTATTTTATTCAAATTACCATGAATAATTGATGGCTCTCCGAATGTAATAGTATTTTGATCTTCTGTCATAAGACTTTCTGATAGTCTCTCTAAGAACGTAGATTTCCCTACGCCAATGGTTCCAATTACTCCAATTCGTTTCATTAAACATTCTTCTCTTCTACATTAGAGTCGGCATCAACATAAAATATTTCTCCACATGAGCAAACATGCTTTTCTTTAGCTTCTACTACTCTCGGATTTTCATATATAATTTTTCCACAAGCTGGGCATACAAGTCCAATTCCTGTAAATTCTACGAATTCAATAATTCTACCTTCTTCTATTTTGTTATTTTCCATGTTTTTCTCTCCTCGTAAGTTATATTAGATAGCTAAATTTAGCTATCTAATATAATCAATAATTGAACCTCATCTGATAGTTCAATTTTAGTATTTTGTTTTAATGCGTGTTTATCTAAATATCTAAAGTGTTCTAATATAAACTCATTAGTTAAAGCATACCATGACAAAGCTTGCCAATTTACATCGGGTTCTTTGCCTAAAGCCTTTAATGTGTCTATACTAATATCTTGATAATATGGTAAATATGCGAAATCTATAAGACCAACATGTGCTTTTATAAAATCTTCCGACAATATTTGAGTCGTTGAAGCTATAGGCCATACTATTTTGTCCTGGTGTTTTATTAAAAATTCTTCTGTCAAATGGTACCTCGCCGATAACATTGACTTATCTCTAATATCAACAACTCGATCTATATATTTCTCTAAAATATATTCAGGTAAAGACATATACTTTAAAACTATACTCCACTTTAAATTATCTGCATATTGATCAATAAAGCTTGCACTAACTTCATAATCCCTAAATAATCCAAATTGTTCTAAGTCTGTTAAAAATTTATCTTTAACTAATTTTTCTTTTAGATCCATAAATACCTCCTTATACCATATTATTAAAATGCGTTACAAAATTTTGTAATGTTAAGTATTCATTTATTAATTCTTTAGTTACTATCTTAATTAAATCTTTACGATCATTTGTAGTAAGTTCGCATTTACTTAATATTTTCTTAACTAACGTTTCATCAAAATGCCACACTTCAAATAATTCTTTCTTTTCGTCATATACAATTTCAGAACTAGATATATCACTATCATTCTCATAGTATCTATATTTAGCAAGGCCTTTATAAAATCGAACTTGAATTTCTTGATCTTCTGGATATTGTGTTGATTCAGATTTTTTTGTAATTACCATTACTAGTTTATCTTTAGTTTCACTAATAAAATTTCCTGTAATATCTTTAAAATTTATTAATACTGTTTTTGAAAGACTTAATCCGTCTTCTTCTTCTAACTGAAGAACAAATGGAACTGAATCAATAGCATAACCATTAAGCTTCAAAAATACGTTAAGATCATCAGATATAACTTTATCAATATTTAAAGAGACAAATAAAAAGACTTCAGATGGTTGCAATTTTGGAAAAATCGTAATAAATGTTTCTTCATCTATATCTTGATTTCTTAAAAGTGTTGAAATATTAGTGCGGCTATGTTTTATAAAATCATTAAAATATGTAATTATTTCTTCAGAACTTAATTTTACATTATATAATAACTGACTCCAACTAATATATCTTCTTAATTTTTTTTCTATAAACACTACGTCACCAACTTAATAAACAATATCAATGACTCTGACACATCATCATTTGCATTAATATAATTCCTAATTTTCTTTTTTAACTTGCGGCCATATTTAGAATAATTTGCGATGATTGCTTCTTCAGTTTCAACTGGCTCAATTTTCATTTTTAAACGATTTAAAACTCCAATATATGGATAAAATAATGATTTAGTTTCTTCTGAAAGATCAGGGTAATTTGCTAAAATTACACTTGGTGATAACCCCTTAAAATTTTCTTTTATAAAACCTTCAGATAAGCATGTTAATTGTGCTATATAATCCCATTTTAGAGCGAGCTTTTGGTCTAATAATTCTTGTAATACTGGCTCAGTTATCATATTAAAGATTTCTTTATTTTCTAGCAATGCTTGTTCTACAGATGTTTTAATTCGTTTATCATTATAACTGTAAGCTATATTTTTGAGGCTATATGTTTCTGCATTTATAAAATTCATTATATAATTTAGTACTTGTTGATCTTTACTTTCCATAATTAAGCTCCTTTCTAAAATCCTAATCCTGGTAAACCATCGTCATCTCCATCAACTCGGAATGAGTGGTCTCCTGGGTTCTCAATGTTTCCGGTATCATTAATTTTTACATCTGGGAATGAGAAATCTATTTCTGACATATACATAACATCATAAAAGAGTTTTGTATTATCATCGATAATAATAAAATCATCAATCTCATTAATATAGAACCATGGCTTAGTTACAGCTGCAGATTGAAAACCTTTTAACTGTATACTATATTTTGTAACAGTTCTACGATATATATCGGTTACACCTCTTCTATAAAAGAAAGAGATCGCCGTTATCGAATTGTTTTCAGCACTATCAGCTATTTTGAAAATATTTTTAAACGCAATATTTGTTACTTCGTCCTTTTTCATTTCAATAGTTATTAGAACACCAAAACCAATTTTAAATCTATTTTTCATTTCAATTACTTGATATTTACTAAATGTAAATGACATTTCCTCTAAATAAATTGTAAATTTATCTGGATCATAGGAAATCGCATGACTAAAAACATCTTGTGTAAGAATACCAGTAAATATTTTTTTCTTTTTAAACCAGCACATACTTTCTCCTCCTTAATAATTTAATTTAAACCACAATAATGCAGCATCATCATCTTCAAATTTTAATAATTTATCTCCATCTCTTGGTTCATAATATCCACTATTAATTGCACCTGTATTGATTCGCCCTATACTGTAATATGATCCACTAAGCTCGCATGTCATACTTTTTGGAAGATATATTATTTTTTTTATACCATAATAATTTTCTCGTCCTATAGGTTCAACTTCAAATAAACATATATTGTCATTATAACTTGGTGAAAATACTTCAAGTAAATATGTTTTCATTTTAGCATCATCAATAACAAATCATCATCTGGTATATCAAATTCAATTATATATGTTACGCTATCAATAAATTCTGCTATATTTTCTACTACATTTGCTTTCTCAAGTATTGTTGTTAATTTCTTATAAACACTATCTGCAAGTTCTATCTCTTCAAATCCTATTTGGTGCTCTGTATAAGGTTTATTTTGGCTAACAATTGGATACCGAAATGCACCATTTTTTATAAACATATCATTTTTAATACTATCTATAAAACCTTCAGTAGCAAATCTATATAATTCCAATACACCATTTATAACTTTTTTAAACCCTATATGCCCGTCACCTAATGCAGAATTGCATGTAAATGTTGAAAATTTATTATAAAAATCACTCATAGTTATAAATTTCATTGTATAATTCATTCAATTCTCCCTTAAATAAAGAGAAACCCGAAGGTTTCTCTATTCTTTTACTTCAAAAATTACTATTTTGTTACTCATAAAGTCTTCACCCTTATAATCTACATGTGATTCGTTTAATAGAATTAAATCCATTTCTTCCGTATCAAATGCGTCATTATGTGAAATAACGAATACTTGTTCAATATTTAATTTGTCGATTTGTTTATTTAATATTTCTAAGAAACTCTCTCTATTATCCATATCAAGTGGCCCGTCGATTTCATCTAATGCAAGAATATTATAATCCCCAATTGATTGTTCGATTAGTGCCAAGCTGATTGAAATTGTAGTAAGAGCTGTTTCACCTTGAGATGCATCAGAGATATCATTTTTAATATGATCTCCTGAACGAACTCTAATAAAGAAGTCCTTTGCACTTGTAACAAAATTAATTTCAAAGTCACCATCAAATGCAAGATCTAATAATTCATTTGTAATATCCTTTGTTTTTTCAAGATATGATTTGATAAAATATAATGGAATTCCTTTATTAGGATCCAATGTATTTTTAACAAGTTCAAGAAAACTATAATTAGTGTTTAACTCGGCTTGTCTTGTTTTAAGATTAACAATACTTGCAAGAACCATTTGTGAGTCTAATAATGCATCGCTTGTTAAGTCTTTACGACCTCTTAAATTTGTTAAAGTTATACCATCATCTAATAAGATTTGATTTTTCACTTTAATTAATTTTGAGTTATCGATATATTCATCTTTTAAGTCTTGAAGCTCTTTAACTTTAGTATTAATATCTTTAATAGATTGCTTACCATTAAGATATGTATTGTATTCGTCTAGAATTTCTGTTTCATCATTCAACGTATTTGTTTTTGCTCTACTATCAGTTACATAACTTGAGAATTCAGTATTCTTAGTTTTGATTAGTTCTTGTTTTACTGCAACAGAATCTGTAATAATCTTTTTATGTTTTTCATTATTCAAAATTAAATCTTGCTTGTATGTATAATTTTGAAGGTTTGTAGTAGCTGTTGCAATTTCTTGAATTGTAAAGATTGTAGTGTTTACGTCCTCTACTAATTCTTTTGAATGTGAAATAAAGTCATTAAGATTTCCTTGAATGTTTTTAAGGATAGAGCCATATGTATTTACAAAATATACATAAACTTTATTTGTTCTAGGATTCATTTGTTCGTAATATGTATTAAAGCGTTCGTATAAGAGTTTTAAGTCTGCAATTTCATCAGCTTTTATCCCATATTCGTTCAAGTCTTTTTTCATTTGAACTATATCGTCTTCTAATGTTTTTATTTCATTAGGTAGATTTTTGTATTGTAATGCGTCTTTAATAAAAGGACATTCATCAATAATACAATCCTCTGGTCTTTGCTCTAAAATTGAAAGTTTATCTATATTTGAAGCTTTCTTTACAAGTATTCCTTCATTTCGAGTTAAGTTAGTTTGTTTTTCTTTAACTAATTCACGAATATTTTTAACATATGTTTCCAATTTAGTGCCAAAGTTGTCTTGTAAAAACATTTCAACATTAGACTTTTGAGGATTTATACTTGTTGTTCGTAATTCAGCAAAATATTTTACTAAGAAATTTTTAAAATCTTCGAACCTAGATAGTTGTGTTGAAATGGTCTTTTCCTCTTTAACAATTTCTTTAATAGTATTATTTTCAGAGTCTTTCAATGTTTTCAAACTACCTTCAATTCTTTTAATTTCGAGCTCTATTTCATCTAAACTTTCAGATATATCAAATTCAGAAAGACTAAATGTTAATCGAGTAATTTCATTCTCTAAACCAATAACTGCGCCACTGGTATTATTTTTGTTAGCATTAATTACAGCAAGTTCATTAGTTAATGATTGTGTTAATGTTTCTTTTATTTTAATGATTTTTTCACAATCTTCAACTGTTGCTTTGCCATATTTACTTACAAATTTTAATCCATCCGTTGCAATTAAATTTCGTTCTTTTTCTTTATCAGATTTTTGAATTTCTAAATCAGGAAGATTTATTTTAGCAATATCTAATGCTAAGATATCTTTCTCTGAAGTAATTACTGCAACATTTCCTGAAACTTTTTCAAGTTCTTCTTCTAGTGCCTTAATTGATGCTTCAGCTGATTGAATTCTTAACTTTACAGTGTCTTCATCTTCTAATTTCCCAAGATCCTTAGAGACTGCCTTAATATTGTTATTTAATTCTCTAAATTTAGTCTTAACTATTTCAAATTTCTCCAAATAGTCTTCAATATCTGGTAGGAACTTAGAAATATATTTTTTTCTTTCAGATGTAGTGAACTGAATAAAGTTCTCTGTATTTGAACCAATTTTTCCAATCTTGAAATACTCTTTTGTAACCCCAAGTTCAGATTCAACATATACTTCAAATGTACGAACTCCACCGTTTTCGTTCATTTCTACTCCGTCTTTTTTAATGAAGCTCTTAGCTCCAGTTTCATATGTGTGAACGATCTCATAAAGACTTCCATTATGTTCAATATCAATTTCTTTTTTACCAACCATATCATCAATCACGAGAGACTTTCGACTATCAAATGATTCTTTAAATGGGTGTAATTGACTCATAATAGTAGTTTTACCAGAACCATTTCCACCTAAAAACATTACGATGCGGCCATCTTTAAAGAATAATTCTATCTTGTATTCACCAAGACCGTGTAATATTCCTATAAAATTTTCTAATAATAATCTAGTTATTTTCATTTACATTCTCCTTCTTTAAATATATTATATTCTCATTATCTCAATGTTATAATATATCTTTATAAAAAAAATTAAAGATCAATCTAACGATATTGTTTTGTCAGATTGGTCTTATATTTTTGTTTTCTTGGAATCCTATTCTTGGACTTCTTAGACGAAATAACTGCAGCTATATTAGTTTGCTGTGCTTTAAAATGGTCCTTATTTCTAAGGATTAGCTCTCGTTCTAGAGGTTTCCCAATTCCAGTCATTCGAACTTGTATTTTCATAGTTATCCCTCCTTGGATTATTAATTGGAAGCTGGAGCGAGATTTGAACTCACGATCGTAGATTTGCAGTCTACTGCCTTACCACTTGGCCATCCAGCCGTTCTAATTAATTATCTCTAAAAATTCTTTTTAATAAATTTTACTGCCTCTGGAAAATCATCTTTAAACATCATAGCTATTCCATATAATATACTTGGAACTTCTACTCCATTTTCAGGTTCAAAAGACATTTCTTGATTTTTTACAAAACCTTGAGCTGGTATAATATATAATGTATTTCCAGTTTGAATTAAGGCTCTTCCACTTATGTTTTCTATTACTACTTTTGCAATCATTGTATTTCTCCTTTTTTTTTATTTTTGGCGGAGAGAGTAGGATTTGAACCTACGGACCCCGTAAAGGGTCACTTCCTTAGCAGGGAAGCCTGATAAGCCACTCTAGCACCTCTCCAAAAATTAGATCTTCCATTTCGGAAGATCTTTTTTATAGTCTGTTAGTTTTAATATTATCTGAGCCAAAACGAGCAAAAAATGCTAATACATTATGGAACTTATTAGACTTTTCTTCTTGTCGCACTTCGCTACGATCCATCATTAACAGCATTGTAAATTGATCCATCTTTTGTTATCCTCCTATAATTTTTTATTATTCTTTTGGTTTACCAATATATTGTTTATTAAAAATTTTAATAAAATTATTTTATTTTTCTAATTTTTTCAATTCTAATTTAACAATATTTCGTCCTTTTTCAAGTACTTTTTCGTTGTCCATTTTAGGATGTTCATACATGAAATCCCTAAAGTCTTTTAATACTTTTCTAAAATCGTCCTTTGACATTTCTTTTCTCATCATATTTTTCAATTCAAGTAATATCTTTGTTTTATCAGCAATAATTACATTATCTTTATCCAGATATAAATCAACTCTATCCCAAGTAGCATTATCAACTTGAATATTGCCATACCATTCACCTAAGAATTTAGTACATTCTTTTTCTAGGGCAAATGCTCTATGTTCAATATCTTTAATTTTAATTGGTTCATAATTAACTAATTCAGGACAAATATTCCAATGATTTATGCTATTAAGACTAATAACATGAGTATGTCCATGAACATTTAATGTCCCTGGCGCTACTGGAATTGGTTCATGCGAAAATACAATTCTTTTATGATAAAAGATTGGATGATCGTAAACCTCATCAAAGTATTTTGCATAGAATGCTTTTGCATACTTATCGTGATTTCCAAGTATTAAGATTTTATATCCCTTTAGTGTTGGAAGTATTCTTTCAATTGCAGCTTTATTACCGATATCTCCCATGAATAATACAACAGTATTAGGATTTGTTATCTTTGCTTTGTAATTCTTTACAATAAGCTCATTACATTCAGCTGCATTTTTGAATTTAGGTCTTGCAAATTTTACAAGATTTTCATGATCAAAATGTGGGTCGGTTACAACAAACTTTATTTCTTTAATTCTACTGTTCATTATTATATTATCCTTTCATCTTTTTGGCCGGAAGTTCGGGAATTGAACCCGACTACTCTGGATCTTCAATCCAACGCTTGAACCAACTCAGCTACCTTCCGATTTCGATGCGGCTGGAAGGATTCGAACCTCCAGTGTATACTGAATATTTGCGCAAATACTTCAATAGTTTTACTGGGATCTTGTAGTTCCCAGACGTTTACCGTTCCGCAACAGTCGCATATATATTTTATAGGAATTTAAAGAATCTTTGTAACTTTTCCAAAAATTCCATTTTTTGTAATCCAACCATTTACATGTTTATGATTGTTGCTAATTTGATACTGCTTTCCTTTAATTGCTGATACTAAATGTAAGTAGACATGTCCTCGTACTTTACATAAAACAATATTGCCCTTAGATAGATCTGAATAATCTAAAATTGGACTGACTTCGCAAACTTGTCCGGATTTCAAAATTGGTACCATTGAATTCCCAAAACCTTGGACTAAACATGTTTCACCATTAAGAAGTTTCCTAGCAGTATGCATGTTTTCTTTGTTCATATATGTTTCCTTTCTTTAAAATGGTAGCAGAAACTGGAATTGAACCAGTGACCTCGGAGGTATGAACTCCGCGCTCTAACCGACTGAGCTATACTGCTATTTGGCGCACTGTGAGAGATTCGAACTCCCGACATCTTGGTTCGAAGCCAAGCACTCTATCCGCTGAGCTAACAATGCGTGAAGAGACTTAATCCCATAAGTCTCCAAAATATTTAATAAATAAAGCTAATGTTTCTTTATCATTTTGTATTTGTTTTTTATAAAGATCATTTGTAATAATATCACTTTGACCATATCTCTTAAATGTTATAGCTCCTGCAGTTCCTTGGCCCAATAAATGTGGCACTGGAATTTCAACCTTAAGCATCTCTGCTAATGGCAAATCATCTAAAAAAGATTCATCTTTCATTATCTTAAAACCTTTAATAAGCCTGGTAAGCATGTCATCCCATTCTACGTCAGACATATACATAGGATGCCCGCATTTTTTAGTTTTTTGAAATTGTGTTAATTTTTGAATTATAGTTTCCATAAAAGTAGTATTTAAATTCCATAAAGACTCATTACAATAACCTGTAAAGACCCAATGTATAAGTGTCTTTAAATAGCGCCAAAGATTCTTTGGAAACCTAATAATCTTATGAATGAATCTAAATTCTGAATGCATTTTCCAAGCTTTAATTAATTCTTCTATACTCCAACGCATATAATCATCCCTTCTTATTTATAATGGGGTGACCGACGGGGCTCGAACCCGCTAACACTAGAACCACAATCTAGCCGCAATCCTGTTTGCGCTCAGTCACCATCTGTAGGGATTCGTCGATCATCCCCATGTTAGTTTTAAAGGTTTTTTACTGGGGCCTTCCTTAATTTAAGGATGCCTTACAACGTGGACACTACTTCAACCTATACCATTAGCTCGGTAATTTTATAAAATGTTTTATCATCTAAATTCAAGGTCATTACAACCTCAAATTAAAATGATATATAAATTAATATGTAAAAATAAAAATATTCATAAGCCGGATTCTGTTTATCCTATGATCTGTCTATTGGCCCCTACCGTAATTTGGGTTGCTATCCAGTCAGCATCAGCCGTTTCATTCTAACTCTAGGTACAAGCATTCTCGGATGCTTATTTACGTTTACACCTATAAATTAGGCTCGTTTCTGTTCCAATGCTGCCACACTTATTAGGTGATGGCGTTGAACCGTTTTATATTACTGACAGAATAAAAATTAGATAACCTTTTTTGAGCTAATTACAATGGCTTGTCGTGGATACCCAAATCCACCGCCTTCTTATCTAATCTTTAGTCCATCAGCAAAATGATAGTCCGGACTTTCCTCACATGTTGATATCTCTTACATAAACACCCTCTTTTATCAGTGTCCACATATAAAAATATGTTATATTCTCAGAGACAAGTATCCTATATGACGCCCGTTTCATAAAAATATAGATTTGTGCCATAAGTTGAATATTTTTATTTATACTTTCTTTATTAATGGATCATAAATCTTTCCACCATTGGAATCAATCCATTGGCTTACAAGTACTTTAGTATCAATAGTCATTAAATCCATAGTTGTATTTTGAATTACAGCTTGCGATGCTGTATATATAAACATATTTTCAAGTATTTTTATACGCATAGCATTGCCATCAATTATTAATCCTTTTGCTACATTAATTCCGTCATTTCCATCAATAGCTTTTAAAAACGCATTAGCATATAATCTGGCTTGGCTAGGTCTACATTGTTGCACTTTAAATGTAGCAGCCCATGTCATTTCACCAGTTAAGCCTGTAAAATCTTCAAAGGTATATTTTTGACCACGAATAACAAGCGTTTCACTATAATCAGCTTTAACTGGAATTATTAAGTGCGCACTCATACCCCAATCAAGCATTCTTGCAAAACAATCTTGTGCTTTGTCAATAATAGTCTCAATAGCTGGAGTAATCGGTTGATAATTTTTATTTTTAAGTTTTGCTTCTCTATACCATGTTGAATTTCGTGCTAATGAACCTATATCTTTAGTAATATACTTTGAAGCTGTTCCAAAAGGTAAAATTCTTTTTAAAAAAGCAATATACTCAATGTTAGTGCAAGTCATTAGTTTTCTTCTCCAATTACTAGCATTTCCATCATGTCATCTTTATTTGTGAATATAGCTCCACTCTCTTTAATAGCGCCTACTACAAATAAATTTACATATGAGAATTGGTTCTCTAATGTAGTTGATAATGCTTCAATTTTTCCAGTATTTACAGTCTTAGCATTTTCTCTGCTATCTGTATATAATCCGTAAATTGTTTTACCCATTGCTGCGAAATAACCAACTTCAGCTGCAACTCCTGGATCTACTGCAATTCCGTCTAATACTGCAATTAAACAATCTGCCCAATCAAGTTGTTCTTTATCGCCATTATAAATAGCAATACTATCAGCTGACTTAGTTTTGTCATTAATCGCTGTATTTCTTTGTGGAGCATAAACTTCATGTCCCAATACTACTAATTGGTTTATAATTAGCTCATTATATAAACATTCTGACTCTGAAAAAAGTGGTGCTGCAAGATATATCTTCATAATCTTTCTCTCCTTTATTTTTCTAAAAATTTCCAATAATAGCCATAGGCACTTTTACTTTCGCCCCTACAACAGTTTGCAATATTACCATGTCCTTTTCCAAGGTGTCTTCCTGCAGAACTAACACTATCAAAAATTTCCAGTATTTTCAACGTTTCTTTATCTATCATAACAACTTTTTTTGATGTAGATGGATCATCTTTTCTAGATCTACCATACATTGGGTTATTTTTACCAGAAGTTGCCTTAGATATATTTTCTTTGTGTGTATCAGATAGAACTTTGTTCATATGTGATTTAGATAAATTTTCACAATGTTCCTTTGTAAATTTCTTTCCCGTCAAAGACTTGCTTACTTTTGCGATATGCGCTGCAGATAATTTCTTTCCTGTCATTGATTTAGAACGTTTTATTCTAGTTTCTATACTTTGAATTTTACCTGTATTTACTTCACGCAGTTTGTCTATGTGCGATTGAGATAAGGTTCTTCCAGTAAGCGCCTTAGATATATTTTCTTTGTGATCTGCAGATAAAGAAAATGAAGCTCTGCCACCTTCGGTACCATTATAACCATTATTAAAACTATCTTTTTCAGTTATTCAATACTGTTCTTTTTCATTTGCCTCATTTAATGTCTGTATGTTATTATCAAGTATATGGGGCATAAAATTATCCCAACCATGCTTTTGTATAGCACCCCAGAATTGTGAGCTATTGATATAACCCGAACCAGTTGAAGATGCTCTCTTTTTCAGTGAAGTAGTTGTTTGTCCTACATACCATTTCTTTGTTATCGTACAAAAATATCCGTATATCATAAAATTATTATTTTTCATTGTATAACCTCCAAGTTAAGTATAATAACTTGTTTACTGAGTCCGACTAAATTTTTAAGTTTCGTCTAAATAGTGTATACCTTCGTCATTCTCATCTGATATCCAAAAATTAATATACGCAATTTCTTTATACGTTTCACTAGATTTTTGGTATTCAAATATCTGTAATGGCTCATTTGTTGCTACAACTACATTTAAATCAATAGTCTTTAATATAATATATGGATAAGCTCCAGCTTCATACAAATCTGTAAAATTATTAATAATTAATTCTTCCATATAAGCTTTAGCAGTGCCAGCATAATATATCTGATGCCCAGCATTGTCTAACATATCTTCAGTTAAACTTGAAATTTGGTGGATCGTATAAATCTTTTCTTTTTCCATATTTTCTCCTTTTTTTATTGGGGGCCGACTGAAGATTCGAACTTCAACATAATCTCCTTAAACTTCATGATTGTGGATATCCTTTAAGTTTATATTTAGTACATAATCTCAAGATTATTTTGCTTCATTAGAAGCTATCTGATGAAGTACATAATAATACTAAAAATTACCCAAATGTGAGTATTGCAATCCAGCTCGGCTATTTGGTGGAACTGGCGGGAGTCGAACCCGCGTCCAAAATAACATTCATTAAAATTTCTACACAGTTAGTTTATTGTTTCTCTTCTCGTGACAACTGAATCACAACAAACAAAAGTTGTTGCCACATATTCTCCTTGAATTCGCAAAAGTCGAAGACACTCCTTTTGTATATCTCGATGTTCTGACGTTGTAATAAAATACTCGAGCTTACCCTACCCAACGTGTTCGCCTATGCTTAGGCTAAAACTAGTTCTTGTGTTTTTCCGATTATATTTAGGTGATATTTTTATGTGTATCAACACCCTGTGCTTATTTAACTTCAATTACCCTGTCGAAACCATGACAGCCCCATATTAATATTTAAAAATTGGTGCGCCCTGTAGGATTCGAACCTACGCCTCACGGGTTAAAAGCCCGTTACTCTAACCAGACTGAGTTAAGAGCGCATAAAAAAAGATAACCACATAGTATGGTTATCTTTTCAATTTAATATAAGCTTTCTAAGCTACAACTGCAACTTCGACTGCTTGTAAACCACGGTCTGTAGTTTGAGCTTCAAACGTAACGCTTTGATCTTGCTCTAACGTTTTAAAACCATCAGATTGAATAGCAGAGAAATGAACAAAATATTCTTGTTCGTCATCGGCTGTAATAAATCCGAATCCTTTTTCTGCATTAAACCATTTTACTGTTCCTGTCATTTAAGTGTTTCCTCCTTTTTTAAATTACTGCTTAGTTACAAAAAGGAGTACTGCTCCTAATTTGACTAATGCTAGTGAAATCTGACCACTACTATCTTTAATAAATAGATATGAAAATAGTATCACCCTTACGGTCTGATTTCGAATGGGTGTCCTGGCTTTTTTAAACTCCTGCCTCACATTTTAGAGTGTTTTGTTTCGTGTTTACTCACGCGATTTCAAATCGCCCGGATACACGGACGATATAATATTCTCACAACGAAAGATCTGCACTATCTTTGTTTGAAAAAATACCCTGAAATCATAAGGCATTACCTTATACGACCGTATTGCAATGCAGGTCACCTCTGCTGGATTCGATAGATCTACTCACTAGTCGACTCTTGGATTTTATGTGTTTTTTAATAAAGCTGTTAGCAATCAACAGCTATTCTAATCTCAGGTGGGTAAAGGCTTAACCTTTTAGATTTCGATCTGTATTGATATATCTTCTACAGGTATGTCAAATCATCCCATAAAATTAGTTAATTCGGCGCCTCTTACGAGACATATGGCGGTCCTAGTCGGACTTGAACCGACGACTTTCTGCGTGACAGGCAGACACTCTAACCACTGAGCTATAGAACCTGGTAATGAAAACCAATTTCGCTTGATATTGGATATTTTTTAGCGCTATTTTCTAATAAAAGAACTCTGGCACCTGTGCTATATTCATTTTACACATTAATAGAGCTTGCATCTAAGGAATTTGTATTCATAACTTTACCTCTACATCTTTCCTATATTTATTTTTAAGTTAAGGATAATGTCTCATTCCGAAGAACGGGGTACATCGACATCATTTTACATTAGAAGCCAGTTTACTCTGGAAACAACGTTTCTAAGAGAACTTGTTTAAGCAGTTTTTGTTTTGTCTGTGACTCCCCTTGCTTACTTTAAACTCTTACCTCGGATTTAATTTGTACTTTAATAGCCATCCGGCCGGCCACTCAAGATGTCCAAATAAAAACCTTAACTTTAAAATCTTACAAATAGGCTTATAAATAGCAGACTGAAAGGATTCCCACCTTCCATATGTCAGTTTATTTTATAATTTAATCTTGCACTTTTAAGAACCTTTTATTCTTGAAAAAACTGGCATACATTAAGCACACCAGTACCTTTTAGCAACCTGCAATAGGACTACACGCCGGCATGGCAATCTTGGTCAGTTTAACGACATAACCAAAATGGGGTGAAGGTCGTGTTATATTTGTGTTTATTAATTTTCTTTGGAGCACATAGAGAGAATCGAACTCTCGTATCCAGCTT
>Ga0307992_1000410_pt1 | contig 27574 bp, 9 predicted proteins | sample EllFjometagen133_FD_203162 | JGI IMG/M metagenome (GOLD analysis project Ga0307992, IMG submission 203162) | Marine microbial communities from Ellis Fjord, Antarctic Ocean - #133 | ecosystem: Environmental > Aquatic > Marine > Unclassified | place: Southern Ocean | collected 2014-10-08
TTCACGGTGCCCGAGGCGGTGGCCCTGATGGGGAGCAACGGTTTGATGCTAGGCACAGGACCCTCAACAGGGACGCGGCAGGCGGAGGCACGTCGGGTGTCCAAGAATGACCGCAATACGCTGACGGGAGGCCAGTGATGGCGAATTACCCCGAGTTTCTGGGGCCTGACGGCACGTACCGGCAGAGCTACATCCTCTCTACGACCATCTCGCAGCAGTTTTTCACGGGCCAGATGCCTGCCGACACGGTGGACATGCAGGTGTCTATCCGAGGGGCAGAGTTCACTTCTGACCCGGACTACATCACCTTCGAGGGCACGAGTTTCACCATCCCCAACCCGTCGGCCTTTCCCGATGGGCTTCAGCTTCTTGCTGGGGATAATACGATCAAGATCCGGTCCACCCTCTCGGCGGGCGGCACCACGCAGGAAGCTACCACGGCGGCCTACTTGTCCCTCGAAGCGGACATAGGTGCCCTGGCAGATGCCCCGACCGGCATCCACATCGAGCGGTTCAACTCGACCGTGAAGATCACCGTCGAGGGCATCCCTGACGACTCCACTGTGGTCGGCTACCACTTCTACGCCAGCACGCAGCCGGGCGGTGGGGACGTGGGCTACTACCGCATCACCCCTGCCATGCTCATTTCCGGTGAGGCTGTGGAGGTAGAGACCAGCCTTGCTTCGCTCGATGTGGACACCGATATCGCGGTGGACACTGATGGCAATCACCTTGCTGACCCGCTGTACTTCCGAATGCGGGGGTCACAGGAGGATTCGGACGACACAGAGTTGTCGGTGGACTTCGACGAGCTGATGGAAGTGCCCGAGACGACCAGCAAGCTCCGGGTGGCGACCACGATCACGAGCGTGCAGGATACGTGGCAGTACACTTTCGAGCATGACCGGCAGGCCACTTTGGAGAGTGCCAAGCCCGCCCTCCCCCATTCGGCTTTGGCCACCGTGGCAGACAGCGACCCTCTCTACTACGTCGCTACAGCGGTTCACCTCATTGACGAAGTGGAGTTCGAGAGTTTCTTCTCGCCAGAGGTGGTTGGTTCTCCGCTCCGCATCATGCCGGAGGTGGGTTCCTTCCCCCAGGTGAGTCGGCAGAAGATGGTGCAGGCAGCCGTGCTATCCATCTACCGGAGCCAGCCCCAAGTGCGGGTGGACCCAGGCTCCGCGTTGCGAGACACGTTCCTCGACCCGTTCACGACCGAGAACGACCGTGTGCGGTTCATCATAGATTTCCTGCACAACGCCCAGAGCTTCGTCACCCTGTTGCTCATCGACGACCCTTACCTGTCGGGGGAGAGCATCGCGGTCAACCAGTCGGCCTACAAGGTGGCTCTGCGTGAGGCGTTCCACCTGACGACCGATGATGAAGTCCAGACCATCATCGACAACTGCTTCGACAAGCTGGCGAGCAACTACGGCGTCATCCGAGACGGCGGCAAGCGAGCCCGAGGCGAGGTCACCTTCTACGTCACGTCTCAGCCGACGACACCCATCACCCGGTCCATCGGCACGGGGCTGAATGGTGGGGTGTTCCGCACGACCTCGACAGCGGTAATCGTGGCATCGGGTGTGGCCCGGAACTACGACCCATCCACAGGTCGCTATTTCGCACGGGCCTACGTCCAAGCGAATGAGGCGGGGTCGGCGGGCAACGTCTCGGCTGGCCAGATCACTAGCATCGTCAACAACACACTGAACGTGCTGGTGACCAACGAGTCTCGCACCTTCGGCGGCACCGACCGGGAATCCAACAAGGACATTGCTCTGCGGGCAATGCGGGTTCTTGCGTCGGTGGACTCGGGCACGCTCCAGGGCTACGTCAACAACGCCACGAACACGGCTGGCGTGGCTCAGGTAGCTGTTGTGGACTCTGGCAATAGCCTGATGATGAGGGACATGAACGACGAGGGCAGGCACGTCGGCGGCAAGGTGGACATCTACTTGCGAGGTGAGTCCGAAGCGAAGGTCACCGATACGTTCGCCTTCTCTTTTGAGACCCGAGACCACCACCAGTTCGAGCCTGTGGGCTCGACCACCGATCTGCGGTTCCGGGCGGTGGACCCGGCTCTGTCCGAGGACAACCCGCTCATCGAGATGATTGACTTGCCAGACCTGGACATGGTGTTCGAGGATGCCACCAAGGGCTTCGACTTCGACCTGACCGACGTGGCGTACATCGCCTACGACCAGATCCAGCTCTCCCAGACCTACAATGACCCGACGGGCCACGACCTGACCGACGAGTTCCGAGGGGCCTACCGCTACCGCACATCCAACAGTTTTGTGCTGACCCGGCAGCCGGTTATCGAGGTGACCAGTTTCTCGGGCGAGCAGACGGGTGAGGTGCTGGAGGGTGTCTACGACCTGTTCCGGGCTTCGGACCCCTTGGTGCTCGGTAGGTCTACCGAGGCAGGCGACTACATCCAGGTGACGGAGCCGCTGACCAGTGGGGCGACCATCCCATCATCTACCCCCATTCAGGTGACGGGTGAAGAGCACACGATGCTGGAGAGCATCGAGTACCTGAACCAGCTCGGTGCCAATCCTTTGACGATCCAGGTCTTCAACAACGACCGGACCATTGAGTACAACGGCCCCTACTCGACCGGCACCCGCGACTTCACCTTCATTGACGGGGACGAAACGACCCCGATGGGCCTCCAGATCACGGACACGACGACCATCACGGTGGGCCAAACAGTTCTCATCGACTATTCGCATGACGAGAACTTCACCGTTGCTTACACAAGCAACGCTGTGATCAATGTGGTGCAAGAAAACATAGATGGGGACTCCCACATCACGGCTGACGCCATCGCCAAGTGGGCGGTTGAAGTTCCTGTGGACATCGGGGCTACCCTGGTCTTGCGGCCCAACAATGATGCGGACACCGTGGACTCGGCAGCCAGGACGGATTTGGCCCGCCTCTTCGGGACATTCGGCCTCGGCACCCCGGTGCGGAAGTCCGATGTAAACCGGGTTCTCGACGCTGTGCAGGGTGTGAACTATGTGGTGAACCCCCTGACCAAGATGACCCGTGGGGATGGGGCACAGGTAGTTCGGGAGGTGGTCACCACCGACACGGACAGCGACTCCGTGGCCATCAGTTCATGGTCCAGCAGCACGGTCACGGTCTACCTGCTGAACAATGCTCTGGACTCCGCCACAACCAACGCGGGCGGGGATGTCAATGAGTTCCGGGGCGTCTTCCAAGATGAGGTTCGCCTGATCCACCAGGAGACGGCACCCAACGTCAATGGCTTCCCGCTGCGGGGGACGACCGGCTCTGCCTTCATCATCGGAGCCGATGGGCTGAACATCCCTGGCTACTCGGACAACACCACCATCGAGGCGAATTACGTCCTGCCGACCGACCCGGATGAAAAGGAAGCGGACATTCTTCGCATCCGCAAGTTGCTCACGGCAGATCGGGTACTGGTGACGTACATGCCGGGCGGGGATGTGCCCGATAACCCCACCTTGCACGACTACGCCGTGACTTACGTTGTTGATGGAGATACGGGCGTGAAGAACATCGTGCCGGGACCCATCGAATACCTCGTCATCGGCAACCTGAACTTCGTGTATGACGAGGCGACCTGATGGCGACATGGATCAAGCCCTACCGACCTTCCGACCTCATTGGGGGCCGGTATCACCAGACCCCCTCGTGCATTGATTGCGAGCACTTCCGTGTGGCGGGGATGCCCAACCATATGTGTGTCGAGCACCCTGCCAAGCACATCTGGGGGTGGGGGCCTGAGATCGAGCGGAGAGAGAACGGTGAGGTCCAGGCAGAAGAGTGCCCTGAGTGGCAGCTTGCTGCTGAGTGCGAGGAGACCTGATGCGGGATTCAGTAGAGAGAGTAGCCCGAAGGTGGATGCGTCTGGCCCGCAAGGACCAGGAGAAGATCCAGGTTGCCGCTTCGATCTACACTGCTCTTCTGCGGCTCGTGAGTTCCGGTCGAGGGATGACGCTCAACCCCGCCAGGAACGAGGTGGTCATCCAGGGGAAAGCTCTGGGCTTGGGGAAGCTGACTGACAAGCTCTACTTCGATTTCAGTTCGGAGGCGGGGACGTTCTATCAGGCGAGAAAGCAGCGGGTTCACAGAGAGAAGTATTACCTGTTTGCCTCCAACTACAAGGAAGAGATCAAGAAGGAAGTCACCCGCAACAAGAAGATATTCATCCATGAGCTTGTCCACCACGTTGACGCCCTTCAGATAGGGGATGCCGCAGATAGGGGCTACAAGACCCCTGACGTAGACGAGGTGGCCTACTACAACCACTCATCTGAGATGAACGCCTTCTTTCAGCAAGCGGCAGAGCCCTTTGTGAAGCGGCACCTGGACATCGTTTCCGATTTGGAAGACGACACGGGGCCGGAAAACAAGGGCTCCAATGCTCATTTGAGTGCGGTGTGGAAGCTGAGTGACCTATCCAAAGAGAAGTGGGGCCGGTTCTTCACGACTTGGAAGCGGAGCTTTGGGGCGCAATCGAAGTTCTGGGAGACGCTGACCCCCAAGAACCAACGACGGATGCAGAAGCGGGTCTACGACCTGTTCGACAAGACCGTGGGTGATGCCAAGAGGCGTATGGTGGACCTCAAGAATCGTGGGGACACGATGGCGGAGCAGATGTAGTGGCGGACCAGCCTGCTGACAAGACCTTGTTCCCGACCCTGCTCACGCAGAACCCTGCCCCTGTGGGTGGCACGGGGCAGGACCGCATCACCACGCAGCGTGAGCAGGTGGACGCCATCATGGCGGTGTTCCTCCAGATCCTCCCGTCCAACTACGTCTCGCAGGTGACTGGCCCGTTCTACACCATTCAGTTTCAGGCAGCGGCCGAGGCCATAGCTGATTTCCAGCTCACAGCGCAGGAGGTGTTCAGCGATGCCGACTACGACTACATGCGTGGCGAGTTCCTGTACCAGCTTCTAGGCGCTCTGGTGTTCCCCGATGCTACGACGGACGGCTACCCCGATTTGAAGGGGGATCTGACCTATCGAGAGTTCCTGAAGCAGATGGTCGTGCTGCTCCTTCAGGGGGCGACTAAGGACACGGTAGAGGGTGGCTTGGAGCTGTTGTCAGACGCCACCTTCACCGTAATCGAGAAGGTCATTGAGGCCCGGCACGCCACGAAGAAGGTTTGGAACGACGAGATGGGTCGGTACGACACCGTGCCCGGTTCTGCCTGGGGGTTCGACGACCAGTTCGAGTTCGAGGTCAACGCCTCATACACGGACCCGACTACTGGGATAGAGCGGTTCCCCGAGGATCCCTTCATCCTTCAGGAGAACGTCCGTATCGTGATGCGGGCTTTGAAGCCTGCCCACACGATCTATGAGTACCGCAACCTCTTCACCGAGGTCTTCGGCAGCTTTTTCTCGGCCAGTTCTTCTTGGGATCTGTCGAACTACTACTACGCGGACTTCCGCAAGTTCTGCTGTGGGGCTAAGAATGTCGCTGGTACGGCAGGCGTGACCTGGACCGACAAGAGCCTCTTCAGCGACACGGATCGGGAGTTCGACCAGATCGCTGTTGGTGCCGAGTTGGTCGTCATCTCCGGCCCCAACAGCATCAATGCGAGTGCTACCGACCGTGGGGAATTCGGCCGTTACCGGGTGAAGGACGTGCTGGCGTTTCCGCTGGGGACGGATTCGACGCCGAGGGCGTATACGACCAGTCCTTCCGGGTTTGTCGGCAAGGCCACGGTGACGGCAGACGTGATTGAGGACACTGACTCCATTGGTGTCCTGGCCAACAACTTGCTGAAGGTCACGAACACGACTTCGGTTCGGTTCTTGGCAGGCGAGTTCTTCATCCGCATCTCGACCGACCTCTTCACGCCGGTTGGGGTGTTGGCCTTCAGTGCCGACCCAGGCAGTGGCAGCGGGGTCGAGTACCTGACGGCCATTTCGGGCAGCGACCCTGTGGGCCGGTTGAAGTTCGGTTCCCAGCTCCTCATCGACTACGCGGATGCGGCGGTGGCCTACGTTGGGGACTGGACTTCAGCGGTTGAGGGGGAGGCTTTGACCTTCACCGAGGGGCTGAACGCCGGGACTTACCGGCTCAAAACTTTGCTTGGGACAAATGGTGGCCTCATAGGCGGGGCCACGGGGCCTGGAACGAAAGTTCGGGTCTCCCACAGCCTGATTCGGACGGAACGACGGATGAAAATAGCGGCGACTGGCCAGCAGTACACGGTGGTTGTAGACCGCTTGGGTGTGCAGGAGCCACGTTCCGTAGATGCCGAAGACGCTAGTAGCTACTTCGTCGCTTAGAGTGCCTATACCCTGGAGCTTGGTGAGGGCCTAGCGACCCACGGAGGGATAAATGCCTGCGGTTATCACGAGTGCTCTGTTCGATTCGCCCGGTGGTGCCCCCGTTGGTGTGGCGGCGATAAACAGCCGAGACGATCTGCAACTCGGCTATCAGGTGGCCCTGAACTCTGTTCATACGGCCAGCAGTTATTCGTGGTCCTTGAGCTTCGCCTCGGACTCGCCGGGTTCTGCGGCATCTCCGTTTGATGGTACGCAGTCGAATTCTGCCCTGCTTGCGCCCCTCGGGAGCACGAGCCGGACTGCCCTCTTCAACGTGGACTATGATGGGGTGTACCTCATTCGTTTGACGACGGATGTTGGTGTGACTGGTGTTGAGGACACGCAGTTCGTCCGCTTGAGGGTGCTGACCATGTTCGGCTCTCTCAAACTCATCGCGGCAGGCGAGCGGCGTGACGAGAATGGTGTCATTCCGGTAGATGCCACGCCAGAGGGCTGGACGAACGATCAGAACGCTAATGTCCAGCGATTGTCCATTCTTCTTCGGCGGTTGTCGCACACTGGGCGTGTCCTGTTCGTGGATTCTAACCGTGGACGGGACATCGCGAACACCCCGGACGATTACGACACCGTGATCTCCATCCCTGGCCCAGATACTGCTCAGCCAGTGGCGACGGGGATCAAGCTGCGGGCTCTGGCCCATGGTGATTTCTCGACCATTAACGAAGCCATCACCTACGCTGCGGCAGCAGCAACACGGGGTGAGGCGGCCCTGAGTCGAGCGGAGCCCTACTTCATCGTGGTGCGGAAGGGTCTCTACAATGAAGACCTCGCCCTCCAGAGCTTCATCCACATCATCGGGGACGACACGCCGATCAATGACGAGATGAACTCCCTTGGGCTGTCCACCGAGAACGTGACAGTGCGGACGGTGAACGCGGGTGGTGTTGGTACGCACTCCTACAACCCTGGGGGGCTGGCCACCGCTCACGAGTGCTTCCTGTTCAACCTGAACTTGGAAGGCACCGCGACCACGACCCTGCCCGTGCTCCGGCAGTACGGCGGCTTGCTCAAGCTGTACCGCTGCACCGTGGATCAGAAGGGTGACTCAGCTACCCAAGGCGAAGCCCTCCGGTGCGTTGTCTCGAACATCCTCCACATTCCACAGCTCTGGCTGGAAGAATGTCTGATCAATACGGACGCCACGACAGCTAGCCGTGTGGCTTTGCGGGTGGACGCCATCGGCTCTACCTGCGTCATGGATAGGACGAAGGTTACGGCGGCGGCAGCCAATGCGGTGCTGACCAATGAAAGTTTGTATGAGAACTGCGACTTCTATTGCCGGGACAATTCCCTGATTAGTGGGTTGGTCGGCTACTACGGTTATAGCTCTTCGCAGACGTTCATTCACAGCCATGCTGTTTCTGGTACGACTACACCCGCTATCACGGTGGAACCTTTCAGTGGGGCTGCCGGTTCCAAGACAGGTAACGTGGCAGTAGCCCTGTCGGACATGCACGTCTCTCATGATGTGTCCTTCTCCACGGCTGGTGCAGCGGGCACTACCAGCTTGGAGATGTCGAATGTTCGGAACGACCAGACGACGGGCGGTTCCCACGTCTTGTTCCCTGACGCTCCTGGTGATCTGCCTGATACCTACTACCCCCACCTTGATTCGGAGACGATCCGATACGTTGTTGACCACTTTGACCCACTACTTGGTGTAGCGGCATCACCGACCATCCCTGTAGCTAATCGGCTCAACCGGGAGAATGTGCAAGAGGTCATTGACGCTATCCAGTTAGGTGCGTTCCCAATAGTAGGGGCTCCCTTCTGCTCGCTGGATTCTGCTTACGATGGCCTTTCTACTCTTACCCCCCCTACTCCGGGTCCAGGGTTGGGTCGCCGCATCATCGCGACAAGCGGTGCTGTGCAGGTCACGGGTGGTACGGCACCGTTTGGGGTGGATGACGAGTCGAAGCCGGGTGGTATCCAGGCAGAGGGCATCATCGACATCGGTGGCCTTATCAACGGAACGGCTGGGCAGACCATTGCTGATGTGGGTGGCAGCGAAATCCACCTGAACCCCAACATGATGGGGGTCGGCCCCTTCATCAGTCTCGGTCGAGCCGCTTGGACAGGCGGGGTCCTGGGTGGGGACCGAGGCTTCGGTGGAGCCGCCATCGTCGCCAACTACTCCGGCAGTGTGGGTACGGAAAATTCGTACAACTTACACCTTCGCACGAACTCGGGTCGTGCTTCTGGTACAGGCAAGCTCGGTAACATCTACGTCGTCGCTGGCTACATTCAGGACTCCACCAGTGGGGATGACCCAGGTGATGTCCACATTGTCGCTGGCGGCACGGTGGTCAATGGTGGGACGCCCGGTGATGTTTTCATTGCACCGGGTACTGAGGCTGGCGGCACAGGCGGGGTCGTCTGGATCTGTGGTGCGGGCAGCCGGACGTGGGCTTCGGTGCCTGCGGTCAATGCCTACGTCGGTAACGTGACGGGTGACGCATTCTTTGGCACCCCAACAGGCATCCAGAGCTTCACGTTTACCAGTGGGCAGAATATCGCAGCAGCTATCGCCGTGTTCAACGCCACGGCTCGCGGGTTCGTAGCGTCCGAGGCCCCAGCAGGCAAGATCACTCTCACGAACGAGGACAACACCGCTGGGGATATTGTCTACGTCGGTGACACGACGAGCGGCACACTCAACACGTCCCTGGGCAACTTCCTGTCGTCGGATGTCACTTTTGTTCCTGGTACTTACGGAGATGTCGTCGCCTTGGATGTACCTGTAGCTGATCGGCTCCGGGTGAATGGTGACCTCGAAGTCACGGGCGTTATCATCGCAGGCGGTTCCGGCTACACGCAGGTAACTTCCAACACCTGGACCGATATTGTAGGTACGATCCACACGGTGGGCGTGGTCTTGAATGCAACCATCGACACCATCCTCCTTCTGGACGCCTCGTTGGTTTCTTACGGGCAGAACATCGTCATCAAGGACGAAGCCGGTTTGGCTAACAACATCGCTGCCCCAGCCGGGCAGAAGATCACCATTTCGGATATAGGTGCCCCCACCATCGACGGAGCCGCGACATTGGACATCATCACGTCTTTCGGCGCGGTGAAGGTCTACAAGAACGGTAACGGCAACTGGTCGGTCTTCTAATTGAGAGGGTGACTGATGGCCTGGACTCCACCGACGAACCCCGAAGACAGCTATGAACTGAGCGTCTTCGGGTTTGGCCCCTTCCCACTACCGGGGGAGTCCGTAGATGTGATCCCACCGCACCCTATGAATGGGGGCTACGGGGGCTACGGGTTCTTGTCCGACGGTACCGAGGACGGGGGTGGGTCTCCCTATGGCCTGGGCTCCTACGGCTCCCGTTGGTTTTCACGTCCAGTCGTCAACATCTCTGGTGGTTACGGTGGTTACGAGTATGGCCTAAGCGGCTATGGCTCGACTGAGGTGACCCCTCCCTACATCTCATCAGCCATATCGCTCAACGGTTACGAAGTGGAGATCCATTTCTCTGAAGAAATGGACACGGACAACCCGGCTCTGACGGATCCAACGAGCTACACGCTGGAGACGGTCATGGGGGCCGCCCCTGCAACCGCCGTTTCGGTCGTTATTGGGAGCTTGGGTACCGTTGTGGGGGCGACTTCGGTTGTTCTCACACACTCGGGCACGACTCTGGGTGGCATCTACAGGGTTCATGCTGTCGGGTTGACGGACATCGCTGGCAACCCCATTGGCGACATCGACATCTCGTTCCTCACTCAGGGTGAGCCGCCTGCCGTGGTGGCCGCCCTGGCGGCCCCGGACGCTGGCAATGAAGTGGTGGTCACCTACAGCCACGACATGCTGGCGAACGCCGGGGGCTACATCGCCCTGGCGTCCTACGAATTCGACTCGGGCACCTACCCGGTTGATGTGACTCCCTTGTCGATCACGGTGGACGGCCTCCAACAAGTGACCATGGTGGTCCAGGGGATGACCTCCATCCCTTATGAACTTCTTGTTGGTCCCTCCTTCGCCTTCTCGTTCAACACCACGGATGGCCTCGAAGGCTGTACCCGCACCGATACAGGTACGGGCACGGTGGTCGCAGCGATGGGCTACCTCGTAGTCAGCAGGTTGAAGAACCTCGCCTTCGCGATGGAGTGGCAGGACACTAGCGGAACCATCACCCCGTTGACCTCAACCTTGCGGGCGGACTGCACCTTCGACTTCAGTGCCGCCACTTACAGCCCTGCACTCTCGACGTTTGTTTCCCCGGAGGTGTGCGACATCACGATGCAGGACGGTGTGCCGGGCAACGGTTTGCTTGTTCGGTTCACGCTCCAGCAGAGCATCACCGGGGCGGATCAGATCCGCCTCCGGTCGGGCACCTTCGACGTGGTGGTGGACGCCACTTGGTCGAACGCGAGCCACGTTCTTTCATTCGTGCGGAACATGCAGGCGGGCATTGTGACCTTCCTGCTCGACGAAGCTCCACTCACGTCTACGCTAATCGCCAACGTGGATGGGAACCCAGACACGCAAGTGGGTGTTCGCCTCGCTCTGCTCGATGGTGGATGGGATGTCAGTGGTGTCCGGGTGGCAGGTTGCTTGCTGTCCAGCAGCACGACCGTCTTCTCGGCGGCGTGGAACTTCATCCACGGCACAACTACTTCCTTCACAGGTTCTTCTGTTCTTGCCCGAGACACGTTGCTGACGGATCGTGGTCCTCTGGTTAAGGGCTGGGGCGATGCAACCCCAGCTACAGATCAGGACGTGGAAGTCCGTATAAATGACGTGGCAGTCGTCATCGCTTCTGTGAACCCATACATCGGTGAGATCACTCTGGCTGTCCCCGTGCCGCTCCTCCCTGTAGGGACGACAAGCGTGGAGGTGGACTACCAGTGGTTCAAGTCGCCCACCATGGAGTTGGCCGGGCTCAACACCGAAGGGCTGGTGCTCAACAAGTTCGACTGCCCTCATCGTGGTCACCACGACCCGGCAGCTCACGGCGACCAGATCCAGACGCTCCCCGATTACCCCAAGGGTGCTCCTGACATCACCCGCTTCCCCATGAGCATCGTGCTCGGGCCGATAGACCGGACTGAACCGCTCTACATCGGCCACAGGTACATGGGATTCAGCCTGACCTACTCCGCTCTGCTCAACAGCCCAGACACCTTGCTGCTCAACCAAGCTCCGGGCAGGGCCAGCGTCCCAGGCTTCGAGCGAGAGGTTTCCGGGGTCAGCGTCGCCTATGAGGGGTTGGTCAAGCCCATCGAAGCAGCCCCCGCATGGGCTCTGGATGGGGCCGACTACGGTGGGGTAGACCACGACGGGACCACGGGACTGGATCTCGGAACGCTCACGGTCATCGACCCCAACATCAGTTCGTTGGGGTCGGGCCTGTCGGCTACCACCATGTACCACCGAGGGGTGGACTTGTCCTTCCCGTCCAGCATCAACTTGGTGGCCCGGTTCCATTTCTCCGATGTGCTGTTCGATACGGACTACCCTGCTCCGTTGAGTCCGCCGAGCACCCTGGTGCAAAGTCCTGAGTTGGATGGCGTGTTCACAGGTGTCGGCTTCGGTATCCACGATAATCGCTATCTCTACCTCGCAGGTGTTCTGAAGGTAAACGGCGTCTACCACGTCGGCCTGTTGCTCGACCCCAAGCGAGTTCATGAGTGGGAATCCTGGGAGATTGGCCCGGCGGCTACCCTCACGGCGACTTCGCAGACAACAGGAACCTTTACATCGGGTTCAATACCGACGGGCTTCACGGTAGGCTCCCGTCTCCAGCGGCTTGAGGGGGATCAAGCAGGTGTCTACACGGCAACGGCTGTAGCAACTGCCTGCGACGGCACAACCACGGTGACCTTCTCCCCAGCTCTCCCGGCCCCTTGGGATACTTACGGCAATAAGTACATCGAGGTGGTCTTTGAGACAAACGTGGCGGACAAGCCGTTTACTTATCGCCTCGACATAGACACCGATCAGCGGGTGGCAGAACTTCGTATCTCTGGTGAGACGGGGGGCGTGGCGGCTTCTATCGTTTCCGACGTACCCGCTCTCCCATCAGCATCAGAAATGACTCTCCAGCTCCCTGCGGAGATCGTGGGTCAAGCGTTCTGGGGTTCTCTGAGCCGTCAAGCGGCTTCCAGGGCAACTTGGTCTTTCATTCGTTACAGCGTAATTCCCGATCAGGTGTTCATTCAGGGGCATGTAGTCTCCAACTCGACAGACATGAGCGTTCTCCCTGAGAACAATCCGTTGTCCGAGTGGTGGCCCACACAGACGTTCGGAACGGCAGAAGTCTTGGCAGCGGACATTCTGTTGCTGAAGGCCACGTCTGCGGACACGGCAGTCGCCATGTCCTATGGCTACGCGCGGGTGGAGCCTTTCTTTATCCCCGACACCATCCTTGATTTCAGCACGACGTTCCGGCTCGACACGACAAGTTCTGGCCGAGGGCTGGGATTGAGGTTTGACGACACACAGAGGCGGGTCGAACTGAAGGCTCTGCTTATCAGGGAGAACCTGTCTGTAGACGCCACCTTGTACCGGGGCATCGTAAGCCTGCCCGCAGTGAGCCTTGCGGGCCTTGTGTCGCCCGAGAACATGGGGTGGGCAGTTCCACCCGGTTCTACGCTTACAGGCTCTCACGAGGGCTCACAGCTCGTCACACGGCAGACTACGACCAACCGAGGGCGGTGGACCAACGACATCGACTGGGGAGTCGCCACCGACCTGAGCATCGTCCGTGAAGATGTGGGTCGAGTTCTCGAAGCCCGGCTAGATGTGAAGGCCCTGACCCCCAACGCGAGCGGGGACTCAGGCATCATCTTCGGTTGCCAGTTGGATGCGGCAGCCGGGTACGCTGTTGTCCAGGTGGAGGTGGCAGGAACCTCCGGCAACGAGGTTCTTCGTTTGCGGACGGCTACCGGGGTTCCGGTAGCCTCTTACGTCTACGACTGGACGGATGCTCCTCACACCTACCGGGTCCTCATTGACCGGCTGGCCAACACCGTTACTTTGCTCGTTGACGACGTGGTGCAGGCCCCCCCAGCGGCCTTCGCCAGTTTCTCTGGTGGCGTCAACAACACGCAGGCGTTCTTCGGCAGCACGGGCCGGGACAGCAACGACCTCCACGACCCGACCATCATGGCCGAGGTCGAGTGGCACTCGGTTCACTGCCACGCTCTCGCCCCTGCCGACTTGGTGCGGACGTTGGGTGTGCTAAGGGGAACGCAAGAATCCCTCGACACCCTGGACATCAACAACTACGAGCTGCCCCGCACCGACTCATCCCCCAACCAGAACTCCTGGCAGGTTGGACCGGCTATCGAGTGGTGGGACTGGCGTTCGGACATCGAAGTTCAAGCCTATCGGGATCCAGGTTGGGGCATCACCATCCTCCGGCCGGACCTCCCGCTGACTCCTGGGGTGTCTCCGCCTTGGTATGTGGCTGGCGACTCGGTGACGGGTCCGACGGCTGGTTGGATCAATGTCGAGTACGTCGAGTTGCCCCGCAGTTCGGGTGGCGACCTGGGGACGATTGAGTGGGGCTCGCTAGATACGGACGCCATCACGCAGTCCCGCTGGGATGCTGTCAGCTACCAGCTCTCGCGGCATCCAACGACGGACCTCATTGCCCCCGAGCACATGGTCCTCAACCAGTACAACATCGTCACGTCTGGGGAGTTGGGCCAAGACCGGGTGATGGAGACGGTCGCTGTCCAGACGATGGACACGACCCGTCTGACCCTGTTGCCGACGCACCTGTACGCCGACACGATTTACAAGATTGTGGACGGCACGACCATCTGGACAGAGGGCCACTGGGCATTCGACCAGGATGCCCAGCTCATCACCCTTCTACCGGATCCCTTGACGGGTGTAGCCCGTGAGTTCTCATCCCCGCACGCCAACGTCACGGTTCTGTTCATTCCTGGCCTCCCGGTAACGAGCACCTATCTGGAGGACCAACCGCTTCTTGATGGGGTGACGCTGCTCAACGCAGGCACGCCTCCCTACCCAAAGAGTCAGGTGTCCGCCACATCATCCGACCCCCTATATGATGAACTGGAATTCATCGAGGTGGACAATGATGGGGAGACCGGCATCATCGCTTCCATCTGCGAAGGTGGCCCCGGTGAGGGCTTCTCCGGTCTGGCGACCGACGAAGGCGAGTTGGTCTACGACTCGGATGGTAACCCCACGGGCGATTACGTGGGCTTCCCTGTCGGTGCTGAAGTATTTCACTTCAGCGGGACGGAATTCTGGCAGGACGCCAGCGGCCTTTCCATTGCACAGCCCGACTGGCAACAAAAGGGCAGCAGTTCCTTTGGCAACGTCCTGTTCGCCTCTGGCGGCGACTTCTTTTCCACAGTAGCGGCAACAGGTGCTTTGGTCGCTAATGGCGGCAACTTGGGTCCGGGTTCCGCCGTGCTCCACCCGTCCTACCCGGCTTGGGGACCTGTGGGCGGGGATCAAGGTCGCATCTACCGTAGGGTTGAGGGGGTACTGTACGACACAGTGACCCACACCATAACCAACTTGATTTTCGAGCCGTTCTGACCCGTTATCCAGCCTATCCCCAACAGAAGTAGAACAGGCCCGACCATAGGAGCTATCCGTATGGCCCACAGCGAACGAATGAAACGGGCAAACCAGCAGGTCAGAATGGGTCTGAGTGTGCAGCACGCAGACTCGGGTATCCGCACCTGCAAAGGAACCTTCATTTTCGATATGCGGGATGCCGCCACAGGCGAACAGCTCGCGTATTTCGAGAAGGACAACATCATCACGCTCGACGCTGGCCTTGCCGCTGCGGCCCACTTCAAAGGGGACCTGACAGGCGGGTTGAAGATGTTGGCGGTGGGGACTGGTGCCACGGGTGCCATCCTTTCACCGGATGCTCCGACGAATGAACAGCGGAAGCTGAACACCGAGTGTGCAGTGGGGGGCCGGAAGCTCTTTTCATCCTCGACTTACCGTACTGCGGCGGGTGTGGCGGTCAGCTACCGAACGAACATCGTGGATTTCACCACGACATTCTTGGAGGCGGACGCAGTTGGGGGACTGAACGAGATGGGCCTTTTGGTTCCGCTCTCGATCAACCCAGCGTCCAAGAACCCGGTGGACAACGGGGCGGGGACAACCACCGCTTATGACCCCACCATCGACATGAGTGGTTACGACCTGATGGTCAACTACTTGACGTTCAGCGTCCTGAGCAAACCTTCCACGGCGATCCTCGCGATAACATGGCGGCTGAGTTTCTAGGGGGCGACTGATGGCGGTCAAGGACCACACACAGCATTTTGATGGGGTCCAGGTAGCACCCACCCCTATCGCCTTGCGGGTGCCAAACACGGTATCCCGATCAGCGGGTACGGGTGAACGGGCTTTCCTCGGCGTCATCTCGGAGTCCGGCAAGCCGGTTCTCGATGTAGAGCTGAACCTGCACCAAGACGTGCAGTGGATGGACGACTACCTCCTTCGCCGTTGGCAGACGCCTTCGGGCTGGCTTCGGGGAAGAACCCATCACGACGCCTACTGCGACTGGTCCTTGGAAACTGCTCCGGGGACGTTGGCGGACAGCTCCGCCAGCACGGACCCCGCAGGCCCCGGCACCTATATCACGACGGGTGTGCTGACCGGCTCCGTGGTGCTTCCTCGGCTCGAAGCAGTGGTAGCGGGGCACCCTGTGGTCGTGGAGTACACGAACACGACGACGGCTGGCTACAACCTCATCGGTCTGACTGATGCAAAGGTCTATGACGGCACCACTGCCACCGTGAAGCGGACGGACATGCTGTTCTTGGAGGTCTGGCAAGCCCTTGTGGCACCGTCTCCCTTCGCTACTGGCTCGCTCCAAGTGGTCACCGTGGGCGGCATCACGGCAGGCGATACAATCAACGTCAACGCCACCCCGCTGACGGCGACGGCAGGTGCTCCAGCAGCCGATCAGTTCCAGGTTGGGATCACGGCGGATATCACAGCGGCGAACATCACGGCAGCCCTCAACCTTGGGACCAACTCGTTCACCACCATCATCTCCGCAAGGACCGTGGCTGACCGAGTTTTCCTGACAGCCGCCGTCCCTGGTGCTGGTACTGCCCCGTTGTCCTCGGGCAACTTCGTTACCTTGTCCGTCACGGTGGTCAATGCTGGTTGTATCGTGGTCTCAGGTGCCACGCTGACAGGCGGGGCCAATAGGCCAAACAAGCCTTCCACGGGACAGGGGCAGATTTTCAGGCATGGCAACGTGATGTCGCCCTCTGCTGTGTGGCTCGATGACGAGATGGTCGACCCGACTATCGCTCTGGAGAGCAGCCAGCGGGTTCAGGTGCAGTACCGCATCCGGTCTACCAGCGACGCAGAGGCCCTGAACTACAAGAAACACCCCGACGGGTTCTCAAACCTGATTGCGGGTGGTGGTCCTCTCGCCGCCGCAATTTACGCTCAGGGCAACCGTGCTATTCCCGTGTGGAATGGCAACCCTGCTGGCGACACCCTCTCCTATCCCTTCGTTCCGGCTGACCAGACGAGCACATGGCTCGATACCTCTGCCGTGTCCTATGGGTGGGCGGATGATGGCCTCTACGTGGCAGGCGACGGGTCTGAAGCAGCGGCACAGGCTCTCGGGGCTATCGACGGTTTCGTCTACGCCATCCCCATCGCCTTTGTGCATCGGCACAACGACGCCAGCGACCCGCTTTGTGCAACCAAAGGTTTTGGTCCAGCGGCCAACACCAACGGTGCCCCAAAATATGGTCACGTTGGCTACAACAACGCGGAAATGGGCGTTGTTGTTGCGGCGGGACTTTCTGACCGCCCCGACAACCATTTCTGTGATGTAATCACGCAGGAGAATCTTCTGGATCTCCGACGGCACGTTGTCCCGACTGGGATGGATCTCGCCGCCGAGTTGAAGTACCAGATGCAGAGCCTCCTCGATGGGAACCTGCGAACTTGGTCGGTGGACACCGCCAGCAAGCAGACCCTCGGCGGGGACTCCGGCGACATGAGCACTCGCTACCTCATCTGCAACGAGATCGGCCGTACCGTCGCACAGGGGGGTGCGGCACCTGATTCTGGTGAGAGTACCGACAAGGGCGAGCTGATTCGCAGTTATGACCACGTTGCTCGCCGTTTCGGAGATCAGCCCATTGTGGAGCGGGTGCTTATTGGTTTCTGGCCGGGAGACCGGGCCGGACCCCCCGTGGTTCCGGGCTCGAACAACGCGGGCAAGTACGTCGTCAAGGCCGGTGGCGTCACGATGACGGACACTTGGTACGAGGGGGACGTGCTCAACCTCAACTTGGGAGACCTGAACATCACGACGTTGGGCGGGCTGTTCGATAGCAGGCCGGGTGCTGGTACGGGTGGCGGCCCCTCGTTGGCTGCACTGAACTTCACCGACGTAGCCCCTGCGGGCACGGTCATCACCGACGTGCTCAACATCTGGCATGACGACGGCCACTATGACACGCCGACCAACCAGAACGTGGAGATGGGCATCGTGAAAGGGCTGGGGACGACCCATCTGGAGGTCACCCTTGACGCCAACGACACGGCGACGACAGAAGGTCAGGACATTGCGGGGGCGAACATCGAGCACAAGATGGTCGGCTCCGACGTGAGTGGGGCTCCCCCCGTGGCTCCTGCGAATGTTGGGTCGCCTCGCCGCATCTTCATGGAGGTGGAGATCACCTACCCTGTAGGGGCGGGGACGACCGACACCCCTGACTACGATGTGGTACCGGACGCGACGATCTACTCGGATGCGGTGGCCCTCGTCACTGGCCCCGGCCCACTCATCGAGAATGATGACACCCGGCGACCGGATGACTTTGAGAACCTGTTGGCAGCCCGTTATCGGGCTGCCTTCCGCGAGATTCAGAGTGAGTACGTTGCCAACGACGCCATCACCATTGCGTCCCCACTTGTGGGGACGGCGATTGGGGTCGTGACCCCAGAACAGATTGTCAGCACGGAGCGTTCATTGTTGCGGTTCCCTCGCCGGGTGTGGGGCGATGCTCTCGGAACAGGACTCGCTGTCAACGACATCCCTGGTGGGGTCATCATGGTGGTGGATACAGCCCTGTCTGAATTTGGGTCATCGTCGCGGGAGGTCCATCTTACGGGTTTGCTCTCGGGTGTAGGGCACACGCTCTGTGGCGTTCAGTATTTCGCTCAGGACCCGCTTCCGAACTACGGGCCAAATGGGGCTGGTTACCAGATCGCCTACTACTTCCGCTCGAATGCCCCTCAGACGGCAGGCACGAAGGAAGGCGACATCACCTCGGCGGGTGACGGCACCTTGCCCACAACCCTCACGATAGAGCCGCTGATCTCCAGCCAGAGCGTTTGGTCTGGTCAGGTCGGCATGGGTGGTCACGAGAAGGGCTATCCCTATGCAGCTCCGCTCGACCAGATCCCTCTGAACGATGGGACTACAATTCCGGTGGCTCCCCAGGAGATCAGCGGGACAACGGAAGAATGGTACTTCTCTGCGACAGCAGAGATGGCTATCAGCGACTTCGATGTCGACACGGGCCTTATCAACTTGCACGCCTTCGTACAGCAAGACGTGCAGGGCGATGCTGTTTTTGGTGGCTCGGCTAATGACGAAAAGCCCCGTAAGGACGCAGAGTTCAGGGCTTACTATCCGTTTGCCGATGATTCTTCGTACCGGCCAACCGTCATGGCCCAGCATTTATCGGGTGCGGTGCGGCACAAGTGCTTCACGCCTTTCCTTGCGAGGGCGGCTGAAGATGTGGCGGGTGTGGACGGGGGCCTCCTGTTCCGCAAGTCGGAATTGTTGCTCATCGTCCTGTCCCGGTTCGCTGAACTGGACGACGAGAACAACGTCCGCTTCGAAGACCCCATAGCGGACAACCGGACCTTGGCTGCGGTCTACCGCACCCGCAACCTTCTTCTGACCGTTGGAGACCGGACATGCCTGTAATCCGCAATCCGGGCAGCCTGAGCACTGGGCATGGCAAGTCGGCTGCTGACGAGAAGGCCACACGGCCATCGCTCACGGGCACGGCTCTTTCCGGGGCCGGTCCCAACATCGGGACCATCGTTGACGAGAACCAACCGTCCCTGCCGGAACAGCCGGTTATCGAGTCGGTGAACGCTCACGTAGACGACCCGAAGGCCGCTCACACGGCCAAGGCCATTGCCTTCGTCGGTGATTCCGAGATTCTTTTCTCATCTCACGTCAAAGGTGCGGTGAATGAGCTTTTCGGGACCGTTATGCAGCGTCCCCCGATGCTGGGCGAGTGGTCTCCCTTCATCGCCATGTCGGGTGTCCCCGATTGGGGATACTTGAAGCTACGGGATGGTGGTCTGGAGAACTATGGCGCGCTGACCTTCACCGATGCCACGGTGCAGAACGACGCCAACGTGTTCCCATACTTGTTGCAAAATGTGGGTCCTGCCATCGACACGGCAACGACGACCAACGAGTTCAGTACCATTCCAATGTCCGACCCTCATTCGGACTTCTACTTCAACAGCGGAGCTGAGAGCCTTACAGAGCCCGGTATGGGTTGGGGTCGCGCACACATCGGGGCCTACACCCGTGATGGGAATGTGGGGCCTGCCCCCTTGCCCATTTACCGGAGTGCCCGGCTCTACCCCCGGCCCACCGGCATAGATGGCACAACAACCCGGCCCTATCGTGTTCCGACCACCGTTTCTGGCACCATTTTCCCGGCTGACCGGGGTGTGCTGGCTCTGATCCACATGGCCCCTGACACGGCAGGCGATGCAAAGACCACTTTCCTCGCCCAGCCGCTCATCTCTGACGAGACGGCCCCTCTGGACCCGCAAGGTCGGGTGGTGGCGGCGCTGCTAGTTGGTACTGGGCTTCTTGGCGGCAATCTTGGCGGCAAGTGCAGCGAGTTCGGCACCTGCACCGGCGACAACACTTGTGACGGAAGCTCTGGCGGCGTTTTCACGGTAGGTGTGGATGCCGACGGCAAATCCGACTTGTTCGCCTACCCAGGTAGGGCTACAGGCCAGTACGACTTGGCGGAGATCCACAGTGGCGTGGATGCGGCAGCAAATCCTTTGCGGTCTCCCTGGGACGACTTCAACGCCTCGGGCACACCCGGCTCAGCCCGTGGTACCGCTGATGTAGTCCCGGCTCCGGGTCAGGTCCGTCTCGGCACTGATCCGAGAGCAGGCGAGACCCCAGTAGCCTACGGAATTCCGATTCTTGGCGGGACTGCGGCTTCTTACGACGTGGCACCTACGGCACAGAGTGGCAGCTTGACGTTGCCCATTCATGGTGACGCCATTGTCAACACCAACAACTTCTTCCGTTACCGCTTACCTGCCCTCAAGGACTATTCGCAGGCAACCGGGTTGAAGTGGACTCCTCGTGGAGAGGCAGCTACCACCACGGCGGAAACGAATCGCTACTTCGATGTGGCGACGAACTCGGCTCCGCTCTACCCGGATGGTTCTGCTGTGGGGGCCTACTGGACCGTCGCCGGGATGTACGACGAGTTTGACGACGACTACACCACTTGGCAGATTGCTCGTTACCGACAGACTTTCTTGATGCCGTCCATCGAGTTGACGGGGAGACGGGAAGAAATCGGCTGCTACGTGCTCATCCACTTCAAGACCGAAAAGGACTTCGAGCGGTGTGTTCGTGATGGTGAATTCCCGTGGGCTGTGGCCGACCCCTACGAGGTCTACGGCGTCTCACTGGTCGAGGACCCCGAAGATGTGGACAACGTAGCGAATCCATGGCTGGCGGCTACGGCTCCGGTCCCGCCCAATGGCCCGGCTCCGTTGTTTGGCTACAACGCGAACTCATTCCACAACGTGCGTAGTCGCATCACCATGGACCCGGCTGGTACAGCATTGCCAGCAGTCTCCGTTTCGGCAATGAATTGGTCTACGCAGGCGAGTCCGACGACTGATGCCATCGTGTGGGTTTCGGGCGTGGCTTACTTCACGCCGAGAATTTCGGACACGGGGGTTTCCAGCTTCGTTATCAGCCAGTGCGACATCAGCCTCGCCGCTGGCTTCTGGACTTCGTACCGGACTGACCAGCGCGATACTCATAAGTACAATGGATCCAGTCTCGTGGCGTCGCAGAACCCGGTCATGGTGGCGACAGCTCCTTGGGGCTACGAGACCCTGACTTCGATGACGGTGCCTGCTCACTCCAACCCTGCGGTTGGGTTCATTCCGAGCACCGACTACCAGCTCGACTGGCGGCTCGAATTTCCGATCACGCACCTCGGCTATACAGGCGGCAACCCTTTCTACGATACCAATGCCCCTCTTGATGCCGACACCTTGGACTTGTTGCTGCCCTCGAACATCGTCCTGGTCGGAGACGTGGACGACCCGTCTTTCAGCCGCAATGCTGAAATGCGGGCTCATTTCCGCCGTCCGATGAACCACATTGCAGCGGACGACGTGAACCTGCCCTACACGGCGGCAGACGGACACGGCCAGATTCTTACCCACGTCACGTCGGGCACGGTGCTGATGCACACGTCCCTGTTTGATAAAACCAATCAAGTTGGGGCTTTTGGCAACTACGTCGTGGCGGCTACGGGTAGCCCTGTAAACACATCATATGCAGCCCTGAGCGGTTCCGCGAAGGACACATCTGAACGATTCCTTGACGAGACGTACCGCTACACCCCGCTTTTCGATGTGGCTTTGGATGTTTCTTACGGGGCTGGTGCATATCAGGCTTTGAATGGGCCTGGAATGCAGGGGTGGGCTGGTGGTCCTTTGGAGTGCCCAACTCGTATTTCTTTGGCATCAGCGGCGGGGCCTTGGGATTCTCAGTCGTGGTTACTGATGGAAATGCACTTGCTGGATCAGACAGGCGTGAATGCAGCTTCCGACAGCCTCCAGGTGGCCGGTCTACCTGACCGCAATCCTGCGATTTCGGCTGTGGCGACAATGCCTTTCCCCTCGGCCGGTATTCTCCAGTACCCGCAGATCGACTACTCCACCAGTCATGTGCCCGTCACGGTGACGCACATGACGGAAGTGCAGCCGGACTACTCGGCGGCGAGTGGTGTCCGCACGTACCTTCGTTGCCTGGATGCCGCTTTCGTTCATAGTTCTGACCCTGTGGTTGCTGCTGGTCAGGCGTTCATCACGTTGCGACTAGACGGGGTGACTCTCACGGACATCGGCCATATGGCTCCTGGTCCTGGCGGCCTGAGCAACACCCGTCTCGCTGTCGAGGTCAAGGTCCCAGGGCTCACGACCTGGATGGATGCTGGACGGCAGGACGGAGCAGGCCCGAGCAAGCAGGACCCCGTGTTGGACGGGGCTGGTTGCCTCATACTGGGAGATGAGACGTACACTTTCACGGACCCAGTTAGCGGTTACAAGGGTTGCTACCTGAAGGTCCATGTCGGGCCAGTAGCATCCTTGTTTGTTAGTTCTGCGGTGGTTGCCGCCTACACATCTGGTTCGCCTTCTGGTGAAGTTCCGGTGTTGGTGCGGATACGGGCGAATAGTGACACGTCTCGGTACAACCTGGAGAAGGTCAACACGGGGACGGGGACATTCGAGGCAACCAGCAAGCCAGGGGCCGACCCGGATGAGGTTCGCGGCATCATTGGGATTCGTTTGGTTCATCCTGACGACACCCTGATTGTGACGGATGGCGGGCTTTATCCATTGCCGTTGCCACTGCCGTAAGCGGTGAGGAGCCTATATCTGCGTTGAGGCAGACGGAGTGAAGATCAATGGTTGATTACCCCACGACGAAGATAAAGAAGGCGTTGGCCCAGAGGGGTGATTCGTCTGCGGAAAAGACCGCATGGCAAGAATTAATGGAGCGGCACAATACCGTCCCATCAACTCAGGCCCTTCAGGCTCCTGACGTGATCAAGGGCTTCAGCGGTTCCTGGGCTGCGTCCTACGAACTTGGTGATTCCATTCGCAATACGGATCAAGGGGAGAGCCCAGCTCCGGTGCAGTTGCGGACGAACCGCCTTGGTCAGCCCGGCATGGCTGAGATCAACTTTCGTCCCTACGACTATGGGACGACTCGTCACGGAAAGTATGGCCCGTCCCTCGTTGGCCACCCGATCTCCTTCGAGGTAGTTGGGCCGACTCTCAAGAATCGGGACTGCGTCCACCAGTGGATCGTGGACGCTTCTGGTAGTGCGGACGTTCTGGCCCTTGATGCCGTCACAGCGTTGAGCACGACAACATCTGAGGTGGCTTTGCCCGCCACTCAAAACTCAATGGCGGAGATTTACAACCTTGCCGCTATCCCCAATGGGGGCCTGTACCTTGTCGTGAGCATGACGGGTTCTCCAGGGACGATCACAGATGGTATAGGTGGTGTGGGAGATGGGCAGATTGGTGACAGCACTATTGCCCTGGTCCCGCCTAGAGCAGCCATTGTTCCTACCACGGAATCCTCCAAGTATGAGATTTTCCGAGTCACGTCATTCACCACTACCAGCGTGACCCTGGATTCCAGCAAACGGTTGTCGGACTACTTCACATTCAATTCCGCCACAGGCACTCCGGTTATCCGGGCAGTTACCCTGATCAAGCCTGCGGCAACTCGTCTTGTAGCAGTGCCCGGAAGTGGGGCCAGAGGGCTGGAAAAGGTCTTTGCCTTTGTTCCTCCCAAGGTGGCCCTTACCGATGACATGCGGCCCGTTTACACGTCATGGCTCTCTTTGGGCCGGTTTGACCCATGGACGTGTGGCCCGGACATGGCCACGATGATAGCCCCCGGGGGAGTAGGGGTTCCGACTTACTACCCGCAAGATTATGCCCTGCCAGTCCCGAATCCTGTGGCCAAGGGCTTCGGTCGGCTCCAGGGGATCAATGGCGAGGCCACTACGATTCTCGGCATGTCACAGGTGTTGGTTGTTTCTGATGCCTTGGACACCAGTTTCTCTACATTGAACATCGGCAAAATCCTCCGCATTTTCGATGTACGGCGTGTGGGGGATGGGACTTGGGCTACGGGAACTTCTGAAGGTGCTCCTTATGAAGGAGATGCTTCTGAAGACCGGCTACTTGGCTACTTCGAGATCATGGATGCTGGGGTATGGGGGGCTCTGGGCGCTCACTACTATAGCCTACGAGCTGTTTCGCAGTTCGACCCTGAGACGGGCGTGCCCTTCTATTTCAATGGGGACCTGACTCGGATGGCGACCGGCTCCGCAGCCGGTCAGTCCGTGAACCTTCAGTGGACTCTTCATGACCCCATCGAGACGTTGTGGACGGACGCCTACCTGAATCCAGCCAAGTTGGAATCCGCCCGGCTGAAGAACCTCATCGATCCTCGTTGGGCTCGCCCTAGCTTGAAAGCCCGTAGTGGGGCGGCTTTCGGTCATCCATCTTTACCTGACCGGGCAGCATTCAGCACAGCTACCAGCAATGGTGGAGCCCCCGGTAGCAACGCGAACCCCGGTAACCTGATGGATCTGGGGTTTCGGGTGGTCCTGTACCCGGCCCTTGATACGGGCACCGACCTGATCCCCGATTTCGATCACCCCGTCGATTGCAATGAGGTGATCATTGACCCCTTTTCGACGGACACCAACCAGTTCATCGAGGTGGACTACTCAGCCGGTTTGGTGACCCTCTCCCATGCGCCATATCAGGAGGGTCAACTCCTCAGAGACACCGCAATTTGGGGGAACCCGTCCAACCCACGAAACGAAATGGTCATCTTCGCCTCGTGCGTGCCCTTCAGCCAAGAGCCCGGTCAGATGGGGGCCAACCCCAGAGTCACGGGGGGTATCACCCCAACTACTGACAACAACTCTTGTGAGACCCCTGAACAGGCAGATGCTTTTGGTGGGCGCGTCTACTGGCCCGCCACCACGCAGACCCTCACGAGTGGTACGCAACAGTCCATCAGGCTGGACGTGCAACTCTCACCCATCGACATCCCGCCAACGGGTTTTGTGGATGTGGTTCTCGGGACTACTCCAGCGGGTGCCCCCGCATTCACCTCCGTTGCGGGAGAAGACCGGATCTGCACCTTCGGGTACACGCAGGTGGACTATGATAACGGTGGGGGTGGCACCACGTTGACCGGCACCTTCGGTGGTGCTGTGTCGGCATCAACCTACGGTATTGTTGCCGGGGTGACTCCGGCAACGGTGGTTCTCCGCAAGAACATTGTCACGCCCAATACACTCGATGGGACGGCGGGAACGGACTACCGTTTCGACACGACTTATGGGTTTGCCAAGCGGTCAGAGGCCATCCGATTCAAGCACGGGACCATCACATCTGAGACCGACGGTTCCCTGACCATAGACGTGACCAACCCGAAGACGGAGGCTCAGGAAGACCTTTTTGGGGACCTGTTTTCGTCCTGGTGCCTCAGTGGCGGGGTGATGACGACTGTGCTCCCGGCTACTAAGCTGGATTTCACCGCCTGCACGGTTCTTATCGCTGGCGTCCGCTCTGTGCTACCTGCACAGCGGGTGACTCCTTCGTACTCATCCTCCCTTTATATCTACATTGACGGCACCAACCCGAACTGCCCGGTCTATGCCACGACGGCAACCCTGGCCTTGCCGTCATCCAACGACGTGCTCATCGGCCGGTACACGGCATCCGCCCCGAACGTGTTGACTTATTTCGATCTGCGCCAACCCCTCGCAGATATGGACAAGCGGCTGGACATCACGGTCGGTGCCCCCACAGGCCACGCACAGCCGGGCACTGCCCACTTCAGTGAGCTGGCGGACGCTATTCAGTTCGTGGCTGAGACGATGGACCCCGTAGGTGCTGGTGGTGGCGGTGACTATGGGCAGTTCCGCCGCATCAAGGTCATTGGCCCGACTCTCGAAGACGCAACCAAGCTGCCCATTGCCTACCCGGACATCAGCGGGATCATCATCGAGGGTGCGGGGTGGCCACAAGATGGCACTGCTGTTGCTCCTCGTGGAATCCAGTGGGACGACAAAACTGTAGCCCTGTTTGACTTGTCAGACTGCTCCGGTTGGGTTTTCCGTGATCTGGTGTTCCGCAGCCCCGTCACATGGGAGCCAACGAACATCTGGGGTAAAACCCTGTTCGTGGTGGAAACGGGTTCGGCTGAAGACATCCTTTTCGAGAACATTCTCCTTCAGGGCTACGCCCATGGGTTCCTCTACGTTTACACCAGTGCCGCAGACTATGACCGCATCACGTTGCGCAACTGCATCGCTACCGACCTGACGGACTTCGCCGTGCTGGTGGGATCCACTGTGACTGCCAGTTACGGCCTGCGAATCGAGAACTGCCACTTCGAGGTGGAGAAGGGAGTTCTTCGAGAGGTGGCAGCCCTCACTGACACCGGCATCATCCACATCGGAGATAGCGACACAGACGAAACTCACATCTTCGACACGACCCTGATTGGTGGGCAGGTAGGCATCGTCGTTTTTGGTGACAGGGTGTGGATCGACAACTGCCAGATCAGCGACACGGAAACTGCTGGAATCTGGCTGAATCAACCAGATTTCGGGGCCATCCGGTCCTGCTCGCTGGCTCTTGTCCACACGACATTGGGTACTTCGGGACCGGCAACCCCCGCTAAATCTGGCATCTATATGTACCGGCCGGACCAAATCTCGGTTCTGAACAACGGCGTCACCCTGTCTGGGGGCACTGCTGGCGACCAAGCCATCTACATGGAGACCACTGCGGGGCAGGCCAACAAGATCAGTGGCAATGAAACCGATTACGACATCGACACCCAAGGCGATACCGTGATTCGGGACAACACCATCACTGCTGGTGGGATCACCGTCATTGGGGATGATTCAGTCGTTAGCGGTAACGATTGCCCCGCAGGGTTGGCGGTGACTGGGGACAATAACCGACTTGACCACAATTACTCGTCCGCAGGCACTCTGAGCATCACGGGGGATGACAACCTCTGCACGAGTTTCATGTCGGATGCCAGTGTCGGCGGTATCTGGGGGGCTAACAACCGTCTCGTCAGTAGCCGTTTTGATGACACGTTTGTCGTGAGCGGGGCCGATAACGTCCTTATCGGTAACGATTTGACATCGATCCTCATCAATGGGTCGCGGTTGATCGTCAAGGGCAACACCTTGAGCGGGTACATCTTTTCTGGTGGTGAATCTGAGACTAATGCGCCGAACAGCATCATTTCTGATAATGAAGTGGGTTCGTACATCGAAATCGGCAAGGGTAGCGATGACTGCATCATCAGCAACAACAGGTGCGTTGGGCAAATTGCTACAGCACAAGC
>Ga0307992_1000411_pt1 | contig 27572 bp, 26 predicted proteins | sample EllFjometagen133_FD_203162 | JGI IMG/M metagenome (GOLD analysis project Ga0307992, IMG submission 203162) | Marine microbial communities from Ellis Fjord, Antarctic Ocean - #133 | ecosystem: Environmental > Aquatic > Marine > Unclassified | place: Southern Ocean | collected 2014-10-08
AGAATTCTAATCTCGCAAAGCGACAAAGGATAAATTTTTTTAAGTTTTAGACTTAAAGGTTTTTGTATTTGATTTTTTAATAAATCTTGAAAAATTGTGTCGATATCTTTATCTTTGAAATATTCTATTAATTCTTCTTTTGCTTTTTCTCTTAGAGCTTTTCTAACTGCTCTTGAAACTTTTCTTCTTGTAATTAAAAAAGGTTTTATTTTTAATTGAAAATCTTTACAATCAGTAAAAAATGAATCTTCGACATAGTTTGTTCCTTTTCTTACCATTCTTTTTAGATAAGAAGGCATTAATCTTATTTTTCTTGGAGAGGCAATTGCTTGGTTATTTTCTATTTTTACTTTTAATTGAATTATTGCACTTTTTCCCTTAAGGATCCTTGTTAAATCGTATTTTAAGAATTTTCCATCTAAATCTTTTAATTCAAATGCCCTTAGATTTGCAATCTTATTTATTAAAGGTATTTCAACATCAAAAAATTTCTGTTTTCTTTTTGTTTTTTGTGCCATTTTATTCTTGTATTAATTTGCTTGTTCTTTGTCCTTTTTTTTGGTATTTAGATTTTTTACATTCTTGACAAGTATACATTATATTTGTTTTTTTGGTTGTTTTTGATTTTCTTTTATTTTTTGTTATTGGGGGTTTTGAGCCCCATTTTCCTTTGTTCCCAATCCCTATACCTAATCCTCTTTTTTTTGCTCGTGAAATTGAACCTCTTGTTAATGTCCCTCTTTTGAATCCTGTCCCAACTATTTTTATTTTTTGTTCTGTTTTCTTTTTGCAATATGGGCAGAATCTGTTTGTAGTTTTTGGGAGTTTCATATTGAGGGAAGAAAATTTCGATTTATAAAGTTAGTGTTGATTGTCCTGCGCAGAATCTAACTGCGATTTTATTCATGTCGAGGATATATTTTAACCATTGGACTACAGGACCTTTTAATTATCTTATTTTAGAAATATTTAAATATAATGTTAATTACTTATATTTATGGCAAAAGAAGAATATTCCCCAATTAAAAAAAAGCATGTGAATATTTTTATTTTCTCAGCTTATTTAATTCTTGGAGCTTATTTTATAAATTTTCCTTTTAATTTTTTTAGCATTCCAGAGTCTGTTTCAAAGTTTGATTCTTGGATAATTTTTGTTGGAGGGATTTTAATGCTTTTTGGAGCAATAAATTATTTCCAATCACGTAAAAGGTAATTCTTCATAAACTTTATATAGATAATTTTCATTAATTGTTTATGGAAAAAAAGAGGGGGCAAGTAACTATTTTTATTATAATTGCAATTGTTATTATTGGAGGGGCTGTTGTTTTTTATTCATATAGGGATTCTATTATTGGAGAGAAAATTCCTGTGAGTATTGGACCTGTTTATAATAATTTTTTATTTTGTTTAGAAAATAAAGTTTTAACTGGAATAGATATTTTAGAAAGTCAGGGTGGTTATATTTCTTTACCTGATTTTGAGCCAGGTTCAAAATACATGCCTTTCTCGTCACAACTTAATTTTTTAGGAAATCCTGTCCCTTATTGGTATTATGTTTCTGGTAATAATATTCAGAAAGAACAAGTTCCTTCTAAGAATGAAATGGAAAATCAATTAGAGGATTTTATTGAAGAGAAAATAAATAAGTGTGTTTTTGATGAGTATTATGAACATGGTTTTGAAATTAATCAAGGAGTTCCAGAGGCAAGTGTTAATATAGGAAAAGAAAAAGTTGATGTAAGTTTGAAAATGGAAATGGGTTTTGAAAGAGGAGAAGATAATATTGTTATTAAAAATCATAATATAGAAATTGATTCAAAACTTGGAATGTTGTATGATTCTGCAATAGAAATTTATCAGAAAGAACAGTCGGATTTGTTTTTAGAAAATTATGCTGTTGATAATTTGAGGCTTTATGCTCCTGTTGATGGTGTTGAATTGACGTGTTCTCCTATAACTTGGAATGCCGACGATGTTTTTGATGAGTTACAAGAAGCAATTGAAGCAAATACTCTAGCATTGAAAGCAAAAAGTGGAGATTATTCTTTGAAAAAAGAAGAAAACAAATATTTTGTTATAGATATTCTTGTTGAAAGTAATGTTAGGTTTATTAATTCTAAAAGTTGGCCAAATAGTTTTGAAGTTGTTCCTTCTGAAGGTAATATTTTGATTTCTAAGCCAGTTGGTAACCAACCTGGGTTGGGGATTTTAGGTTTTTGTTATGTACCTTATCATTTTGTTTATAATATTCGATATCCTGTTTTAGTTCAGGTTTTAGAAGGAAATGAGATTTTTCAATTTCCTGTTGCAGTTGTTATTCAAGGTAATCAACCAAGAGAATCTTTAGACGTTAGTGCAGTGGATATAGGGATTCCTGAATTATGTAAATATAAAAATACTTTGGTAGACGTGAATGTTTATGATACAAAATTAAATTTAGTTGAAGCAGATATTTCTTATGATTGTTTGGGAGTTACTTGTGATATTGGAAAGGCAGAGTTTGGAAGTTTGACAGAGAATTTTCCTCAATGTGTTAATGGGCAAATTATAGCAAAAGCAGAAGGATTTGAGGGTAAGAAGTATATTTACTCAACTACTGAAACTGGAAGTGTTGATATTATTTTGGATAAACTTTACAAATTAGAGGTTGAATTAAATAAAGGGGGAACTGCAATTATTAATTTTGTTTCTGATGAATCTTCTAAGACAATTGTTTATCCTGAGCAAAAGAGTGTTGAGTTAAGTGAGGGGCAGTATGAAATTAGTGTTTATATTTATAAGAACTCGTCGCTGAAGTTAGCTGAGACTACTCATGAACAGTGTGTTGAAGTTCCGCAATCTGGTTTAGGTGGTTTAGTGGGATTGACTAAACAAGAATGTTTTGAAGTAACTATGCCTTCCCAGATTATTTCAAATGCATTGTCTGGAGGAGGAAAAGAAAATTATTATATTTTGGAATCTGAATTAGCAGATGCGAATATTATTAAGATAAATGTAGAGAGTTTGCCGACGCCGAAGTCAATTGAAGAACTGCAGAATAATTATATTTTATTTGAAGACTTGGAATTGGGGATTCAGTTTAAATGATAAATAATAACCTAAAGGTCACGAGCAAAATAAAAATTGGGATGTTTTTGTTAATGGGAATTTTGTTAATATTTTCTGTTTCTGCTGCTAGTCGTTCAACTACTCAATATCTCCCCCCAACAAGTTCATCTAATTATTTAAATTCTCATGGAATAAGTTTGACTAATTCTTTTAGTAAGGATTCTTGTGAAGCAGGACAAGATTTTGTGGTTCAGATTTCTCCTTTAGGTTGCACGCCGACAGTTGTTCGAAGTGATTTACTTGAAGAACAGAATGTTCCTGTTTTTTGCCAGTTGGCTGCGACAAAGATAAATCCTTTAATAGATGTTGAGGCAATTGAAAGTATTTCATTTAAAGGAGATTATCCAAAAGAAGTTTCAGGGGTTGGGTTTCATCCTGCGAATGCTGGAATTAAGACGAGCCAGTCCACTTTATTGAATTCCCCTATTTTAAATAACATTGGTTATGCCGTGATTATTTTGAAGAAGCAACCGAATGAGTCGGCAATGCCTGATTGGGTGCAGGGGAATATGACTGCGAAGATAAGGTATGATGTGAAAAATGCATTTGGAATAGGGCAGGCAACTTATTATCTCCCTCAGATTAGTGATGAGGCTTGGGCTTTGAATTATGAGCAATATGGTTTTTGGAAGGGAAAGGGATTTTTGAAAGCAGAAAATATTGAAAAAAATAGTGCGACTATTTCTATTTACCAAAATCAAAATGATAAGATTACAAGTGTGAGTTTAACAAAAGGCAAAACTTCAGGTAAGGTTAATGTTCCTGGATTTTATTGTCTTGCGAGTTTGCAGTTGAGATTAGATGGATTGGTTGTTCCAGATACTCGGGCTAAGTTTGAGATTAGTGGGGAAACAGTTGAAGTTATTAAAGGAGAGAAATTTTTAGACAACAAATGTTCTGTTAGAAGTGTTGATAAAAAAGGGTCGTATCAAAAAGTTAGTGTTTATTGTTCAACAGATAATGGTGGGAAAAATTTTGATTTTAAAATTTCTCCTAAAGTTAGATTAAAGATTGCTGATATAGAAAAAGATTATGAAATTGGGCAAACAATTGGGAATAATGTTTATTTTAGTTATCTTAGTGCTAAAGATATTAGTGCAGGAAAAGTTATTGATACAAAAAAGAAAGAGAATTTAACTGTTTATTTTTATAAATCTGAAACTGATTTAGGAGAGAAGTTAAGTGATAGTAAATTGTCTTCTATTGCTAGAAGTGTTGAATCTGTGTTAAATAAGGTCAATAATTTAGATACAATTCCTGATGTAAAAAAAGGAGAACTTGAGGGGATTTATTATGGTAAGGAGAAAATTGTTTTTGATAAGAAAATAAATGTTATTGGTTTTGGAGGGGCGCAAAATGTTGATTTTTTGAGTGAAGAAGAAAAAATAAAAATAGAGAAAGATATTAGTGATTTGTATGGGGGATCACAGGAGGACATAAAATATGCTTCTGAATTAGAAAATGAATTATTAGAAAAGGAATTAAATTATAACTCTGCAATTGAAACTTATGATGAAATTATTAATAGTTATTCTGGTATGGAGTTAAGTAATGATGAGAATTTAAAAATAATTACTTATGGAGAGAATGCTTTTTATGAAAAAATAGTGCTTACTGATGAGGTTGGACAGAAAGCAAGTGTTGCGATTTTTTGTGATAAATTTAGAGATAGGTATCCTGTATCAAAGTATTTGAATGATGTTGAAAAAATTTGTAGTGAATCTTCTCTTGCAAATTCAGAAAGTGCAAGTTGGGATGTGTTGATTAATGGGGTTGTGAATAATATTAGGTTTGAAGGAATTTCTGAACCAAGTGAAAAAGAATATAGTGCAGAGGTTAGTGTTGGCAACAAAGATTATGTTTTGACAAAGGACGAGGTTGTTGAATCAGAAGATAAATCTTCATATTCTGTGCAGTTGATTTCCCTTGATGATGATTATGCTGAGGTTCAAGTTAATTATTTTGATGAGAAAGATAATAGTGGTTCTAAAAAAATTAAGTTGAAAGAAAATGTTGTTGAAAATTTTGGAGAAGGGGGCAATACTAATACAATTATTTTGAGGAAGATAAATTTAAAAAAGTTGGCAAAGGTTTCAGTGATTCCAAGTATTGATAATGTTGGAACTGATGCTGATTTTACATTTAAGATTGGAATTGAGAAAAGAGCAATTCAGCTTTCTCCTGAAAAAACTTTAGAGAAGATTAAAAATTTAAATGAAACAATTGAAAAGTGGGAAGGGATTTCAGAGAATCTTGGAAAAGTTGTGAAAGGAATGAAGGCAGCTTGTCTTGGAACAAGTGCGTTTTTGACTGCAAAGAATTTTTTCTCTGGGTTTAAAGGAAAGGCAGGCGCAAGGCAAGAAGTTACAGAAATGTATCGAACTAAATGTAAGAGTGAAGGCAAAGGGGGAGAAGAACTTCAAGCTTGTTTGTTGGATTATAATGATAATATAAATAATGATATTGAAAAACTTGCAGTGGCAAATACTAATCGTGATAAATTACGAGATAATCTTGTTGATGGTTATGAAAAAGGAGAGGATAACAAAATGGTGTTAAAAGATTCAGAAAAATCTATTTTGAAGGGTATTGGTGAAGGAAAAGAGTCAAAAGGACTTCTTGAAGAAGATAATTATAAAACTGAATTAATTAATCTTATTCGGTTGCAAGAATTAAGAGATGAAAAATTAATTTCTGATGAGGAATTTAAAAAAGAATCAGAAATTATTTGGAAAGGGATTGATGATGATTATGAGTATTCAAATCTTGGACAGAGTGCTATTAAAGAATGGAGAAATAATGGTGCTGAGGATATGACTGTTCAATCAGCTATGCTTAAGGACCAAAAATTAATATCTTATACTGGGGCAATAGATAGTGGGAAGTTAGGAATTGGTAGTTCTTCTGAATCTGTTTCTGTTCAAGGATTAAGGCATAATAATGAAATATATATTCTTGGGTTAAAAGCAATGGGGAATAATAAGTATTCAATAATTAATGTTTATAATAAGGATGGGACAAAACTTGATGAAACGAATGATACAACATTAATATCTGAAATAAAGAAGACTTATTCTGTTGAAAAAGCAGACGAAACTTCTTATAATAATAAATATGAAAATTATCAAGCAATTTATTATGAATCTATGGAGTATAAAGGATTGCCGAAAGTTGTTCCGGTTGATACTGATAAAGGGTTTTATGCTTTTACAAGTACTGGTTCTGGGAAGATGGATGCTTATGGTGATTCTGCAATGCCGTCGTATTTTTATCTTTGTAATGTTATGGGAAATCATAAAGAAGAGGCAATGGGTGGAGATGATAGATGTGTTGGTGTGAGAGTTGGTTCTAATTCTGCTGATGGGGCTCTGGAAGGACTTAGTTTGGCAGAGACAAATAATTGGGCAAGGAAATCTATTACTGTGTTGAGAGATGTATCTAGACAATATAAAGCTGGAGTAACTCAAGTTACTATTAATGGGCAGAGAATTCCTGTTGGTAATCCTTCTTATGGTGCTGGAACAGAGTGTGTGGATTTTATGTCTCCTGAAGATTGTGCGTTGCTGTTTAATGTTTGTGATCCTGTTGTGTGTCCAGAAAGCAGATGTGATTTAGGAGGAAAATATAGAGTTAGTAATGTTATTCAGTCAGGGATAATTGGTGGAATTTTGTTATGTTTGCCGAATTTTGGAAGCCCTTCTGAAGGGGGAGTAGTTATTCCGGTTTGTCTTACTGGTATTAATGCTGGAATTGAGTCTTTGGTTTCTATTTATAAGAATTATGGAGATTGCTTGCAACATAGTTTAGATACAGGAGAGACAGTAGGAATTTGCGATGAGATTCATAGTATTTATTTGTGCGAGTTTTTTTGGAAACAAGCTGTTCCATTTATTGACTTAACTCTTCCAACAGCAATTGAATTTTTATTAACAGGGGGGAGAGGTGGAGGAGAATATATGAATGTGCAGGGGGCTTGGGATGCTGCAGGAAAGTCTGTTGATTATTTGACTAATTATTATGGTGCTAATGCTTATGCTGCGTTTAAAGTGAGAGCAACAGATGAAGTTGGAAGTGCTGTTTGTAGGAATTTTATTTCAGCAAGGTATCCTGCGAGCGGCGACTTTTTTGATGCTTTAATTGAACCTGATTCACCTTCGCAATATAGTGGGTGGTTCCACGAGATAACCTTCACAACAGCCACAGCGCCCCCTACATCACAGTATAAAGTGTTTTACCATATTTATGCTGGAAAGGATGCAGGTGTTTACTATGATGTTTATTTGAAGAGCCCTACTGGTAGTTCTTTTTATGCAGACGCCCCAAGAATAGATGTTGCTTCAGGTTATATTGAAAGAGGAGGTTATGCTTCGGAGACAAAAGATATGCTTGAAGTTTCAGGTTACAAGGAGATGTGTATTAATGTTCAAGGGCAAGAAGAGTGCGGATTTAAGGAAGTTTCTACTTCGTTTGCTTTGAATTATGTGCAGGATGAGTATGTGAAGGACCAAGCAGAGAGAACAGATATTAAGTCAGAGAAAGAGTGCATTTCAGGAAGCGCGAGTTTGTATAGCATGGCAACACCTAATATTCAAGCAGGTGTAGAAGGAGTTATTGATGCCCAGATTTATAATCAAGGAATTGTGCGGGTTTGTGCGACAAATAATCCTGGGGAGGCAACAGACAATGAAAGATGGGTTAATATTGGAACTTGTGGAGGTAATATAAATTGTTGGATTGATACAGAAAGTGTTGGAGAATCAGTTGTGTTTAATGAGAGTTTGGAAGGTTTAGAAGATGTAACAGAAAATGCTCTTGAGAAATTAAGAGAAGAAGGAAAATATTTGAGTGAGGCTGAGTTTGAAGAATTGCTTGATGAGATTAAAGAAGCAGATAATAATGAGAAGATAAATTTGATTAATAATGCTCTTAGTGATAAAAGTGAGAAGAAGATTTTCTTTAATGAAGAGAAGGTTAAATTGTTGTGGTTGAAGGCAAAAGCTTATGTTAGTTTGGTTATGAAGAAGATTCAAGAAGAAGGCGTAGAAAGTGAGAAGTCTATTCCTGATAAGAATGATGATGAGGGCCTTGTGAGTGATGCTCCAAATGGGGATGATAAAGTAAAGAATGAAGATAAAAAAGAAATTGGATTTAAAGATAGAACAAGAAAAGAAGTTCTTGAGGCAATTAAAACTCTTTATCCAGATTGTAATGATTATGTTCAATTGCTTTATAGTGGAGATACTTATTTATATGAGGGGGTTGATCCTTTGTTATTGATTGCTATAATGCAACAAGAATCAGAGTGTGATCAAGGAGCAGAACATTCTGATAAAACTTCTTTTGGATTAATGGGGATTACTAAAGATGCTTTTGAAGATATTTGTGAAGGTAAAAAAGGTTTATTATTTTTTGAGGATGTTAAAGGTTCTGGAAAAGCGAATAATAATATTAAATGCGGGATTATGGTTTTAGAAAAGAGATATGATCTTTATTCTAGGGGTTTTACATTTAAGAAAGCTGAATCAGGGAAAACAACAAGCTGTAGTAGAATAGAAGATAAAATATATTCTGGATGGGAAGCGGCATTAAGAGGATATAATGGTTGGGGTTGTGGTAATGATAATTATGTTGAAGAGGTTATTAAGATTTATAATTCAATAAATAATGTGGAAGTTAAGGGAGAGGCAGAAGAGGAGGGTGGTGATATTCAAGCAAAAGAACTTGGTGCCGATGATTAATTATTTTAATTGTATTGTTTGATCTATATAAATTAGGTTTTTGTTTGTTATTGCTGGATTTAATTCCATTAGTTTTGGAATTGTTATATTATGTTTTTCTGCAATTTTTAAAAGAGTGTCATATTGTTTGACAGTATAAGTGTTATTTTTTATTTTTGATTTAGGTAGAAGTTTTGGAGAAGATTTTTGAATAATTTTTTTAGGTTTTATAGGATTTATTGTTGGTGTTATAACACCTTTTTGAATTTGTGGTTTAACTGAATTTTCATATTGAGTTTGGTTTGATTTAGGTGTAGACCCTTGTCCTATTCTTGTAACTTGTAATCCTAATCTCTTAAGACCATATCTTACGGCTGTTCTTTCTGATCCCGGTATTTGTAAAATTTCCTTATTTATTGTTGCCCAATCTTTGAAAGTTGGTTTTAATATTTTATCTTGGTTTACAATTGTTATCCTTCCTTGTTGGTCAATTCTTGTTCTTGAATTATCAACAGGTATTAAATAAAAATTATAAGATTTTTCTTCTTTTCTATCTATTGCGCCATCTTCTACTTTTATTGCATAATGAAGTTTGTCTGAAATAGTTGTGAATTCTAAATTTAATTCAGAATCTTCATGTGTTGTTTGAAATATTCCTAATCCACCTATTTTTTTAATTATTTTAGAGTCTTTAATAGTGGCTATTCTTGTTTTAGGTTTTATTTTTACCCAATCTGCATATTTTTCTCCTACTTTTGAAGGTTGTATAAAAAATAATCCTCCTTCTCCAGATTGAATAGATGTTTCTCCAGTTACTTTTCCTTTTTCATTAACAGAATAAATATTTTCTATAATAGATTTGCTTTTTTTGAACATGGCTGGTCCTAAATCTGTATTTGCAGTATAATATTTTTTTCCAAATATTTTAAGTCCTTTTGCTTGGTATTTTGAAGTTTCTTCAGTAACTTCTCCTAAATCAAATTTTCGTTCTAAGGAGTAATTTTTTCCACCTTGTGCATATGGGATATTTTCTAAAGAATGTATACATCCACTTATTCCAAATCCAATTAATCCTGCAAGTCCTAATTGTAATGCTCCTTTTGCGTTGATTTCAGTGTTCCAAGTGCTACCTTTTCCACCAACTTTATCATATAATTTTTGTCTTAATGTTTTTTTCATAAATTCTTAATTAATAAATTCTTTATAAAATTTTCTATTTTGTAGTAACTATTTAATTAAAACATTTTTTAAATTCTAAAGCTTTTTATATTATTAATTAGTGTAAATTTTATGCGGAGATGCCGGATGTCGCCAATATTCTTTGGCTCGTCCAGAATTCCAATACAAATGCGGAGATGCCGGAGTGGTCAAACGGGACAGGCTTAGGACCTGTTAGCTTATGCTTACGAGGGTTCGAATCCTTCTCTCCGCATTTTTTATATAAATATTTAAAAAGAGAATTTTATTTTTTAATTTTCATGAAAAATAAGAGTGGGGTTATATGGGTAATTTTAATCTTTATTTTGATAATGTATTTTTATTTTCTTGGTTTTTTTATTGAAAAAATTTTTCTATTGATTTTATCTTATTTTTGTTGTTGTTAATGAAATAATTGTTAGTAAAAGAGAACTAGATAAAAGATTGTTAAAGAGAAGCGGGAAAATGAAATTTGATTGGTTATTATTTCTTTTTTGATTCTGCTTCTTTTTGTTTGATTTTATCTTCTAAATTAAGTTTTTCAATTAACTCTTTGTAACGATTTCTTATTGTTACTTCTGTTATTCCTGCAATGTCTGCAACTTCTCTTTGAGTTTTTTTCTCGTCATTTATTAATGCAGCAACATACAAGGCAGCGGCAGCAATTCCTGCTGGGCCTCTTCCTGATGTTAGCTCAACTTCTTCTGCTTGTTTTAAAACTTTTAAAGCATCATTTTGGGTTTTTGGAGAAAGTTTCAAAACAGATGAGAATCTTGAGATGTAATCTTTTGGAGAACTTTGTTTTACTTTTATTCCAAGTTTTCTAATTATGAATCTATAGGTTCTTCCTATTTCTTTTCTTTCAATATCTGATGCAGTTGTCATTTCATCTAATGTTCTTGGGATATTGTATGAACGGCATGCAGCATAAAGACAAGCAGCTATTACAGATTCCATGCTTCTTCCTCTTACAAGCCCTCGTTGGAGAACATAATTATAAATTCTTGATGCTTCATCTTTTACCACGTTTGGTAAATTTAGATAAGATGCAATAATTCTTAATTCTGCCATTGCTAATCTTAAATTTCTTTCAATACTTGTAGAAACTCTTTCCTGCCATTTTTTTAATCGCAAAAATTTTCTTGTTTGTTTTGGTTCTAATCTGTAGATATCTGAAATTTCTCCAACATTTGTTGTCAGCCCTTTATCAAATTTTTGCATACTAATTGGGGCGCCTGTTCTACCTTTTTTTTTACCTTTATCAAATTTTCCTTGTAAATCTATTCCAGTATCTACCATCTTTTCTTCAATAACAAGGCCACAATCATTGCAGATTATTTCTCCAAGATGTGCATCATAAGTAAGATGTATACTTCCACATTCTGGACATTTTTTTATTCCTGCCATTTTTATCGTCGTAAAATTAGATTTTATTATCTTTTATAAAGTTTTTGGCTATATAAGGCTTTTGGTTTTTATTACTATGCACTAAAAGTAAAAAGTTATTGTGACAAAACTCTATGGTTTTTGTGACGCTGTGAGGTTTCTGTTCAAAGTAGGTTTTTATTGTTTTGTGAGAGAAGTAAAAATTTCTGGAATTATTCAACTAAAATACCATTAACAACACCTTCTTGACTTGGACGGCTGGTTATTTTGACTTTACCAAATTCTGTTTCAACAATTGTACCTTTTGTTAGAATATTCTGTCTAGCTAAGAATCTGTTTGAAGGTGTTTCAAGAACATTTTTTATTTCAACTTTTTTCTTTTGCGGGATGTTTATAAATTTTGCTTTTAGTGAAATTGTTTTCTTGTTCCCGCCTGTTGTTTTTTTTATTTTTCTTTTTTCTTCACCAATTTTTACAACTTTTTTTTGCCCTATTCTTTCATAAGATTTCTTTTTTCTTCTTTTAATGTATTTTCCGCCTGAAATTTTTCTCCCTGTTCTTGTAGCCATATTTAGAAAAAATAAATTTGATTTAAATAAGTTTCGTTACAAAAAGTTTAAAAACAAAATTGTTCAGATGTAGATATGGTTAATGGAATAGAGAGACCACTTGATTTGTTGAACAACTCAAAAGGGAAAGAAGTTTTGGTGCATTTGAAAGGCGACAAGCAGTTTGTAGGGACGCTGTTGGCTTTTGATATACATATAAACCTTGTGTTGGACAACATAAAAGAAATGCAGAACAACGAGATAAAAAGAAACCTTGGATTGACTTTTCTAAGAGGAGATACAATTATCTTTATTTCTCCAGCGTCGACTGCTTTGAAAAAATAGCATTGCCTTTGATTTTAGAATTGGCTCAGTTATTTTGTTTAGTGGATACTTTCAATAATTATATAAACAAATTTTTCTTTTGTTATTTATGGTAAAGATAACTTTTTTAGGAACTTCTTCAGATATTCCTACAGCAAAGAGAAATCCTACAGCTGTGCTATTGACTTATGAAGGGGAGAATATTCTTGTGGATTGTGGAGAAGGGACACAGAGGCAGTTTAGAAAAGCAAGATTGAATCCTTGCAAAATTAATAGGATTTTGATTACACATAGACATGGAGATCATGTTTTTGGTTTGCCTGGGTTGATTACAACTTTGAATCATAGTGGATATAACAAGACACTTTATATTTACGGGCCGAGAGGAATTAAAAGATTTTTAGAAGGTTTTATTGGTTGGTTTAAAACAGATTTTGAAATAAAAATTGAAGAAGTTAGTGGGAAATTTTTTGAAGCAAAGGATTTTTATTTGGAGGCAGAAAAAATGGAGCATGGAATTCCAACAAATGCTTATGTTTTTGTGAAAAAAGGACTAAGAAGAATTGATAGAGCAAAGTTGAAAAAATCAAAACTTCCTTCTGGACCTATTTTGAAAAAATTGCAAGAAGGAAAAGATATTGTTTATGAAAAGAAAAAATATTTGGCAAAGAATTTGACTTATACAGAAGGAGATAAAAAAATTTCTTTTATTTTAGACACCTTAGATAATAAAAAAATTATTCCTTTTGTTAAAAATTCTGATTTGTTAATTTGTGAATCAAATTTTAGTGATGAGCTAAAAGAGATGGCAAAAAAGCATTTGCATTTGACAGCAAAGCAGGCAGGAGAAATTGCAAAGAAGTCAAAATCTAAAAAGTTGATTTTGACACACATTAGTCAGAGATATGATAAAAATATTAAGAAACTTTTAGCAGAGGCGAAAAAAGTTTTTAAGAATTCTTCAATTGCAGAAGATTTTGATAAGATTACGGTTTAATGGAAAGATTTTAAATAGAACTATTTCTTGATTAGATTGTGGTCCTGTAGCCCAACTCGGCACCACGCTCGCAGTCAAGGGCTAAAGAGATTCGCGTGTAATACCTCGGTATCTAAACTTCGCGGTATTGGTAAAGGTCCTGTAGCTCAGTTTGGATAGAGCGACTGCCTTCTAAGCAGTAGGTCGCAGGTTCAAATCCTGTCAGGGCCATATGCGGAGATGGCACAGCGGTTACTGCATTCGGTTGCAGCCCGAATTTTCCCGGGTTCGAATCCCGGTCTCCGCTTGATTTAAGATGGCGTTCATAGTTAAGAAGACAATTAATGGAAAAGAATATTATTATCTTAATGAAAATAAGCGTGTTGAGGGTAAAGTAAAAACAAAAACTTTGGCTTATTTAGGGAAAACAAAGAAAGAAGCTGAAAAGAAAAAAAAAGAAATAATGAAAACAAGGGAAATTAAAAAAATTGATAAAGAAAAAAAGAAAGAAATGAAGAACGAGAAAATTGTTAATGAAGGAAAGGATATAAAGGTTTCTTCTGCAGAAAAGGAATTTTTAAGTTTTGTTAATGAGGCTGGTTTGGTTTGGGGTCCGAGTCCAGAAATTTATGGAGGATTGGCTGGATTTTATACTTATGGTCCTTTAGGAAAATTGTTAAAAAATAAAGTTGAAAATTCTATTAGAAAAATTTTTAATGCGAATGGTTTAAGAGAATTAGAATGTCCTACTGTTCTGCCAGATATTGTTTGGAAAGCATCAGGTCATCTTGAAACTTTTAAAGATAGAATAATCAAATGTTCAAAATGTAAAGCGATTTTTCGAGCAGATAAATTAATTGAAGAAAAATATGATGTTCCTGCGGATTCTTTTTCTAATACAAAGATTCTGGATTTTATTAAAGAGAAAAAAATTAGTTGTCCAAGTTGCAAGGGAGTTTTAGAAAATTCTATTGCTGCTCAAAGTTTAATGATGAAAACAAATGTTGCTGGACAAGATGCTTCTTTGAGACCTGAAACTGCTACTGGGACTTATTTACCTTACCTTCGGTTTTATAATTATTTTCGGAAGAAATTTCCATTAGGTGTTTTTCAGATTGGTAAGGCTTATAGAAATGAAATTTCTCCTAGACAACATGTTTTGAGAGGGAGAGAATTTACTCAAGCAGAAGGGCAAATTTTTGTTGACCCTGAGACAAAAAATTCGTGGGAAAAATATGAAGATATTAAAAAGCATAAGCTCCCTTTTTGGGATGGGGTATCTCAGGATAGCGAGAGTGGTTGGGAAGATATAACTATTGAAGATGCTTTGAAGAAAGGTTTTATTAAGAGCCAAGCTTATGGTTGGTGTATTTGGCTTGCCTATCAACAGTATATTAGTTTTGGTATTCCTCAAGATAAGATTCGATTAAGACAACATCATCCTGATGAAAAAGCATTTTATGCTAATGATGCATGGGATATTGAGGTAAAATTAAATTATTATGGGTGGTTTGAAATGTGTGGTGTTCATGATAGGACAGATTATGATTTAACTCAGCATGCAAAATTTTCTGGCGTGAAATTAGAAGCTACGAGGGAAAATGGGGAGAAATTTATCCCACATATTTTAGAAATTGCATTTGGTACAGATAGGCCTGTTTATGCTTTAATTGATATTTTTTATGAGAAGAAAAAAGAAGGAGATGGAAAATCAATGTTTAAAATTCCATATCACATTGCTCCAATTGATGTTTCTATTTTTCCATTAGTAAAAAATAATTTGGATATAATTATTTTATCTAAGGAGGTGAAAAATAATTTAGAAAAAGAGTTTATAGTTGATTATGATATTTCAGGAAGTGTTGGTAGAAGATATCTTAGAAGTGCGGTTGCAGGAACACCTTATGCAGTAACAATTGATTTTGATTCTGTAAAAAATAAAGATGTGACAATTAGAGATAGGGACACAACAAAACAAATTCGTGTGAAAATTTCTGAGCTTAAAGAAGTTATAAGAAAATTAATTAATGGTGAAATTGAATTTGAAAAAGTTGGCATTTTGTTAGAATAATTTTTGTCGTCGCTAAATTTACTTTTAATTTAAAACTTTTTTGTATGTCGTTTTTAATTTAAAATCTTTTGCAAACTTTTTTAAACAATGAATTCTTAATTTTAATAATTAAATTGAGGTGATGTGATATGGCAAAAGCTAAAACACCAAAACAGCTTGAGATTTCAATCAAATCTCTTAAGAGTAAAGTTGCAAAACTTGAATCTCAAAAAAAGAAAGTTGTTGCGGCTGCTAAGAAAAAGGTTGTAAAGAAAAAAGTTGTGAAAAGGAAACCTGTTAAGAAAAAAAGAAGATAAATAAATATATTTTTATTTTTTAAATATCTTTTTAAACTGAAAGTTTCTTAATTAATTTATGGATGAATGTATTTTTTGTAAAATTGTAAATGGGAAACTTCCATGTAATAAAATTTATGAAGATGAAAATTTTATTGCTTTTTTTGATGTTAATCCTGTTGTAGAAGGGCATACACTTGTTATTTCTAAAAAACATTTTGAAAATATTTTTGAAACCTCTGACGAAATCTCTGGCAAAATTAATTTAGTTTGTAAAAAGGTTGCAATATTATTGAAAGAAAAATTCAATGTTAATGCTGTTAATATTATTAATGCTTCTGGAAGGGCAGCTCAACAAAGTGTTTTTCATTTGCATTATCATGTTATTCCGCGAAGAGAAAATGATGGTTTGGATTTATGGTTTCACAAAAAAGGTGAAGATAAATAATTTTTAGAGTTTGGTTTTGAAGAGAATTTAACTTTCTGTTTCTAACTTCGTACGAAGTTGTTTTTAGATTCTGCTTTTAACCATCCTACAGAGATAACTAAATTTCTTTGAGGCTTGAAGTTACTCAACCTCCGTTAACTCGGTTGAGAATGATGGCTCTGAAGAGAATTTAACTCTCGACCTCGGCCTTTCTCAAATTAAAATTTGAGGAAATGAAAATCCTCTATTTACTTTCATGAGAGCCGCGCTCTAACACTGAGCTACAGAGCCAATTTTAAAAGAATGTTTTGATTTAAAAATTTTGAGGTAAATTTTATAAATCCATTTTTCTTAGAATAATCATGGTTAGCGAAGATTTAATTTATGCACTCCCTCAAAGCTTGACTAAGATTATTGCTGCACTTGGAGGAATTGTTTTTCTTTATCTCATTTTTCAAATAATTTTTGTAATTTTTAATAGAAGAAGGCAAAAGATTTTAGAATTGATTAGAAAAGATTTAAGAAGATTGGAAAAGAAAATTGAAAATTTGAAAAAATAATTATTGGTGTTGTTTTTCTTGTTTTTTTGTCCTTGCTAAAAATCCTGCTATTTGATTTCTTAATTTTTTACTAGGCATGGTATTCCTAAGAATTTTCTTATTTTTATCAAAACTTTCAGTAAATTTAACACCTTTTTTTAAAAAAGTATTGGCTGATCTTCTTACTAATTTTGATTTTATTTTACCCATTGAAAACAATCTGTGGTTTTTTTGATTTTTTTATATATTCAGGTAGCAATTTTTTTATTGCAATCCTATGAAAATCGTGATTTACTTAAGATTAAACTGGATTTTTGCTTTTTAAAAGTTTTTATTCTATTTTTTCTATTTCAGATAAATTTTTTATAGCTTTGATTAAATTATCTATTTTTTTTAGAGGTTCCCCTAAACTTAAAATAATATATTTTAAATTAAATTCTGTGGCTTTTTTGTGAGCTTTAATTATGTCTGCTTCGTTTATTCTTCTTTTATTATATGCGACAAGAAGTTTTTCTTCTCCTTTAGTTTTGATACGTAAAATCAAGTCATTTTTACTAAAGTTTTCAATATCTAAAATTTCAATTGATTTTTTAAACAGAAGTTCTTTTACTTTGTTAAAAAATTTATCATTATTTTTTTTTGTAGTTCTTTTTTTAGTAAGAGTTTTTGTTGTTTTTTGTTTGTCAAAAATATTTAACTCTTGTTTACTTGATATCTCTTCTGGCTTTTTCTTATTTTCTGATTGTGAGGATTTTTCTATTGGTTTAATTTTTGGGAATTCAAATTTATTTTCTGGAATTGTAAAATATCTCCAAAAAATCTTTTCATCTTTTTTAAAAGCTATTGCAAAATCCCTAATCTCTCTTAACGCAATTCTAATTGCTGGAACTTGTTCTTCATCTTTTAAAAATTTCTTTCTTTTTAATAATTCAAATGCTTCTTTTTCTTTACTTTTTAGATGTGGTGAAAATTTTTCGAGCATTGATTCTTGCCCATGTAGAAGATAAATTGGAGAACTGCCGACTTTCATAAAACTTAATTTTATTTTTTTTTCAGAAAGTAATTCAGATAAAAATGCTGATGCAAAGAGCATGCTTAATCCGGTTTCGCTCGCAATATGAACTGGCAAGCTCGGTCCTCTTTTTTTAAATATAAAAATGATTTTTTCTTTTAGATTTGAAGTATCTTGAGTTGCCATCTTAGAAATAAAGATAAAGAGGTTATAAATATTATGGGATTAAGGTTTTAACCACCTGACTTCATAATAAGTTATGTCTCCTTCTTCGTCGACAATTGCTAGAAGTAGCTTTTTTTTTGTTGAATGTGCAACTCTGTTTTTTGCAGAGAATTCAGGCCAGGTTAATCTTTTTGATTCATGGTCTATAAAAACAATCCATTTTGCGTGCTTTCCCCCAGGTTTTTGTCCTTTATCATAAATTCTAAAATCTGCTCCAAACTTTAAGGCGGTTTTTACAATGTACCCTTTTTCTCTTAGGTCTTTGAATACAGGATATTTGATCTGGATTTTTTTATCAATTCTTTTGAATTTATTTATTAACTCTTTTTCTGATATCTTTTTGTTATTTGAAAATACCTCTATTTTCTTTTTTTCCATAAGGAATAAAGTTTCCGGAAGAGAATATTGAATTTTTCCTCTTATTATTACTCCAAAGTAACTTTTTTTATAAAGGGTATATGCTTCAGAAGTATTAGTTGAAATTATTTCTCCTATAATGTGTGCTTGGATTTTATTCATAAATTAATTAGAGAAAAGCAATATTTAAAAATTTGCTTTTTATAAAAATTTATTAAATTATAACAAATTATGTTTAGTAAAATTTATTGGTTTGATTTTCATAAGAATTGTTCTGATAGTTTTTGGTATTAATGGATTATTAATTTTTTAGATACATTTTTATAATTCTACGTCTCTTTTATTTTTATGAAAAAGAGTGAAAAAAAATCAAAAAAGTTTTTCTTTTTTAAACCATTTAATATTAGCCAAGGTAAAGAAAGATTTAGGGAAAAATTAAACTTTGATAAAAACGATTTTACCATTACCTCAAGAAATATTCTTATTTTAGCTTCTTTTATTTTTGTATTAGTTTTAATGGTGGGGGGGATTTATTTTTTTAGTGAGAAGAGAACTAATTCTGAAAAAATTTTTGTTTGTGGAGATGGAACTTTTTATAATTCATGTTCTTTAACAAAGCCTTATTTTTGTGCAAATGGGGCCCTTTTAGAAAAAGCATCTATTTGTGGTTGTTCAAATAGTTTAAAAAAAGAAGGGGATAGATGTGTTTCTAATTATCAAAGTTTTCCAAAAGAGATAAATTTAAAATATATTTTGAGAGGAGAAGAAAAAAAGATAAATTGTATTGTTTATGGAGGTTTAGTTGATTACCTTTTTAGTTTTCCTAAAAGTATTAATTATTATAACGATGAAAAATCGTTTAGATCTGATTTTAAACTTAAGAATCTTAATGAAAAAGAACAAAGAGAATTGTTGTTGCCCTTGGTTATTAAAATACAAAATCTTACTTTAGTTAAAGAGGACCAAATGAGAATTGCTGTAAGTTTAGTTCAAAATATTCCTTATGTTGAATCTGAAAAAACTTTTACTATTTTTGGAACTTCATTTAATTATTCAAGATATCCTTATGAGGTTCTTTATGATGGTGCAGGAATTTGTGGGGAGAAATCTGAGCTGTTGGCTTTTTTGTTGAGGGAGCTTGGATATGAGGTTGTTTTCTTTTATTATGAGGATGAAAACCATGAATCTATTGGGATAAGATGTCCTGTAAAAGATAGTTTAAATGGCACAGGATATTGTTTTATTGAAACAACAGGTCCTTCAATAATTACTGATGATTCTATAGAATATGTTGGAGGGATAAAATTAGTTTCTAAACCAGAAATTTCTTTGATTTCTAATGGGTATTCTTTAGAAAAAAATTTATATGAATATAAGGATGCAAATACTATTGGGAGAATTAGGAATGGAGGGATTGTTCTTTTCCCGTCGGTTAAATTTAACAAACTTAAAGAAAAATATGGTTTAGTTGAAAAGTATAATCTAAAATAGAATCTATTCAAGTATGGCTTTTATTCTTCTAACCCCAGAAGAACTACTTTCTTCTTTTTTGATTTTAAAGTGTCCGAGTTCGCAGGTATTTTTGACATGTGGGCCAGAACAGATTTCTTTTGAGTAATTTTTTATTGTGTAGACAGAAATAATTTCCCCATATTTAGCATTAAACATTCCTGTTGCTCCTTTTTTCTTTGCTTGTTCTGGAGTCATTTCTTCTTTAATAATTTCACAACCTTTTTGTATTTGTGTATTAACTAATTTCTCAACTTTTTCTATTTCTTCTTTTGTAAGTTTTCTTGGAAAAGAAAAATCAAATCTTAATCTTTCAGAAGTTATATTGCTTCCTTTTTGAATTATATTTTTGTCTTTTAAAACAATTTTTAATGCTGCTAAAAGCAAATGCGTTGCTGTGTGAAGTTTAGTGGTTGCTTCTGAATCATCTGCTAAACCAGATTTGAATCTACCTTCTATTATTGAAGATCTTGATAGTGCTTGATGTATTGCAAATTCTTTTTCAAAACCTTCTTTATCGACCTTGATGTTTTTTTCTTTTGCTAAATCCTGAGTTATTTCAACAGGAAAACCATAAGATTGGTGAAGCAAGAAAGTATTTGATCCGGATAATGAGTCTTCATTTTTTGTTAATCTATTAAAAACATTAAGCCCTTTTTCTAAAGTTTCAAGAAATTTTTCTTCTTCTTTTCTTAATTCTTGTTTTATAAATTTTTTATTTAATTTATAATCTGGATAAATTTTAAATACTGGTTCTGAAATTTCTGTTATTGATTTAATTCCTAATTTTTTTGCATGTCTAATTGCTCTTCTGATTAATTTTCTTAAAACATATCCTTGTTCAAGATTTGAAGACGCAATTCCATCTGCAATGATAAAGACAGATGCTTTGATGTGGTCCGCGATTATTCTCATTGCTTTTTCATTTTCTTTGTATTTTTTTCCAGATAATTTTTCTATTTGTTTGATTATTGGTTGCCATAGTTCTGTAAGATAGTTATCTTCAAAACCATTTAAAACAGCAAGTGTTCTTTCTACACCCATTCCAGTGTCAATGTTTTTTTGTTTGGCTTGATTATATTTACCTTTATTGTCTTTATCATATTGCATTAAAACATCATTCCATATCTCTACCCAGTTTTCGTTGTTTGGGTCAAATTTTTTTGGCGCAGGTTTTGAAGATTTCCAGTAAAACATCTCTGTGTCAGGGCCGCACGGTCCTGTGTTGCCTGCAGGTCCCCACCAATTATCTTCTTTTTCTAAAAAAGCAATTCTTTCTTTAGGGATTCCTAATGATTTCCAAATTTCAGCAGATTCATCATCACGAGGTGCATCTTTGTCTCCTGTAAAACAGGTTACTGCTAATTTTTCTTTAGGGATTTTCAAATGTTTGGTTAAAAATTCAAAGCTTATTTCAATTGCTTCTTTTTTCCAATAATCTCCTAAACTCCAGTTTCCAAGCATTTCAAAAAAAGTGTGGTGTGTTGTATCCCCGACTTCTTCAATGTCCCCTGTTCTTATACATTTCTGGACATTCATTAGTCTTTTTCCTAAAGGATGTGGTTGTCCGAGAAGAAATGGGACTAGTGGATGCATTCCTGCAGAAATAAATAATGTTGTTGGGTCGTTTTCTGGAATTAGACTTGCATTAGGAATTTCCTTGTGTCCTTTTGATTTAAAAAAATCAAAATATTTTTTTATTAATTGTTTTCTTGTTATCATTTTTTCAAAAAATTTAAGTGGTTCTTTTTCAAACCCCTTTAGTGGAAAGTTGTTATGGTATTTTTTAATTTGTTGCTTCCCAATAAAATTTCCTTTTTGTTTCATAATGTGATTTTTTTAAAGCTTGAACTTACATTTACTCTTGGTTTTGAGGTGAGGCTTGTGTAAACTTTCGACATCCGAAAAGGAAATCGCTTAGATTAACATCTATTAAGAAAGAGAGTTTTAAAAATTATTTGTTTCTAAGGAGTTTAGTTTTTCTTGAATTTTTCTAAGCTGAGATTCTATATCATCACTATAATATTTTTCTTTATGGATTGTTTCTTTAGTTTCATGTTCTTGTAGTATTTGAGGTATTTTTAATTCTGGAAAATTTTTTTGAAGCAATCTTATTTCTGTGAGCAATGTTTTTATTTGCTTATGCAATTTTAATTTTAATTCTAATTCTTCTGATCTATGTTTATTATATCTTTTTATTGTCTGGATTGTTTTTAATAAATTCATTTCTAATGAAAGGACGTCTTTCTTAAATTGGATTGCTTCTTCATATTCTAGTTTAACATGAATTAATTTTTCATTTTCCATTATATTTTAGAAAAAATGTTTTTGTCTACTTTTTCAATTTGTTGTTTTATTATTTCTATTTCTTCTTCCCAGGATTTCAAATCTCTTTCTTCGTTTTCTTTTATTTGTTTAATATTTTTAAGTGTACTTTCTATTTCTGAAATTTTTTCTTTAGTTTTGTTAAAGATTTTTAAGCTTTCTTCAAATCTATCTATTCTTATGAAAACTGGTTCAATTTTTTTTGTTGAAGAAATTAAATCCTCTGAAATTTCATTACTCCTTTTTTTAAATGGAATTCCTTTCATTTTTTCAAGATTATAAAATTCTAGAACCGGTCTTTTTTCAAGAGGCTTTGGCATCATTTGGATGTTTTCTCTTTCAAAATCATCTGCTCCAAAAACCTCTTCACCTTCTTTTCTCCCAGTAATAGCTTTTTTAATTGTATTTTGAGAAAATTTTTCTCCTAAAGGATTCATAGGAAAGCTTGGTAATTGATGTATTTTGGAATCATCTATTTCTGGTAACTCTGGAAGTTTTGGAAGTTCAGGCAATGAAGGAACTTCTTTCTCCTTTTTTTTATTAAACCACCCCATTTTATATTAATTAGATATATATTTTTCAATATATATTATCCTTTATAATAAAACAGAATAATAGTTTAAAAACTTTTGTAAAAATTCTTTTAAGATGTAATAAAACTTAATTACATTAAAGATTTTTTAACATTTGCACCAAATCAATTGATTTTTGTATTGGTGGTTTCTTTAATATTTTTGTACAATAAACCGAAAAGTATTTATGTGAATTAATTATCATATTTTAATGTTAAAAAAATTTCTTAAAGAAGTTATTACCCTTGTCGTCGGAAAACAAGCAGAAGATATAGTAGAGTTACTTATTAGTGAAAAATATGTTAATGAATTTTTGATTGCAAAAAAGATGGATCTTACAATTAATCAAACAAGAAATATCCTTTATAAGATTTCAGATTATGGTTTGGTATCTTCTACGAGAAAGAAAGATAAGAAAAAAGGATGGTATACTTATTCTTGGAAAATTGAAGTTCTTAAGTCTTTACTGTTTTTGAGAAAGAATATTCTTAAAAAAAAGATTCAGATAGATAATCAAATTAATAGTAGGGAGACTAAACAGTTTTATATTTGTGAAAGATGCAATATAGAGGTTAACGAGGAAAACGCAATGGCCCATAATTTTACTTGTAATGAATGTGGAGATATTTTTATTTTAAAAAATAATGAAAAGTTTTTGAGAGATCTTCGGAGAAATTTATCTAAATTAAACAGGGAATTAGAATTAATTGATGAAGAAATTGAGAAGCAAAAAATTAAAGCTGACAAAAAGAAAATGAGTGAATTAAATAAACAAGAAAAGATTAAATTAGAAACTAAGAAAAAGGCAGCAGCAATTAGAAAAGCTGAAAAAAGTAAATTGTCTAAAAAAACAAGTTCTGTGAAAAAAAATACAAAGAAAAAAGTAGTTGCAAAAAGAGTTAGTGCACGTTATAAGAGTACTCAGAAAAATCTTCGTCAAAGATTCTTAAAAGTGGTAAAAAAGAGGAAAAAGTAAATGGGGGTCTACCAAGTTTATCACAAGGAGAGGAAAAGTTTTTTTCCGAAATTAAATGTAACTATTAGTTTGATTTTAATTAATGTTATTTTATTTTTGATTATTTTTCCTTTGTGGGTTTCTAGTGTCATTAATGAAAATCTATTCGCGATAAAACCTTCAAACATTTTTCAAGGAAAATATTTATGGACTTTTTTTACGAGTATGTTTATGCACGGGGGATTTTTTCATATTTTCGCAAATATGTTATCTTTAATGTTTATTGGTTCTTTAGTTGAGAAAATTTTGGGAGCAAAGAGATATCTTTCTTTTTATTTGGTATCTGGGTTATTTGCAGGGGTGTTCTTTGTTTTATCTTCATTGATTTTTAAATCTGATTTTAATTTATTTGCTGTTGGTGCTTCAGGCGCTTTGTTTGGATTAATCGGATTATTAGTTTTTTTAACGCCAAATTTACCTGTTTATGTTATGTTTATTCCTATTGGAATAAAAATGAAGTATGCTGCTCCAGGAATCTTGGTTGTTTTGTGGTTTATTTCAATTGCAGGAGATGTTCCAATAGGGAATACAGCTCATCTTGGGGGATTGTTATGTGGGTTATTTTATGGGTTATATCTTAGAGCAAAATTTCCAAATAAAATAAAATTTATAAGTAAACAGTTTAGTTAATATGAAAAAAAATAAGTTTAATTTAAAAAAAGAATATAAAGATAGTTGGAATTACATTAAAGAATCAAAAAATTTCATTTATTTTATTATGGGGGTTTTTTTTGCTTTTGCCTTGATTGGTTTTTTTGTTCCTGCCTCTGAAGATATCTCAAAAATGATTTTTGAATTTATTGAGAAACTTTTAGAGCAGACTAAGGGGTTATCTCAATTGGAATTAATTAGATTTATTTTTATGAATAATTTGCAGAGTAGTTTTTTTGGAGTGGTTTTCGGGGTTGTTTTAGGAATTTTCCCTGTGCTCGCTGCTATTACTAATGGTTATGTTTTAGGTTTTGTTGGAGCAATGAGTGTTAGATCTGAGGGGATTTCTGTTTTGTGGAGATTGTTCCCTCATGGAATTTTTGAATTGCCTGCAGTTTTTATTTCTCTTGGGTTGGGATTAAAGATAGGAAGCTTTATTTTTCAAAAAGAGAAAGGGAAATCTTTTAGAAGATGTTTTTGGAATTCAATAAAGGTATTCTTGTTTGTTATAATACCTTTTTTAATTATCGCAGCGATTATTGAAGGGAGTTTGATATTTATTGGATAATCAACAAGTATATAAATTAAAAAAGTATTTTATAGATATGAAAAGGGGACAGATTAAATTATCTTTTGGAATGATATTTTCCATTATATTAATAATCTTTTTTGTGGCATTTGCTTTTTTTGCAATTCAAAAATTTCTTGATTTGGGAGGGACAATTAGTGTTGGGAAGTTTGTAGATGATTTTCAATTAAATGTTGATAAGTTATGGGCAGGTGAAAAAGGTTCACAAGAATTAGAATATTCTTTGCCTAAAAAAATTGATTTAGTTTGTTTTGTTAATCTTTTGGGGCCAAAGCATGGAGATTATACAGATTTTTATGAAGAATTTGAGAAATATTCTCCAGATAATAATTTGTTTTTTTATCCTATGGATATGGGGTTAGATGTAATTGAGATAAAGCACATTGGTTTTGAAGGGGATAACCCTCTCTGTTTTGAAGTAAAAAATGGAAAAGTGAAAATAGGAATTGAAAAAGATTTTAATGAAGAATTAGTTTCTGTGACTAGTTTTTAATATTGATAAATTACTCTTTTAAGTCACTAATTCCTAACACAATCAAAAGAAATCCAATCATTAATAAGAACCAAATTGCTCCTCCTTTGAAAAATTCCCATGTTGCGTGTTTGAAATTCCAGAGTGTTCCAAACCATTCACCTGAAAACCATGCAAAGAATATCACTACGTTTACCAAGATTAATCCAAGGAAAAGTTCAAGCCATTTATTCATTGTAATATTTCTTAGCGGTTTTTGTTTAAAAAGATTTTGATGATTGAATATAACTTTTAGAAAACCTTAAAAACTAATTTATTTTTTAAAAAATATGAATATTCAATTATTTAGTGATAGTTTAGCAATACCAATTTTATAATTATATTTGCATTCTTTTTAAAATGAAAAAAGTAAAAGATTTTTTTTGGAAGCCTAATATGTCTGTGCGAGAATGTGTGGATTTATTTGGAAATTTAGGGTACCAGGCACTTGAGCTTAATGAGGCTTCTAAGGTTATTTTGAATATGAGGCGGGTAGGAGCAAAGATTTTTTTGACTTTTACTTCAAATATGGTAACTTCTGGATTGAGAGGTTTTTTTGCGCAATTATGCAAAATGAAATTTCCAAATATTCTTGTTACAACTTCTGGGAGTATTGAAGAAGATATAATGAAAGCACTTGGCGAGGATTTTGAGCTTTCTAGTTTTAATGCGGATGATGTTCAGCTTTTTGAGAGAGGAGAAAATAGAGTTGGGAATTTATTGATAAGAAGCGAGAGTTATATGAAGTTTGAAGACTTAATGAGAGATTTTTTAGAAAAGATTTATACCAAGAAAAAAAGAATTTCTGTTTCTGAGTTGTTGAAGGAAATTGGTTTAATGTTAAATGATGAAAATTCAATTTTGTATCAGGCAGCAAAAAATAATATCCCTATTTATTGTCCTGGGATTGTAGATTCAAGTTTTGGTTTTCAACTTTTTATGTTTCAGCAAAAACATAGTGATTTTATTGTTGATACAATTAAAGATATGAAAAGAATCGTCGTTGATTTGAGTTTTGACGAGAAGAAAGCTTTGATTTCTCTTGGAGGAAGCACGTCAAAGCATTATGCTGCTTTTGCTGCTCTTCTTTCTGGAGGTTTTGATTATGCAGTTTACATGACTACTTCACATGCTTCTTCAGGGAGTTTTTCAGGAGCTACAACACAAGAAGCAAAGTCTTGGGGGAAAATTAAAGATGACTCAGAAGCAGCAACAGTTATTGGAGATGTAACTATTAATTTTCCAATTGTGATGTGTTCTGTTTTAGATAAATTGGAAAAAGAAGGATTTATAAAAAATGATTGAAGCAAAATTTATTTTATCTAAGAAAAAACTCTTGGAGCAAGTTAGGATACTAGAAGATTTGGGATTGAAGATTTCTTATTCTTATAAAACAAATCGTGAAGTTGGAGATGTGCTACAGGAGATATCTAATGTTGATTTTTCTATTCATGCACGAGGAGAGGTAGAAATGATTAAAGATAAAAAAAGAATATGGTTTTTTTTGCAAGCGGAAAATACTAAAGAGATTTTAGATATTTTAAATAATGGTGTAAAGAATTTAGTTGTAGATAATGAAATTGATTTACAAACACTTCTTGAAGTTTTAGAAAAAAATAATATAAAGGTAAATCTTAGTTTGAGGATGAAGTTTCAGGAACATCGAATCGGTAGTGGAAAATATTTTGTTTATGGATTATCTTCGATAAAAATTAATAAAATTATTTCTAAAATAAAAGATAATCTCCATATCGATAAATTAGGAATTCATATTCATCGGAAGTCGCAGAATACAAGTGAGTGGGAGATTAAACAAGAACTTGAAGATTCTTTAGAACTTGAAAATTTAAGGAGAATAGATATTATTAATTTTGGGGGGGGTCTCCCTGCAATATATAGGAATTATACTGGCAAAGTTTTTGCATATATCTTTAATAAAATAAAAGAATCTGTTGATTGGTTAAAAAAATTTGATATTGAATTATATATTGAGCCTGGAAGATTTTTGGCATCTCCCTCTATAAAACTTGAGACAGAGATTATTCAAATTCAGGAAAATAATCTAGTTGTAAATACTACAATTTATAATTGTGCATTAGATACGGTTTTAACAGGCACAAAAATGTTAGTTGAATCAGAATTAGATGATTGTGAAGAAGGAAAGTTTTATTTGATTAAAGGAAATTCTCCTACAAGAGATGATATTTTTAGATATAAAGTTAAATTAAAAAATCCCCA
>Ga0307992_1000412_pt1 | contig 27528 bp, 22 predicted proteins | sample EllFjometagen133_FD_203162 | JGI IMG/M metagenome (GOLD analysis project Ga0307992, IMG submission 203162) | Marine microbial communities from Ellis Fjord, Antarctic Ocean - #133 | ecosystem: Environmental > Aquatic > Marine > Unclassified | place: Southern Ocean | collected 2014-10-08
GAAATATATGCCAGGGAATATTAAAGAAATAAAGAAAGATAAATAAGTTTGTTTGCAAAAAAATGTCGTTGTTTCTATCGGTATTTTTTGTTTTTGTTAAGTTGAGTACAATCAGAACTAAATTTGGGGAGGAATTTATTATGGTTAGTTGTCTAGGAAAAGAGGCAGATGTTGAAATTAATCAAAATGCATCAGAAGTTTTTTCAAAATCCGAAAGTATTGCTCGCATGTTTAAAAGACTTTTGACAGAAGAAACCTTTGGTGATGAAGAAAGGGAGTTATTTTTGAAACAATTAAGTGAAATCAAAAATTCGATTTATGAAAATTTTCCTCATAATATAAATATTCGAATGTGATCATTAATTAATTTCAGAAAGGATAGGGCTTAATAAATTTATTAGGCCCTATTGAACTGTCTGGAACTGGATAATTCGTTGCTTAGTTTGACAGGGAGACTAAAATAATATAAAATCTTAAAGTCAGATTGTTTACATTGAAAATATCAAGATTTAATCTTGAATATATTTGCGGGCGTCGTATAGTGGCTATTACCCCAGCCTTCCAAGCTGGTGACGCCAGTTCGATTCTGGTCGCCCGCTCAAAAATCAATAAAAACTCGGGATAATCCCGGGTTTTTATTGATTTTTGAGCGAGGCTCGACCACCCTTCGGGGTGGGCGGCCCGCCTCAAAAAGCCAAGATTTTTTTTGAGCGAGGTTCAATCACCTCTTGGGTGGCTCGGCCCGCTCTAGATAAAAATGTTTTAATGCTTTTCATTTTTTTGAATTAATCTATAATATAATTATGTATTCAGTTTATATTTTACAAAGCTTGAAAGACAATAAAACTTATGTCGGTTTTTCGAGTGACGTAGAAAGAAGATTTAAAGAACATAATTTGGGCAGAGTTAGAGCCACGAAATATCGTCAACCTTTGAAAATTTTATTCACAGAGGAATTCGAAAATGAGCAAGAGGCAAAGAAGAGAGAACTTTATTGGAAGAGCGGTGCTGGAAGAAGAAAATTGAAAAAATATTTTAATGATAATATTGATTAAACAACCCTTGGGTTGTTTTTTGTTGTTGATGATAATAGTTGATGAATTTTGGTTAATAAAAAATGGGAGATTTTCTAAATTATTATTTATCAATTACTGATTGCTGATGACCCGTTGTTCTTATTGACTTATTTAAGGGATTTTTGTATAATCGGAGCAGTACTTTGAGCAGAATATTTGAAATTTGAATCATCTTTTAGCGGGAGGTAGAAATGATTGAGGTTGGAAAAGCTTGTTTTCAAGGAATAATTTTTGTTCTTTTATTTTCGTTGCGGTGTATACTGTGGATAGTCTCAGCTATTGATAATTTTCTACATCCAGCTGATATTATCTTTAGGTGGTTGGCTTATTTATCTCTGGTAATTCTTAATGCTTTAATTTTCTTGGCATTTTATTTTGGGGATTTGTCTTGGAATTCTTTAGCAATAGGCTTTTTCATTTATATAATGATAGGTTTAATCTTGAATGATTACGTTGAATTACACCTTAAGTCTAAATTCAAACATTTGTTTTGAAAAAGGAGGGACGAAATGAAAGAAATCTTCATTCCGAAGGTAGGATTTGATTTTGAAAAATCACCATCTGTACTAAAGCGTTTTTTTGCTTTTATTTTTTGGCCAATCTTTCTTTATAAAAAAATAAGAGAAGGCTATTTTGGCGATGAAGTAACTGATAAAATTTTTTTGGGATTGATTGTTCCTGGCAGTTTTATTCTGGTGGGTATTGTGATCGCTTCGATAGTCGGAGATTTTATTTTTGCAATTTATTTGGGTGTTGCATATTGTTTTTTTAATTCAATAGTGAAATAGGAAGGAAGAAGCTCGGTGTTCTAATAAAGCCGGGCTTCAATTAAATTTGCTAATTTTTTAAGAATTTCTAATGAATTTAAATATTGTAGTTCAAAAACGGGATATTTCTTTGAGTTTAGAAAAAGACGGAAAAATAGTGGATAAATTGGAGTGGAAAGACGAAAATAATTTGTCCTTGTCATTGTTAAAAAATCTTGATAAACTTTTAAGGAAGAATAAAATAAATGCAATGGATTTAAAAAAATCCGATGTAAATATAACCGGGGCTGGACTTAGCACCGAAAGAATTATGACAACTGTTTCAAAGACAGTCAATTATTGCTTGACAAAATAATTTTTTGTAGGTAGAATGTTATTACATCATTATTTTAGTCGTCTAGGATTTAGAATAGTCCAAGTTTCGGCTATCTTTTGGTCTGAAAAATGAATTTACTTAAATAATTTTTTGCTTCAAAAAAGGCGTTTAAGTAAAGTTTCAATAAAGTTTTCATTCTTGAAAAAATAAGGTCGATGAATATAAATTTTTAAACATAAAATGATAAGATAAAAATCAATTCGAAATTGATTTTCTTTGGTTTTGTCAGGTGCTTCTTAAGAATATTAAACAGATAATTGTTTTTAAATTTCTTTTTACTGGTTTTTGGAAAGAAATTCGGAAATAGTTACTAACAAAAAAATATGCCAGGATCCAAAAAGCTTACCGTTAAAAAAAGTTTCAGTAATCATTCTAGCCTTTCTAAGAGAAAGTTTTTTCAAAAAACTTCAATGGTTTCTCTTCCAAATTTAATTCAACCGCAAAAAGCTTCTTATGATTGGTTTTTGGAAGAAGGGCTTCGAGCAGTGCTTGATGAAGTTTCTCCATTGACTGATTTTACTAATAAAGAAATGGAGTTGACTTTCGGTGAGTATTATTTAGATGAATCAAAATACGATGAAAATACTGCTAAAAATAAAAATGTTTCTTTCGATGCTCCTTTGCGAGTTAAAGTTTCTTTACTTTTCAAAAAAACCGGAGAAGTTCGAGAGCAAGAAATTTTTCTAACTGACTTTCCTTTAATGACCGAACGAGGAACTTTCATTATCAACGGAATTGAGCGAGTGGTCATTTCCCAGATAATTAGAAGCCCTGGAGTTTTCTTTACTATGAACTATCAAAAAGGTAGAAAACTTTTTGGTGCCAAGATTATTCCTAATAAAGGAGCTTGGTTCGAATTTGAAACCGATTATAATAATGTTATTTGGGTTAAAATTGACCGAAGACGAAAAATTCCAGCAACTTCTTTGCTGAAGATTTTTGGTTTAGGAACAGAAGAGGAAATACTGGAAGCTTTCAAGGACGTTGATACTCAAGAAAATTCATATATTCAAGAAACTTTAAATAAAGATATTACTCAAACCGTTGGGGAAGCCTATAAAGAAATTTACAAAAGACTTCGACCAGGAGATTTGGCCACCCAAGAAAATGCTAAACAAATTATTGATAGTATGTTTTTTGGTTTTGACCGGTATGATTTAAGTAAGGTTGGTCGATATCGAATGAATGCCAGGTTGGGAATGAATAAGAGTGAAGAAAAAGAAGCCGACCGAATTTTGACTAAGGAGGAGTTGGTAATGATTTTAAGGGAAGTTATCAATTTGAATAATGATCCAGAAGGACAACCAGACGATATTGATCATTTGGGTTCAAGACGAATTAGGGGTGTCGGAGAGTTGGTTCAAAATCGAGTTCGAGTTGGTTTGGCTCGAATGGTTCGAAATATTCGAGACCGAATGAGCACTTCTGATAGCGCCACAGTGATGCCAGGACAATTAATTAATCCTCGACCAACGGCAACCGTCATTAAAGAATTTTTTGCTTCATCTCAACTTTCTCAATTTATGGATCAAATCAATCCGTTAGCGGAGTTAGAGCATAAACGACGAATTAGTGCGATGGGGCCAGGAGGTTTGGCTCGAGAAAGAGCAGGATTTGAAGTTCGAGATGTGCATTCTTCTCATTATGGAAGAATTTGTCCAGTTCAAACTCCAGAAGGTCCAAACATTGGTTTGGTAGGACATTTAGCAACTTACGCTAAAATTAATAAATATGGTTTCTTGGAAACTCCTTATCGACCAGTAGCGAAAAAATTAGCTATTAATGAAAGCATCGAGGAATGGACGGGAAGAATTTTAGAGGAAGACATCAAAACCCCAACTGGAAAAGTTCTATTTAAAAAAGGTTATGCCGTTAAAGGAACTGATCTTAAAGAAATTCAAAAATCAGCTAAAAAAGAAATTAAAGTTCATATTTTTGTCACAGGTGATGTTCAATACTTAAATGCGTTAGAAGAAGAACAACACCGAATTGTTCACGCTGGAATCAACGTGGATGAATTTGATAATATTTTTGAAGAAGAAGTTGATATTAGATTTAAGGGCGAACCGCATACTTGTGAAATTGAAGAAGTTGATTATGCGGATGTGTCTTCTAAACAATTTATTTCAGTCGCCACTGGTTTAATTCCTTTTTTAGAGCATGATGATGCTAATCGGGCTTTGATGGGTTCTAATATGCAAAGACAAGCTGTTTCTTGTATTCAGCCTCAGTCTCCATTTGTGGGAACTGGATTAGAAGATAAGGCGGCTGCTGATTCTGGTCAGGTGATTTTAGCCAGAGAAGAGGGTGTTGTCACAGAAGTTGACGCGGATCATGTGGTTGTTAAATACAAAGAAAAAGGTAAAAGCAAAAAACGAGAACATTTTTTACAAAATTTTGTAAAATCTAATGGTTATACTTGTATGAATCAAATTCCTCGAGTAAATCGAGGTCAAGAAGTTAAAGTCGGCGATCTTTTAGCGGATGGAGCTTCAACTCAAAATGGAGAAATTGCTTTGGGTCAAAATATTTTAACTGCTTTAATGTCTTGGGAAGGATATAATTTTGAAGATGCCATTATTATTTCTAAGAAATTATTGAAAACTGATAATTACAGCTCAATTCATATTGAAGACTTCAAGATTGATGTTCGAGATACAAAACTTGGACCAGAAATTGTCACTCGAGATATTCCAAATATTTCAGAAGACCGACTTAAGAATTTAGATGAAACTGGAATTATTCGAATCGGAGCCGAAATTGGTTCAGGCGATATTCTAGTAGGTAAGGTGACTTTGAAAGGGGAAGGTGATTTAACAGCCGAAGAGCGATTGCTTCGAGCAGTGTTTGGAGAAAAAGCTCGAGATGTTAAAGACACTTCTTTATATTTACCTCATGGGGAAAGTGGAAAAGTGGTTGATATTAAGATTTTTTCAAGAGAACAGGGTGATAAATTATCAGCCGGAGTAATTCAGCAAATTCAAATTTCTATTGCTCAACTTCGAAAAATTTCCGTTGGAGATAAGTTGGCAGGGCGTCATGGAAACAAGGGGGTAATTTCTAGGATTGCTAATGAAGAAGATATGCCGTTTTTACCGGATGGAACTCCAATCGATTTGATTTTGACACCATTAGGAGTGCCTTCTCGGATGAATCTAGGTCAAATTTTGGAAATTCATTTGGGATGGGCCGCTTCAGCTTTAGGCTATAAAGCTGCGACTCCTTCTTTGAGCGGAGTGACCAAAGAGCAAATTAAAGGAGAATTAAAGAAGGCTGGATTGCCAGAAGACGGTAAAATGAACCTTGTTAATGGTAAAACTGGTGAACCTTTTGGAGAAAGAACGACTGTCGGCTATATGTATATTTTGAAACTAAATCATTTGGTTGAAGATAAATTGCATATGCGGTCAATCGGTCCTTACTCTTTAATTACTCAACAGCCGTTAGGAGGAAAAGCTCAATTCGGTGGACAAAGATTTGGAGAAATGGAAGTATGGGCGCTTGAAGGTCACGGTGCTGCTAATGTTCTTCAAGAAATGTTGACTATTAAATCAGACGATGTATTGGGAAGATCAAATGCTTATGAATCAATAATCAAAGGCGAAAAGATTAATCAACCTAATATTCCAGCTGCGTTTCACGTGCTTGTCAATGAATTAAAAGCCTTGGCTTTGGATGTAAATCTTTTCAGATCCAGTGGTGAAAAAAGTCACAAAGGCAACTAAATAATTTCATATCTTTAAATAACTTCTAACAAAGGCATTATCATTGAATAAACCTTTTACTTAAAGTTCTAAATTATAGTAATAAAGCTTTATCCAATAATAATCCCCTAAAATTAATGGCTGATAAAATAACCAAAATTTCTGATTTCAATGTCGTTCAGCTTAAAATAGCTTCTCCGGAAACTATTCTAGGTTGGTCTAGCGGTGAAGTGACGCGACCAGAAACAATTAATTATCGAACCCAAAAATATGAAAAAGATGGGTTATTCTGCGAAAAAACTTTCGGTCCTTCTAAGGATTGGGAATGTGCTTGTGGAAAATACAAGAAAATTCGATATAAAGGAATTGTTTGCGATAAATGTGGAGTGGAAGTGACCAGGTCAATCGTTCGAAGAGAACGGATGGGGCATATTCAATTGGCAACTCCAGTTTCTCACATTTGGTTTCTAAAAGGTTTGCCCTCAAAAATTGGGTTGGCTTTGGATTTATCTTCTCAAATTTTAGAAAAAGTTGTTTATTTTGCTGGTTATATTATTACTGCTATTGATGAGGAAGCGAAACAAGAAGCTTTGGATAGTTTGGCTGTTGATTGCAAAAAACAAGTCAAAATGGTAGATAGCAAAGAGGACAAAGACAATTTGAAAAAAATCTTCAAGCAAACTGAAAATGAATTAAACAGTCTTCAAGTTAAGCAAGTTTTGAGTGAAATTGAATATTATGATTTTTCTCGAAAGTTTGGTCAAGTTTTTAATGCTTCTATTGGGGCTGAAGCGGTTGAAAAATTATTATCAGAAATTGATTTGGATAAAGAGATCAAATTTTTAGAAAAAGACGTTGATAAAAAAACTGCTATTGATCGAAAGAAAATCATCAAGAGATTGCGATTATTCAAAGGACTTAAATTAGCCGATTTAAAACCAAGTTGGATGATGTTGAAGGTTATTCCGGTTATTCCTCCGGATATTCGACCAATGGTTCAATTGGATGGTGGGCGATTTGCTACTTCTGATTTGAATGATCTTTATCGACGAATTATTAATCGGAACAATCGATTGAAAAAATTAATTAGTTTAGGAGCTCCAGAGGTTATCCAGAGAAATGAAAAACGGATGCTACAAGAAGCGGTGGATGCTTTGTTGGATAATAGTACTCGAAGAAATCAAACTCGTGTGACAGCCTCTACAGGACAAAATCGAGCTTTGAAATCAGTGGCCGATATGTTGAAAGGAAAACAAGGACGTTTCCGACAAAATCTATTGGGAAAACGAGTTGATTATTCTGGACGAAGTGTGATTGTGGTTGGTCCAAATTTGAAGTTAGACGAATGCGGTATTCCTAAAAAAATGGCTTTGGAATTATTCAAACCATTTATTATCAACAAATTAATTGAAAATGAATTTGCTCATAATGTTCGAATTGCAGGACGAATGGTGGATGATGAAGCTGAAGAAGCTTATGAAATGTTGGAAAAAATTATTGATCATCAATATGTATTATTGAATCGAGCTCCAACTTTGCATCGATTGTCTATCCAAGCTTTTCGACCAAAATTGATTGAAGGAAAAGCTATTCAAGTTCATCCTTTGGTTTGTGCCGCTTTTAATGCTGATTTTGATGGAGACCAAATGGCGGTTCACGTGCCATTGACCGAGAAAGCTCGAGTGGAATGTGAAGAAATTATGCTTTCCAGCCGAAATCTTTTGAAACCATCCAGCGGTGATCCGATTGTTAATCCTTCTCAGGACATTGTTTTAGGTATTTATTATCTGACTCAAATTAAAAATGGTTTAAAAGGCGAAGGTAAATATTTTTCTTCAATTAAAGAGATTATTACTGCTTATCAAGCTGGCGTTGTTAACTTGAGAGCTAAAATAACTTTGTATTTAGAAAATGGAGAAAAAATTGAAACTTCCGCTGGTCAAGCTATTTTGAATGATGTTTTGTCGGACAAAATGGAATATTTAAATAAAACTTTAGATAAAAATGATTTAAAGAATTTGATTGCTACATTTTTATTGAAAGAAGGAAAACCAGCGACGGTTGATTTCTTGAATTCTTTAAAACAATTAGGTTTTAAATATGTGACGAAGTCTGGAATTAGTTTGGGAATGGATGATGTGACAATTCCAAAAGCCAAAGACGCTTTGATTGCCAAAGCGGAAAAAGTAGTCAAAAACGTTAATAATCAGTTTGAAGAAGGTTTATTAACAGATGAAGAGCGAAAATCTAAGGTTATTGAAATTTGGAATGATACTAAAAATAAAATAGCCGAAGAAGTCAAGAAGGTTATTGACCCAGAAAGTTCAATTGCTTCAATGATTACTTCTAAAGCTCGAGGGTCTGAATCAGTAGTAGTTCAAATGGTTGGAATGAAAGGTCTTGTGGCTGGTCCAACTGGAGAAACCATTGAATTGCCAGTGAAAGGTTCTTTGAAAGGTGGCTTTGGAGTTCTGGAATATTTTATTTCAACGCATGGAGCTCGAAAAGGTATGGCTGATACAGCCTTGAGAACGGCGACTGCGGGTTATTTAACTCGACGGTTAGCAGATGTTGCTCAAGATGTGATTGTCAAGGAAGAAGATTGTGGCGATACTCGAGGAACTTATATGTATGTGGCTGATGCTGAAAGCATTGGACAGAGTTTTGCTTCTCGAATTGTTGGACGAGTTTTAGTGGAAAAAGTAGTCAATCCAGAAACCGAAGAAGTATTGGCTAAGAAAGGTGATATGATTGATCATGATCAAGCTAAAGCAATCGAAGATGCTAAAGTGAAAAAAATCAAAATTAGAAGTTTGATTACTTGTAAAACTCATCGAGGAATTTGTCAAAAATGTTATGGATTAGATTTGGGGCGAAATCATTTGGTTCAACTTGGTGAAGCAGTCGGAATTGTCGCGGCTCAATCGATTGGAGAACCTGGAACTCAGTTGACGATGAGAACCTTCCATATTGGAGGTATTGCGGGAACTGATATTACTCAAGGTTTACCTCGAGTGGAAGAAATTTTTGAAAATCGAATGCCAAAAACCGAAGGAATTATTGCCGAATTTGATGGACGAATAATTGAAATCAAGGAAAACCAAAAGCAAAAAATTATTCGAGTTCAGAAAGAAGCCACTAAGGAAAAAGAGGATGCTGATATTAAAGAATATGCTATTCCAGCCGTTATTAATGTCAAGGTAAAACAAGGGGACGATGTCAAGAAAGGACAAATTTTGTCAGAAGGACATTTGGATCTTAAAAAACTTTTCAAAATCAACGGAGAAGAGGCTTTGCATCGATATATCGTTCAAGAAGTTCAAGAAATCTATCAAACTCAAGGGGAAGGAATTAATGATAAACATCTTGAAATTATTGTGAGAAGAATGCTTTCTCGAGTTAAAGTTACTCATTCTGGAGATACTGATTTATTGGAAGGTGACGTGGTTGAAATTGAGCGATTTGAAGAAGTAAACGAAGAAGCGAAGCGAGACGGACTTAAAGAATCTAAGGGGGAAAGATTAGTCTTGGGAATTTCTAAAGTGGCTTTGTCAACTGGAAGTTTCTTGTCAGCCGCTTCTTTTCAGGAAACTGCTAAGGTTTTGATTAATGCGTCGATACAAGGGAAGTGTGATTATTTACGGGGACTTAAGGAAAATGTTATAATCGGAAAATTAATACCTGCTGGTACCGGCTACCGAGACCGAATAAAGTAGGCTTTAATATTTGGCACATTTTTTTGTCAAATCCTCCGCTACTCGTTTGCCGTACTCTTCAGTACGTCTTATTCCTTGCTCGGATTTTCCTCAAACTGCACTCAAATCTAAAAGCCCAAGATTTTTTATGGGCTTAAGATTTTCTTGAATTGTATTTAAAATTTTAAATTCCTATTTCTTTTTAGTATGGGAAATTTAACAAAGTGTTTTATTTTTAAACCACCTGCAAGGGTGGTTTTGTTTTGGGTTGAGTTTTAGAATAGACGCTTCTATAGAAGCGTCTATTTATTTTTGGAGAGGGAGAGGGATTTTTGGGAGCTCTTATTCTATTGAGATGGGCGTGGTTTTAGCAAAATAGCTTGATTTTTAGGGGGATTGAGGAGAGATAAAGTTAGTTGGTTGATACTATTATGCTATAGTGTATGATGGCGAGGCGGGAATAGATAAGCTTTAGTATAATAAAAATTTGACAGGTGGAGTTTTTTATTTTAGTATGTATATGGTTATGTTTTTTAAATAAAAATATGAAAAAATAAAACAAAAATAATTAATATCTTATTTCAAGAGCAAGAGAATTATGCAATTAGAGGCAATTTAAAATTATTTTCAATAAAAAATAAATTAAATGAAAAACCAACAAAATAAACTAGTTATTTTTCAAGATAAAAAAATAAGAAGAGTTTGGCATAAAAACGAATGGTTTTTCTCGGTGGTTGATATAGTAGAGATTTTATCGGAAAGTTCTAATTCTACTGATTATTTGAAAAAAATTAGAAAAAGGGATGTTGCTCTTAAAACTTACATAGGGACAAATTGTCCCCAGGTAGAAGTGTTAACAAAAACAGGGAAAAAAAGAAAAACGTTAGTTGGCAACACCGAAAATATTTTTAGAATAATTCAGTCGATTCCATCTTCCAAGGCTGAGCCATTTAAACGTTGGTTAGCAAAAGTGGGAAAAGAAAGAATTGATGAAATTGAGAATCCTGAATTAGCCCAAGAGCGAATGAAAAAATTGTATGAACAAAAAGGTTATCCCAAGAGCTGGATAGATAAAAGATTAAGAGGAATAGCTATTCGTCAAAATTTAACCGATGAATGGAAAGAGCGAGGTATTATTAGTCAAACAGATTATGCTACTTTAACTGCTGAAATCTCAAAGGCAACTTTTGGAATGACGCCAAGTGAATATCGAAAGTTTAAAAATATTTCTGATAAATCAAAATCTAATTTGCGGGATAATATGAATGATTTTGAACTAATTTTTACAATGCTTGGTGAAAAAGTAATAACTGAAATATCAAAAAAAGAAAAACCAAATAAAATATTAGAACATAGTAAAGTTGCCAACCGTGGCGGAAATGTAGCGGGAAAAGCTCGAAAAGAAACGGAAAAAGAAATTGGGAGAAGCATAATTTCGAGTAAGAATAATTTATTGAAAAATAAGTCGATTAAAAGAAAGGAATAGTAACGAAGGAATTAAACTGCAATGATTTGAGGTTTAAGGAGGAAGAAAGAAACTACTTTTTATTTTGGTCTGGTTTTAAAATAGAAGCGTCTATAGTAGTCTCTACGGTGGTCATTATGGAGGGGTCTATTTATTTTCGGAGAGAGGGAGGGGAATTTTATAAATAAAATAAAATTTATTAAATCGCTATCATACACTAGAGTATGATAGCGGTTTGATTGGAAATAATTAATAAGATTCGTTGGTGTTTTTGGTTTGATGGTGTAGATATGTTTTGAATTATGGATACACTAAAATAGTTAGAAGCGTTGAGTATTTTTATGTATGTACTTACATATGTCATTATATATGTAAGGACATAAATGGGATGATAATTAAATTAATAATCGCTTTTTGCGGATGGATTTTTTAAAATAAAAATTCTTTTATTTACTAGTGAATGAAAGAAAAAATAAAAGATTAAAGTGAAAATGAAAAAACATCGCTCCAGAGCGATGTTTTTGGTATTTGAAAAGTGAAATTTTTATTTTTTCAAAGCGGTGATTTTTCGAACTAAGGCGGATTTTCTTCGAGCGGCGGTGTTTTTCTTTAGGATTCCTCGTTTCATAGCTTTGTCGATGGCTTGTTGAGCGTTTTTGAAAAGCTTTTCGGCTTGGGTTCGGCTTTTGGCAATAATAGCGTCATTAACTTTTCGGACAGTAGTTTTTACGGCAATTTTATTTTTTCGGTTGAAGGCATTTTTTTTAGCAGTCACTTTCACATATTTTTTTGCAGCGTCAAGAATTGGCATATAAATTTTTTTAAAACATATTAATGGGGCTTTTAGGTAAGCCTCTAATTACTCGATGATTTTAGCATGGTCTGGAAAATTTGTAAAGATATGATAAGATGGAAGGGCAAGATACAAGAAGCAAGGACGCAAGAAACAAACAAATTACGAAGTGCCTTTGTGTGAAAATTAAAAAAACTTAAATTAAAAACAAAAAGCCTTCGGCTTTTAAAGTCTGAGATTTTTAATTTTTAATTTGAGATTTGTTTGTCTCTTATATCTTGTGTCTTGTGACTTAATTAAATTATTTCATAATTTAAATAGATGATTGGAAAACTAAAAGGAAGGGTTGATTATTTTGGTGTCGGATATTTGGTGATTGACGTTAACGGGGTCGGTTATAAGGTTCTTTGCAACGAAGTGACTATCGGTAAGGCCTCTAGTCAAGAACAGCTTGAATTATTTATTTATACTCATGTCAAGGAAGACCAATTGAATTTAATCGGATTTGAAACTCAAGGCGAGTTGGAACTGTTCGAACTTTTGATTTCGGTTTCAGGAATTGGTCCTAAAGCGGCTTTGAATATTTTAAATATTGCTTCACCGGATGTAGTTAAAACAGCGATTGTCAATCAAGATCCAACTATTTTAACGCAGGTTTCGGGGATTGGTAAAAAAATTGCCGAGAGAGTGATTTTAGAACTTCAAAATAAGATTAAAAACTTTTCGGCTTCGGTTCAGCAAACAGCACAGGGAGATCAAGACGTTATTGAAGCGTTGGTTTCAATGGGCTATAATATTAGTGAGGCGAGAGAGGGTGCTAATAGTGTTCAAGGTCAGTCGGAAGATATATCTGAACGAATTAAATTAGCCCTCAAATCCATGAAAAAATAAATAAAAACTATAATTTTGGTGTACTTCTTCGTTAAAACCTTCGTTTCGACTTCGCTGTATTATCCATACACCTCTGACGAAACTCTGGCTTTTCCTCGAATTGCACTCAAAATTAGAATTTTTAGAATTATCGTTAGGGATTTTATATTTGGTATATTTTTGCGTTGGATTTTTCGCCACTCACTCGATGTACTATTTAGTACATCTCGTTCGGTGCTCAGATTCGCCTCGAACTGTGCTCAAACTTGTAATTCTCATAGTGCTATTATAATTTCTGTTGCGTTGGATTTGATTGGTTTTAATTTTTTGTAATATGGGACTGTTTCCAATCAAGCTTTTCAAACGAAATTTATTAGTTTTTAAGTAAATTATTTAAGAATTTTTGAGGTATTAGCAAAAGCTAAGCCAAAACAATTCTTAAAGAATTTGGTTAAAAGTGGGAAATTGCAGTAAAAAGGGTGATTGGAAACAGTCCCAATATAATAATAGTTTTAATAAATGGATAAATCAGAGAAATTTTTAGCGGAGAATAGTTTGGATGGGGGTTTTTTACAATCTAAACATTGGAGGGCTTTTCAGCAAGAATTGGGAAAGGTTTTTTATTTGGTAGGGGAAAAGGAAAACCAAATTTTGGTGATTGAAAATGAGTTGTCGTTGGTGGGGAAGTATTTTTATATTCCCAGAGGACCGATTTTTCCTGGGAACAAAAAAGAGAAACAAGCTTTATTGGAAGAGCTTAAAGAACTTGCGGTTAAGAATAAAGTTGGTTGGATTAGAATGGAACCGCAAATCCGAGAGGCTTTAGAGGGACTTAATGAAAAATTTAACAAAGCTTATAAAAATCATCAACCAGCGGAGACTTTGATGATTGATTTAAGGAAAGATTTGAAGGATATTCTGGCTGAAATGAAGCAGAAAACTCGCTATAATATTCGATTAGCAGAAAAAAAAGGAGTTAAGATTAAGGTCTCTAAAAATCCCAAGGATTTAGATATTTTCTGGAAGTTAGTTCAAGAAACAGCCCAACGAGATGGAGTTTCTTTTCACAATAAGCAATACTATCAAAAAATGTTTAAAGCTATTTCTACTGATAATCTAGAGCTTTTAATAGCTTTCAAGGAAGATCAGCCGGTTGGGGCAATTATTGTTAGTTTTTTCGGCGGAGTGGCGACTTATTTACATGGTGCTTCTTCGGATCAGCATCGAAATTTAATGGCAAATTATTTTTTGCAATGGGAAGTCATTAAAAGGGCTAAAGAAAAAGGTTGTTTAAAATATGATTTTTTTGGGATTGCAGTTAAATCAAATCAAAAAAAATGGACGGGGATTACTCGTTTCAAACAAGGTTTTTGTCCAAATTGCGAACCCGTTATTTTTCCTGGTTGTTATGATCTAATTTTAGCGCCTTTTAAATATTGGCTTTATAGATTTTTGCAATTATTAAGATAAGGGATTGTTTTCAATCACAATTTTGTTACGTAGCTTGCTACGTAACAAGGCAAGTGTTATTTTTTAAATTATAAAAATATGAATATTAAAAGAAATTTTCAAAAAATTAAAAATATTTATCATTTGGTTAAGTCGATCACGGCCAATTTTTGCTTTTTATTTCCCTCTAGAAAATTGACAGTGATTGGTGTGACGGGGACTAATGGAAAAACTACGACCGCTCAAATAATCGGAAAAGTTTTGGAAGCCACTGGCAAAAAAGTGGCGGTTTATTCGACTATTAATTTCAAAATTGGAGACAAGAAAGAAGTCAATAAGACTAAATTTACTACTCAGTCCGCCTGGAGTTTGCAGAAATTTATTAATAAGGCTTTGAAAAATAATTGTCAGTATTTGGTTTTGGAAACATCTTCTCATGCTTTGGATCAATTTCGAGTTTGGGGGGTGGATTATAATTTGGCAGTGATTACCAATATTACTCGAGAACATTTGGATTATCATTTGACGATGGAGGATTATCGAAAAACAAAATTAAAATTATTTAAAACTACTGCCAATTCTTGGCGAAGAATTCAGCGAATTGGAATTGTTAATCAAGATATGGAAAAATTTGAAGATTTTATTTTACCTGGAATGGACGAAAATTATCTTTTTAGTATTCAAAACCAAAAACAAATTAAAGGTTTTGAAGATTGTGTTAAAATAGGAGCGGAAAAAATAGTTGAAAAAGATTTTAAGAGCCAATTTTTAATTCAAGATGAGAAATTTAATTTGAATTTACCAGGGAAGTTCAATATTGAAAATGCTTTGGTCGGAATTTGTGTGGGAATTTCGCAGGGAATTTCGTTGGATAAAATAAAAAATAAGTTAGCAGAAATCAAGAACATTGCTGGTCGAATGGATTTTGTGAAAAATAAGAAAAGTTTAAAAATAATTATTGACTATGCCTTGACTCCTGATTCGATGGAAAAAATTGGGCAAATGATGAAAGAATTTAAAACAAAAAACAAAGGGCGTTTGATTTGGGTTTTTGGGAGTTGCGGGAATCGAGACCAAGGAAAAAGGCCGATTATGGGGGAAATTGTTTCGAAATTTGCAGATTATACGATTGTGACGAACGAAGATCCTTACGACGAAAATCCTATTAAAATTATGGAAGAAATTGAGAAGGGAATTAGCGATAAAAGTAAGGAAAAATTTTCTCGAATAACGGATAGAAAAAAAGCCTTAAAAAAAGCCTTTGAAATTGCAAAAAAAGGAGATATTATTTTGGTGACCGGAAAAGGGGCTGAAGAGAATATGATGGTAGGCACTAAAAAATTGCCTTGGAATGACAAAGACGTTATTCAGGATATTCTGAATAACTAAATTTTCAATAAACCAATTTTCAATTTATCCGCCTCGGCAAGCCTCAGCGAGACGGGCAATCAATCTTCAATAAATCAATTTTCAATTTTTCTGCCTCGACAAACTCACCGCGACGAGGAGATGGGCAATTAATCACGTCGTTCGCGAACGACAGTGATAAATTTTCAATGTCTTAGTTTTCAAATACAATGAAACTTATATCGGTTAAGGCTTTTATTTTATGATAAGTGTTTGTTGGAAAATTTATTTGAGTCGGTGCGGTAGCTGTCCAAGTTTTTTTCTTTAGCGTTATTTCAGCATCACCTGTTATTAAGAAGATTAACTCTTCCGGATTTTCAGTATTGTCTTCAGCAATGCTGTTTTTATTTCGATAGAGAACTTTGAAATTCGGAGTAGATGTTTCAAAAGTTTTTCCTTTTTCGTCGGATTTAATTAATTTCATGTTGACTTAAAATTTAGAAAATAGATAAAAGAAAAGATTGGCTAATATTATTCCGTAAAGGATTCCTACTAAAACTTCTGAAGAACGATGTCCAATTCGTTCTTTTAATTTGGGAAAATCTTTAGAGTCCATTTTTAGGGATTGGACTAGCATATTTAAATAACGACCTTGATCACCAAGATACATTCTCAACCTTAAGGCATCGTCAATTATTATAATACTCAAGGAAAAGGCGATCAAAAAAACGCCACTATCGAATCCAGCAGTGCGACCAGCTGTGACGACCAAGGCGGCCACAAAAGCACTGTGGGTGGACGGCATATGACCGTGAGTAAATAAATGGTCCCATTTGAAACCATGCTTGTAAGTAAAAATTGAAAATTTAGTTACTTGAGTTATTCCTCCGACTAAAACGGGGATTAATATATATAAATAATTTATTTCCATTTTTTTGAATTATGACTTATTTTTTAAAACTATATTTTTGTTAACTTTGAACATGCCCAGTTTCGTAGATTTCCAATAAAGATATAAACAAGGTTATCACAACTGGCCCAACCACGAAACCAAGCGGTCCAAAAAAAGCGATTCCTCCCAGGGTAGCCAAAAAAACCAAGAGTGGGTGAAGACTAGTCTGTCCTTCGATTAGCTTAGGTCGTAGAAAGTTATCAATACTACTAATAACAATAGCACCAACGGCTATTACAAAGATTGCTTGCCAATAGGAACCTAGGGCTAATAGAATTATTCCAGCTGGAAGCCAGATTAAAAAAGCACCAAGTAAAGGAATGATTGAAATTAAAGCGGTCACTAATCCCCATAACGTTGGGGCCTGAACCCCGGCAATCCAAAAAGTAATTCCCATTAAAATTCCTTGAATCAGCGCAATAATTAGAGTGCCTTTAATGGTAGCCAAAGTCATTGTGTTAAATTTTTGAAAGAGTTCTCTCTCTTGTCCAGAAGGCAAAGGGCTTAATTTCATTATTTTTTTAATAATTGAATCGCCATCTTTAAAGAAATAATAAAGAGCAAAAAAACAAACCACCATAATAAAAATGAAATTACTGGTTCCTTTATAAATACTTTTTATGGCACTAAATAAATAAACACTAATAATTTGAACATTTTTATTTATTCCTTCGTTGGATTGAAAAGTCTGTTCGAGATTGAAAGAATTTACAATAGGAAGATTTTTGAGAGATTCTAAATTAAAAGAAACGTTTTTAGTCTGGATTTCCTTGACTAAGGAATCGGCTTCGGAAACTACTAGCGCAGAAATTGTCAGAAAGGGAATAATCAAAATTATCATTACCCATAAGCACATTAAAAAAGAAGACCAGGCTTGATGTCCTCCGAGTTTTTTGGCTAATTTTTTATTAGTATTGCTGAAAAGAGTGGCCAGAATAAAGGCTAGAAAAATTGACAGCAAGAATGGTTTCATCACAAAGAAGGAACCAACGCCACCGGCGATAATTAAAAAAAGTAAGAAATAATTATTTTTTTTCATTTTTTTGAATGATTTTTTAAAGTTAACTATATTATAGCTTAAAAACAAAACAATTAAAAACTAAAATTATTTTTTTAAAGATTTCATTAAATATTTCCAATCTTGATGGGTAATTTCTTTTGAAATTATCATAATTAAGAAATAGATTATTAGCAGTATTAATGACCATAAAATGAAGATGAATCGGCCTTGGTTAAAGAATGTTATGCCTAGCAGGTAGATTATTAAACTAGCTAAAAGGTATTTCAGAATTGAATAAAGATCGAGAAAACGAACAATGTTTTTATTGGAATAAATTAAGGCCCAAATCATTATTAAAAAAGCGGTAATGGTAGTTGCGATAGCAGAGCCAATCAAACCCATTTTTTTTATAAGAATCCAGTTTAAAATAGCGTTCAATAAAGTTCCAATAAAAGATGCTACGACCGGAAATTTATTTTTGCCAGCTCCATTTAAAACAAAAGTGATAATATAGAAAATGGTCAAAAACGCAAAACCGAAAGTCAAAATACTCATTATGGATCCAGCCGAAGTATAGCGACTACCGTAAAAAAATCGAACGGTTGAATCGGAAAATAAAGATAATAAAGTGGTGATTGGAATTAAGAGAATAAAAAGATATTTAAAGGCTTTTTCTAACAAAATTTTAGTTTTTGTTAAATCATTGCTGGCAATTAATTCTGATATTTTGGGTAATAAAATAATTGTCATAAAAAAGAATAGGTAGTAGGGAATTCGGCTGACGGTTGAGGCGGCGCTGTAAATTCCAGTTAGCTCGTCGCTTTGAAGCATTGCTTTTATGAAGTATAGGTTCATGGAAAGCATAAATTCGTAAAATAGCATAAAAATTACAATTGGACCGGCAAAAGTTGCCAGTTTTTTCATTAAATCATAATTTAGTGGGTTGTTTTTGAAATTCTTTTTCTTTTTTAATCTGAATTTAGTAAAAGGGTCTATTAAATAACCGGTTAAAAAAACCATCAGAGGGGCTAAGGCTTGACCGATAATAGCTCCGGTCACTTTGAAAAAATAACCAAGTCCGACAATAAAAATAATTTTGAAAATCGATCTAAGAAATTTTAATAATGATTTTTTTTTGAAATCTTTGATACCGGTGAAATAATAAGCGTAAAAACTAGCTAAGGCAAAAGTGGGTATTATGAGTGAAGATAATTGAAATAAAGGAGTTAGAGTAGGGTCTCTGAGAATCTTAGCGAAAACAGGCGCCAGTAAGAAATAGATTGAAGTGACTACTGCTATCAAGATAATTTGTAGAAATAAAGCTGATTTTTTTATATCATAATAACTATTGGTTTTGTCTTCGATTATTTCGCTCAGATATTTGCTGGTTGAAATCGGAATTCCTCGGCCAATTAAAATAATTATCATTGTAGTGAAAGTGATGATAATACTAAAACGACCATAACCAGCTGGGTCGAGAATTCTTCCCATTAAAGCATGAATAATATAGCCGGAAATATTAAAAGCTAATTCTGATAATGATAGCCAAAAAGAAGTTTTAATTAAGTTGGACATTAAATTAGTTCGTTAATATTTTGTTGAATTTCTTTTTTGTTTTGATTACCGTCAATTGTTGCCAATTTCCAATTTTTTGAAAAATGTTCGTATAAATTACTTTTTTTTAATAAATATTCTGACCCTTGTTCTATATCTCGTTCTCTTTTTAGAATTTCGGTGGGAGCTATTTTGAGATAAATTTTTGCGCTGGGAACAATTAATTGATTTTCGACTATCTTTTGCCAAAAGGGTTCCTTTTTCCAGTTATTTTTTTTATCAAGATATTTAATATTTATTATTTGATCGTAAAAATAACGATCGACTAAAATATACTCAGTTTTATTTTCGCTAGTTTTAATTAAATAATAAAAACGAAATCTAAAAACATCAATAACGATGGCTACTTTTCTAAGAAAAATCCCCCATTTTCCAGCTTTGATTTGAGCATCGGATTTAGTAGCTTTGGGTTTTTTCTTTTTGAGAATTTTATTGGCAATCGAAAAAGCCACCATATGGAATCTTCTCACTTGGAAATTTTTTCTTAATTTTTTTTCTATTAAATTAAGTTGAGTTGTTTTTCCAGAACCGTCCAACCCCGATATAGTTATTAACTTCATTGTTTCGTGAGACTTTTAAATTTAATGCACTTCTTTGTCTGATTTTTCGTTACTCGCTCTCCGTGTTAATCTACATACACCTTGTTCGGTACTCAAATCATTCTCGAATTGTATTGAATTTTGAAGTCCCAGTGTTTACTTTTTAAGTTGGAGACCTTCGACTAGGCCATCAAAACTGAAATTGGAGTCATCTTAGCTACCGGTTTAATTACTCCGTTGGCGACCATTCCTTCTATGGCGGGTTCTACATTCTTGTAGTGAGATGAATCTTGCTCTAAGATTGCGGTTGAGCGGGCATTGAAAAGTTTAACATTGCGTTTAGACATTTTTGAATGTAAGGCCTCTTTGTCATTAGGAACATCAGAGGTTTTAGTTCTCGATTTTCCGGTGCCGTGGGGAGCCGAGAAGAAAGTGGCTTCGTTTTCGTCAGTGCCAACTCCCAGATAAACGGGAGTGCTCATTGAGGAGGGAATAAAAATTGGCTCCCCAGTCTCTTCGTAAAGTTTAGTGCCTTTCATTCGTTTCGGTCCGAAAGCTCGAACGGAACCGTTCCGGTGGACCCAAACGTCCTTTTCGAAATGTCTTTCTTTCATTACTGAGATGTGACTCATATCATAAACAATGGGTAGTTCTAATTTTTTGCCTAAAACTTTTTCAATTCCTTGTTCAACTTTGATTTGAAGTAAAGCCCGATTGGCAAAAGCGTGATTGGCAGAAGCGCGATTGGCAATCATAAAATGTTTATATAATTCTGAATCTTCTTTTATTCCCCATAATTTTTCGCTATTTTCATAAAGGGGGAGTTCTTTTTTGAGAGTCCGATGCCAATCAATATTATCATTTAAGAAAGTGGCGCGCGAGATCATATTAATAACTTTTTGACTCAAGTGTTCTTTCTTTTTGGGCATATAAAAATAACTGGAATATTGACCAAACATTCCGGAACCAGTGTGCAACAGAAAGACGTATTGATTTTTTTGAATTCCCAGTTTTTCGGCTGTTTTTTTATCCAAAACATCATCCACTAAAAGTAAATCCAGAAAATGGTTTCCAGCTTCTCCTAGGATACCTAATCGAGTTTGAGCAATTCTAAAGAATAGAGATGGAATTGATTCGAAAAGTTCTTCATTGGAAATTTTTTGATCGCCAAACATATTGCCTCGAAGCATAGTGTTGTCTAATTCTTGCGGACTTTTTCCAAATCTTTCCAGCACTGGTGCCGAACCTCGCTTCGAAATTTCTAAAATATCTTTATGAGAAAAATAAGTTCCAAAATAAGTTTTAGTGGGAATTGTTCGGGTGTATTCTTGAAAAAGAGCATCCAATTGTTCATTGGAAAGGTCTCCTTTGAAAAAGGGAGTTTTGATTAAACGCATTCCGCAATTGGGAGCAGAGTCGGTTAATTGAGGTAGAAGTTCTTTCTCGGTGGACACAACTGAGCCAGTGGGACTTTTTCGACCTGGTTTGGAGTGAATATCAGTTAAAGCCGCAATGTGATGAAAGGCTCTTTTGTCGGCGGCGATTTTAAGTAATTTCTCGTAACTGTCATCTCCGGGCATCAATTCCTCGCTCATATTAAAATAAGTCGGAAGACTTTTTGGGTCATCAGGTTGCATTATATTCTTAAATTTACTTTTTTTGATTATTTTATACATAGTTTATTTTAATAATTCTTTATAAATTTCATTATATTTTTTAATATTTGTCTTGATATCAAAATTATTTTCAACAAAAGTTAGGCCAGCTTTGGCTATTCTATTGTATAATTTTTTATCTGTTTTTAGAAGATGTATTTTCTGGGCTAAGTCTCGAGGTGATTTCCTTTTGCAAATTAGGCCGAAAGCGTTGTTGCCAGTTAATTCTTTTAAGTTTTTTAACTTAGAAACAATAATCGGTTTGCCACAGGCCATTGATTCTACTAAAGTCAAAGGAGTATCGAATTTACCGGCCATTTCTTGAACTGGAAAAATATTTATATCTGAAATATTGTAAAGCTTTTCCATCTCACTAAAGGTATCCAGAAAAATTATTCGGTTAAGCAAGCTTTCTTTTTCTAAAGTTTTGATAATTTTTGTTTTTTTAGTTCTATCTTTTTTCGATTTTATTCGACAGGCAAAAATAAATTTTAAATTATCCATTTGAGGATAATCTTTAAAAAGTATTTTAAGAGCTTCCACGATGTCATCGCTAGCTTTAAGCCGGGTGTATTCACCGGTGTACAAAACAACAAAGTCGCTAATTTTTAGTTTTAATTTTTTTAAAGTTTCGGCATCTTTTTGGGCTGGCTGATATTTTTCAAGATTGATTCCAGGATAAATTAGTTTAATTTTTTCGAGACCTTTATTCTTTAATTGTTGGTAGGTATTTTTGGATTGAACGATAATGGTGTCGGCGAATAATATTTTCTTTAATTTTTTGGAATTTTTTAGATTTTTTTTAGATAAAGTTGCTACGGTTTGGACGGTTTTGACTTTCGAGAATTTTAAACGTAGTCTAATCAAAAAAGAGGTTATTGATCTGGGGGTAAAAAGAAAATGAATCAAATCAGTATTTAACCTGAATTTGAATAATCTCAATAAGAGTTGAATTTTTTCTTTTAAATTTAAAGTTGGAGAACTATAAATTTTCTCTGGCTTGATATAGGGATATTTTTCAACAAGTTCTTGATTGAAAGCGCTTTTCTTGGGAGTTAAAAGTGAAATTTCAAATTGATTTTTAGGCATATTGATAGCGATATCGTAAGCTAGATTTTTGGAAGCTTCATCCCAAGGCGGAATAATTGGTCGAGTGTAAAGCAGGATGTTTTTCTTGGATTTTAGCATATTATTGGAGCGTAATTAGTTTATAGATAAGCTGTTCGACTGATTTGTCTTTAATCTTTATTTCGTATTTAAAACTTTCTTTTTGTGAGCATAAATTTTGTCTGATTTCAGAATTGGGTTGAATTAGTTTTTTGCTTTGGGCTGGAACTGTGAGATTGTAATTTTCTAAACTTTGATCATTTTGAAAAATTGAAATCCGATAAGAGTTTTCTGTTTTTTGATTATTTTCAATGAAAAATTCTAAGGAGTTGTTGTTGCAATTTAAATCAGTATTTTCAAAGGCGAGGACTGTAAATTTTGCGGAGGCTTTTTCTAAAGCTTGTTCCCCCTTCCAATAGAGAAAATAAGAGGCGATGAGAACAAGAAGCAGGCTTAAAAAGACGGAAGTATTTTTTTTCATAAGGCTAGATTATTTTTTTGAAAAATTACAACTTCTTTGGTGGAGAATATTTTGGAGAAATTGGGAGACGTTTTGAATTGGTGGGTGTCATAGCCGTCGCGTAGGATTATAAATTCTACTCCAGTTTCTTCAAAGCAATCTTTTCCAATTTCAGACTCTGAAACAGCAATCATATCACGAGTGCAGGTTTCTCTTGGTTTGACTGGGTCGGAATATCTTTTGAGTAAAGTTCTTGAAAGTGGCTCTCGATAACCTCGCATTAAGAAATTTTTAATCCAAGTGTCGCCCGTTAAATAAATGTGATCTTTGAGGATCTTTTGGTCAAGAGCGGTTTTGTCAGCTAGGTATTTTGAGCCTCTAAATGTCTCAATAGTTTTATCCATTTCGGCTGAATTTTCTTCATAGGTTTCCGAAATATCAAATAATCCAGAAGTTATTCCTGGAATGAAGATAACCATAAAAATTGTTATAGTTACAATCCCTCGGGTTTTGTAAAAGATCGGTTGAAGAATTGCGTAGACTCCGAAACCGGCTAAAATGGCGGACGGATAGGTCAAGTAATTAGCAATTCTACCAGAAATTATATCAATTTTTAGCAAAGCTGGCCAGTGACTCATAACAAAAATCGTAATAAACCAAGCTGAAGCAAGCGAAATTGCAACTAAAGTTTTTTCAGGAGAAATTAGTTTTAGTTTATAAATTTTTTTGATAGAGGAACTTTTTTTGAAAATTTGCCAAAAAATAAAAGCTAGGAAGATTAAGCCAAGGGCTGAGTAAAATATTCGCCAGGAACCAGTAGATTCAAGAATGTTGTTGACGGTTAAGCCAAAGCGAGTGTTTTTAGAGGGTGAACCGACTGCCGTGTCGATGGCTGATAAATTTAAATAGGAGGGAATTCTGATTGAAAAAACGAAAGCTAAAATAAACAGGCTGGTTAGAACTGTTTTTAAATTGAAAAATATTTTAAACAAATAATCGAATTTAAAATCTTGATTCTTGAAAACAAATTTAATAATTAAAAAACCGATTAAAAAGAATAATAGAAATCCGACTAAGGAATAGACGAAAATAAAGGCAGAGAGGTGATGAGTATAGGCCAATACTCCGATTAGAAAAAATCCCAAACTAGCTAAAGTGGCCGAATTGTCTTTGACGGCTTTAGTGAATAAGTAAAAAATAGTCGGAACCAATAAGTTGCCCATTAGGTTTCCGATTACTCCGCCGTTGATATAGGTAGCTTGAGGAGAGGCGATAGCGTAGAAAATTCCAATGGCGATTAAGGCGAGAATTCCAATTTTAAAAGCAGTTTTTTCTTCGAATAATAGTCGAGCTAATTCTCTGGTTAAAAGAAAAACGGCTAGAAGGGAGACAATATTTATGATGAATAAAATTGTAGTTGGAAGGGCCGAAATTATTCCAATTCCTGAAAGAATCGAAACGGCTCCAAAAACAATATGTTCTCCGATAATGACGTCTGGAATGCCATAGATTGGCAACTGTTGAAATTTGATAATAAAGTTGGCCCAATACATATGATGACCAAGATCGGTGGTGTGGGGAATGATTTTGGGAATTAAATAAAGAGCTCGAATAAAAACCGAAAAAGCCATAATAACAAAAAATAATAGCCAGTTATTGCTGTTTTTTGTTTCTGATTTTGCCTTTTCTTTTTGAAATAACCAGTAAAAAATAAAGCCGGTCAAAGTTATCAAGAGAAGGGTTGAAATAATACTAAGCGGAGTTAATTTTATTCCTAGCTTATTAATTAGCATTAAACTAAAATCAGTAATTCCTAGACTTAAAACTATTGAGACCACTAAAGTCCCCAAGGTCCCTAGGGGATTTTTAGTTTTTGTTAACGCGATTAAGACTGAATAGCCTGGAATAAAAAGTAATAACCCCAAGCTTAAGTCTATTTTTATTAAATCTAAAATCATTTTTGCATTTCTCTTAAATATTTTTTGGAAATTTTATCCCAAGAATAATTTTTTTCAACGTATTTACTAGCTTCTTGTCCTCTTTTTTTGAGAGTTTTTTTGTCTAGCTTGATCAATTCTTTGATTTTTTTAATCCAAGCGGGAGCATCTTCACTTTTTACTAAGGTGCCATTTTGGCCTTCTTTAATGGCATCTAGTAGTCCTTCGATTCCTGAGGCTATGACAACTCTTTCACAAATTCCAGCTTCAATAGCGTTAATTCCAAAACCCTCCATTGAGCCTGGGATTTCAAGATTAGGGGAAACAACTAAATCGACAGTATTGAGAAGAACTTTAAGGTCTTTTTGAGGGATACCTGGCATTAATTTGACCCGATTTTCTAATTTATTTTCAATGATAGCTTTCTCTGAATTAATGAAATCGTCTTTATCTCCAGCCGTATTTTTAGCTACTCTTCCGCCGGCTGCAATCATAACAACATTTTCCGGAAGTTTGGGCATTACATTTTCAATAAACCAGCTAGTCCCTTTGTGGGGCACGAAACGTCCCAGCCTGAGAATTACTTTTTTGTCTTCAGTGTTTTTGCCGAATATTTGGGAAAGTTCTTTCCTGGTGTGTTTCTCTTGGAGTTCGTCTTTATTGATTCCGTTGGGAATAAATTTGCATTTTTCTCGATCAATTCCTAGATTAACGGCTTCTTCGATGGTAGCGTTTCCAACCATGAAAAGTTTATCCATTCTCTCTAGAGCGGGAATATTGGTTATTTTATAAATTTTTGATAACCAACCCTTTTTCTTGGCGAAAATAATATCTAAAGCATGTGTCACGCAAAAGAATTTCTTCTTAGGATGGAAAAAACTTAGAACATTTCCTAGCGGAGCTAAAATTCCACTTCCTAATAAGCAAGCGTCATATTGGCTCATTAGAAAAAAAGTTTTGAAAAAAGTTAAGGGAATAAAAATTGGTAACCAAATTTTTCCTCGAGTGTTCTTAATAACTCTAATTTTAGTAATTTTCCCTAAAGCTTCAGTTAATTGAAAATTTTGGTTTTCGACTCCGCCAATTATTGGAGGAAAAGAATGGGAAATAAATAGAATTTTCATAATTTAGTTAAAAAGTTAATAAAGTCTGTAAAGTCAAAAAGTTTTAGAGGTTATAATATTTACTCTTTTTATGCTGATAACTCAATTCTTCGGTTATTTTTCGGTTAGATTTAATCATATCGGCTATTAAAGCGAAGATTAACAATTGAATTCCTAGGACTAAAAATAGAGAGGAGAACAGGATGTAATTCAAGAAAGGTGAAATTTTAAATTCTTGAAAATAATGAAAAACAAACCAGCCATAACCGATGAAGGCTAATAATATAAAGAACAAAGCGGGCACTCCAAAAAATTTCAAAGGTCGAGCGTCTCGAATCGCTTTTAGAATAATCTTAAAACCGTTACCAATGAATTTCCAAAGTGATTTGACAATTCTTGATTCTCGATCGGCAAAATAAACAACTGGGACGGGGACCCATTTAATTTTTAAGTTTTTAACAATGGCATCAATGATGGTTTCTTGAGTATATGTGAAATTGTTGGTTAAATTTAATCTCAAGAGCGTTTCTCGATTGTGAGCCCTGAAACCGCACGTTAAATCATCAATTTTATAGTCCAAGAAAAAACTAATTATTTTAGCAGCGAATTGATTGAGAAAATTTTTAATCCAAGGAATGTCGGTAGCTTTGATGTTGCCAAAACGATTAGCAATCACCATGTCTGATTCTCCGAGCAGAATGGGTTTGAGTAATTTGGGGATATCATCGGGATCGAATTGTCCATCGGCATCAATATTTATCATTAAATCGGCTTTGTGTTTCAAGGCAGACCCAACACTAGTGCCAAAAACGGCGCCCAATCTGCGGTTGGTTTCGTGGGAAACTAGAATGTCAGCTCCGGCTTTTTTGATTTCAGCTACTGTTTGGTCTTTGGAGCCATCATTGATGACCTGAATTAATTTTTCTTTTATTACCGTACCTTCTTGATTTTTATAAAAATCAGCCGTAAAACTTTTCCGGATTCTTCCAATGGTTTTTCCGATGACTTTTTCTTCGTTGTAAGCTGGAATATTAACGATTAATTTCATTTAGTTTATATAATGTTTAATTTTTCTCGAAATTTGATTATTGAAGATATTTCTATTTTCTACCAATTCCGTGATATTCAATTCCTGATTTTTTGATTTTATTACTATCCAAGCAATTTACTCCGTCGACAATCGCTTTTATTCCAAATTTTTTGAAATCGTCTTCTTTCCCTAAAAAATCTTTATGATTCGTCACAAGCACTAAGGCTTCTGATTTTTCTAGAATTTCTTTTAGGGATTTAGCGCTAGAGATTTCTTTAGCGTAAGGATCAAAAGTCTCAATTTTTGCGCCATTTTTTTTCAATTCATCGATAATTTTAAAAGCGGGAGATTCTCGCAAGTCATCAATATTGGCTTTATAGGAAAGTCCTAAAATTCCAATCCGAGTGTTTTTTAGAGGCATTTCAATATTATTCAAAGTATCTTGCAGAATTTGAACGGTATAAATTGGCATAAAGTTGTTAATTTTTCGAGCGGCACTTAGAAACTGATGATCAAAGCCTTTTCGTTTGGCTTCTTCAATTAAGTAATAAGGGTCAACTGGAATGCAATGACCTCCAACTCCTCGACT
>Ga0307992_1000413_pt1 | contig 27525 bp, 26 predicted proteins | sample EllFjometagen133_FD_203162 | JGI IMG/M metagenome (GOLD analysis project Ga0307992, IMG submission 203162) | Marine microbial communities from Ellis Fjord, Antarctic Ocean - #133 | ecosystem: Environmental > Aquatic > Marine > Unclassified | place: Southern Ocean | collected 2014-10-08
TTAACTTGATTAAACAAAGATAATATAGTGAAGTTATTGCTGGATATTTTGTTTAAAAAAACAGCAACCATTTTGTCCACATGAAGAATACTAGCTAAAAAAAACAACCAATTTGTCTATTATACCATTTTTTCTAAAATTGCAACCAACATTTAAGTTTAGTTATTTATACTCATATTTTTTCATTATTCTCATGCTAAGTTAACTATATTTTAAAATATTGGTGAAATAAGCGTATTTGAAATTTAAAACTATCATTTACGCATTTCCACAAAATAGTGATTGAACTAATAATAGAAACTAAATGGTGCATTTAAAACATGAATATTGAAAACTTATAGTATTCTAAAATCCAAAATAATAATAACTTTGTAATTCTTTAAAAAATCAAAAAAATATATTTAATGAAATTGCCAATTCAGGAAACAATTGAAAAGATACAGAATTTTGAAAGCGAGATAAATGGAGATATTTTTACAGATGAAACTTCTCGTTTAATATATTCTACCGATGCATCTGCTTATAGGGAAAAGCCTCTTGCTATTATCCGCCCGAAAGACAAACTTGATATAAAAAAAATAATTTCTTTTTCACGAAAAAATAAACTTTCAATTATTCCGCGTGCTGCAGGAACTTCGCTTGCAGGGCAAGTTGTGGGTGGAGGAATAATTGTTGATATTTCGAAATACCTGACTCGTGTTATTGAGATTAACGAAGATGAAAATTGGGTGAGAGTGCAACCCGGGGTTATTCTCGATGAGCTAAATAAAATGCTTGCTCCAAAAAATTTGTTTTTTGGTCCGGAAACTTCCACCTCAAACAGATGTATGATAGGAGGGATGGTGGGGAATAATTCCTGTGGTGCTCATTCAATTATTTATGGTAGCACACGTGATCACACTCTTTCGGTGAAAGCAATTTTAAGTGATAACTCAGAAGTGGAATTTTGTGAATTATCAAAAGAGGAGTTTATTGAAAAATGCAAACTGAAAAATCTTGAGGGAGATATTTACAGAAATATTTTTGAAATTCTTTCCGACAAGGAAAATCAAAAAAATATTAGAAGAGAATTCCCTGATAAATCGATAAAAAGACGAAATACAGGGTATGCGATTGATTTATTGCTTGAAAGCGAGATGTTTTCTAAAACTAATGAAAAATTTAATTTCAGTAAATTAATTGCCGGATCAGAAGGAACTCTGGCTTTTATTACCGAAATAAAATTAAATTTACTTCCTTTACCTCCCAAAGAAAAAGTGCTTGTTTGTGTTCATACAAAAACACTAAAAGATGCCCTAAAAGGGAATTTGATTGCTCTTAAATATAGCCCGTCTTCTGTCGAATTGATGGATAAAGCAATTTTGGATTGTACCAAAGAACATTTGGGATATAAAAACCATAGATTTTTTATTGAAGGTGATCCGGCTGCTATTTTAATTGTGGAATTTCTTGACGATAATATTGAAAAAATTAAGAAGCGTGTCAAGGAAATGATTGCAGAAATGACAGATCAAAAACTTGCCTATCATTTCCCGCTTATTGTTGGTGAGGATATTACGAAAGTGTGGGATTTGCGAAAAGCCGGATTGGGTTTGCTTTCGAATATTCCCGGTGACGCCAAACCTGTTCCCGTGGTTGAAGATACAGCAGTTGATCCAAAAGTTCTTCCGGAATATATTGAAGAATTTCAAAAAATTCTGGATAAATATAAATTAAATTGTGTTTATTATGCACATATTGCTACGGGTGAGCTTCATTTGCGACCTGTGCTTAATCTTAAGAAAGAAAAAGATGTTGAGCTTTTTCATACAATTGCTCTTGAAACAGCTCATCTTGTTAAAAAATATAAGGGCTCGTTAAGTGGTGAGCATGGTGATGGTAGATTGCGCGGTGAATTTATTCCTCTAATGATTGGTGAGAAAAATTACAATCTCATTAAAGAAATTAAATACACATGGGATAATGAAAATATTTTTAATCCGGGCAAAATTATTGATACTCCGCAAATGAATACTTTTCTGCGGTATAAACCCGGGCAGCAGACTAGAGAATTTGAAACGATTTTTGATTTTTCTAAAGATGGTGGTTATCTGCGTGCTATCGAAAAATGTACTGGCTCAGGTGATTGTCGTAAATCGGAAATAATTGGTGGGACAATGTGTCCTAGCTATATGGCTACCAAAGATGAGAAAAATTCGACACGTGCACGGGCAAACATTCTTCGTGAATTTTATACTAATCCGGAGAAAGTGGATACATTTAATCAAAAAGAAGTTTATGATATTCTTGATCTGTGTCTTTCGTGCAAAGGTTGTAAATCCGAATGCCCATCAAGCGTTGATATTACAAAGTATAAAGCTGAGTTTATGCAGCATTATTACGATGCAAACACCATCCCGCTGAGGACTCGGGCAATTGCTTACATTACAGTATTTAATAAGTTGGGTTCACTGCTTCCGTGGTTTTATAACTTTTTTATGAAGAATAAAATTTTCTCAGGAATGCTTAAGTGGATTCTTGGATTTGCTCAGGAGAGAAGTATGCCGCTTTTGTATAAAACCACTTTGCGTAAATGGTCGAAGAAAAACCTCAGGAAAAACGGTGAAGTAAAAAATCCTAAATCAAAGGTTTATCTTTTTGCTGATGAGTTTACTAATTATAATGATGTGAAGATTGGAATTACTGCTGTGAAATTATTACGAAGTCTTAAGTATAATGTAGAAATACCAAAGCACACTTTAAGCGGAAGAACATTTTTATCAAAAGGATTAATTCGAAGTGCAAAAAAAATTGCTAACAAAAATGTTACTTTGCTAAAAGATATTATATCTGAGGAAACTCCACTTGTCGGAATTGAACCTTCAGGAATACTTGCTTTTAGAGATGAATACACCGAACTTACGGATAAAGAGTTGAGAAATGATGCTGTAACTCTTGCTAAGTCTTGTTTAATGATTGATGAATTTATTGTTGCTGAGATAAAAAAGGGAAACATTACAAAAGAACAATTTACAGATAAAAAGCAATTTATAAAACTCCACGGTCATTGTCATCAGAAATCTTTGGCATCAACAGCTCCGACGAAAGAAATGCTTTCGTTGCCTGAAAACTATAAAGTTGAGGAAATAAAATCAGGTTGCTGCGGAATGGCCGGGGCCTTTGGATATGAAAAAGAACACTATGATATTTCAATGAAAATTGGAGAATTGGTTTTATTTCCGGAAGTAAGAAAATCGGAAGTCGGCACAATAATTGCTGCTCCGGGTACATCGTGTCGCGAACAAATTTTGGATGGTACAGGTCGTAAAGCTCTTCACCCTATTGAGGTGTTTTATGATGCGTTGCGAAAAGAAAATTTAAAAATCAAAAATTAAAATTAGGATGCATTGCAAATTATTCAGGATTTAAAAAAGTATAAAAAAATAATCTGGGAATCTGTGGCATTATTTTATAAAAATTAAAAACGATAACAATGAAAAAGAAAATAAATTTATTACTTATGTTTGCTTTTGCAGCTGTTATTTTATTCAGCACTTCTTGCAAAACATCTTCTGTTTCTATGCAGGTTTTAGTTCCTGGAATTATTAACGTTCCGCAGGATATTAAAAAAGTTGGGATAATTAATCGTTCGCTACCTGCAAAGGGTTCAAATGTTCAGAATATCCTTGAAGGAATATTTTCAGGAGAATCAATAATGGCCGATCGCGAAGGATCAAAAAACTGTGTTCATGGCTTGTCAAATCAACTTAATGAATCCCCCAGATTTGAAGCTATTTTGCTAGAGTCTCTTGATCTTAGAGGAACCGGAACAAAAAGATTTGCTACGCCATTACATTGGAATGTTGTTGCTAATTATTGCGAGCTTTATGATCTGGATGCTCTGGTAGTTCTTGAAACATTTGATTCAGATATTTCGTATCGCGAACATTCAAGAAAAAGAAATAAAAAAGTTGATGATAAAAAAGTTGAATATACAGAATATATTGCTAATCTGTTGATGAATGTAAATGCAGGATGGAGAATCTATGATATAAAAAACAGGAAAATTGTTGATGAAGATTCTTATATGGATGATATGGAATGGCACATGAGTGGTGATACTCCTGAAGAAGCCAGGCATGGTTTACCTCAGAAAAGAAATGCAATTAACAAATCTGGATATCATGCAGGGAAACAATATGGAATCCGAATTTCGCCAAGTTGGATGCACGTTTCTAGAGCTTATTATGCTAGAGAAAATGATGATTTTAAATTAGCAAAACGTATGGTTAAGTCCCAAAACTGGGAAGCAGCAGCAAAAGTTTGGGAAAAATATACAAACAATCCTGATCCGAAAGTTGCAGGCTTTGCATGCTATAATATGGCTCTTGCTAATGAGATGCAAGGTGAACTGGAAATTGCTCTTAATTGGGCTGATAAAGCAATGAAAAAATACGGATTAAAACGTGCTGTTTCGTATGTTAATATTTTGAATAGAAGAATTATGGATCAAGAAAGACTTAGAAAACAAATGGACGAATAGTAGGGTTGATGAAAAGATAAAGATGTGAAAATTAGGTTGTACAGAGCAGGTAATATTGTACAAAATTTAAAACATGTCTATGATTTTCAAGAGCTTCATTAAAAAAACCATAAATGTCAAGTGCCAAATTAAAGGCAATTACAATTTTAATCACGCGAGATAAATAGTTTAATTATTGTTTAATCTCAAATACCAAACCATCATAACTTAATGCAGTATTTGGAAAAATCGATTTTGCTTCTTCAAGCAGGGGAGAAGTATCTTTATATCTTGAAGAATAATGACCAAGCAAGAGTTTTTTAACATTTGCTTTTTGTGCAATTCGTGCGGCATCCTTTGCCGTTGAATGAAATTTTTCTTTTGCAGATTCTTTTTTGTCTTCTGCAAAAGTTGATTCGTGGTATAAAACATTAACATCTTTAATCACCGGAATAATTTTTTCGAAGTACCCTGTATCCGAACAGTAGGCATAAGATCGTACTTTAGGTGGATCAGTAGTTATGCTTTTATTTTTATAGATTTTACCATCAGAATCAATAAAATTAGCACCGTTTTGAATTTTTAAATATTCATTATATGGAATGCTCATTTCATTAGCAAAACTTTTAATAATATTTCTTTTACCTTGTTTTTCAGAAAATATAAACCCCCATGTTGGAATACTGTGTTCTAGTGTAAAAGCTTTAACGGTGATAATATTATTCTCGAAAATTGTTTCAGTAATATTTTGATGAAGATAATGAAAATGAAGCGGATAATTAAGTACAGTTTTTGATGCTTCAAACTGAATGTTAATGATTTTTTCTAATTGTGGAGGAGCATAAATGTGTAAATCATTTTTCCTGCCAAGTAAATGAAAAGATGATATTAATCCTATCAAACCAAAATAATGATCCCCGTGAAGATGACTAATAAAAATATGATTAATGCGTTTGAATTTTATCTTGTATTTTCTTAATTGAACCTGGGTTCCATCGGCACAGTCAATCATGTATAATTGTTCATTGATATTTACTACCTGAGAACTGGGGTTTCTCAGTAGAGTTGGTATCGCCGAATTACTGCCTAATATTGTGATATTAAAGGATGTCATATTTATATTTTAAAATAAATAAAGTGGCAAAAGTAATAAACGCAAATTTAAGAAAAATTACACTTATACCAATTGAATTTCTAAATTGCTGATAAATATTTTGAAATATTTTTTTCTTTGTCAAGGCAAATATTCTTTGCATCCGTACGGACGGAAACAATATTTAACGCAGAGAAAGGAAAAAAGAAACGAAATATATTGGTAATTTGGATGTTCAGTTGGTATTAATCAAAAGTTTATGAATTTTTCACATTAATCAATGTTCCATTAATTTCGCAGTAATACCACATTTAGCATAAGGTAGGTTATAAAAATAGTGAAGTAATAAAGAAATTTGCACTTATAGAATCTTCCATAAAAAAACCTTCACCTGAATTTCAAGTGAAGGTTTTATGCTTTTTAAGAGAAATACTATTCTTCTTCTTTTTTATCTTCTTTATCTGTTTTAGCTTTCGCAGCCTTTTTTACAGTTTTTTTCTCTTTTTCTTTAGATTCTACTTTAGCTTTCTTTTCAGCTTTATCTTCTTCTTGTTCAGCTAATTTTTTCACCTTTTTGTCCATAGCTTTCTTTTCTGATTTTTCCAAATCGGATTTAAGCGATGCTAAAGCTTCAATATCACCAAAAATTGATTTTTCGCTTTTATCTTTGATGTTTTTAATAGCTTTTTTAGTAGATTTTTCTTCAGCTAAATGTGCGTTACGTTCTTTAGTCTTTTCAGCTTTTTGTTTATCCTGGAAAATTCTTGAATGTGAAAGAATAATCTTTTTATTGTTTTTAGAAAATTCAAGAATTTTAAACTCTAAAGTTTCATCAACTTTAATGTTTTGTTCATCTTCTTTTTTACAATGACGTAAAGGAACAAATCCTTCAACACCGTATGGAAGAGATACAATAGCACCCTTTTCATTAGTGCTTACAACAGTTCCTTTATGTGTAGAGTTTTCAGCGAATACACTTTCGAATACATCCCATGGATTTTCTTCTAATTGTTTATGACCAAGACTTAAACGTCTGTTTTCTTCATCTACTTCAAGAACAAGAACTTCTATAATTTCACCAATTTTGGTAAATTCTGCAGGATGTTTGATTTTTTTCGACCATGAAAGGTCAGAAATATGGATTAAACCATCAACACCTTCTTCAAGTTCTACAAAAATTCCAAAGTTTGTGAAGTTACGTACAGTAGCTTTGTGTTTTGAATCTTTTGGATATTTTTCCTGGATATTAGACCAAGGATCAGGATTAAGCTGTTTGATTCCGAGTGACATTTTTCTTTCTTCTCTGTCGAGAGTAAGAATCTGAGCACTAATTTTGTCGCTAACTTTAAGGAAATCCTGAGCTGTTCTTAAATGTTGTGACCATGACATTTCTGAAACATGGATAAGACCTTCAACACCAGCAGCAATTTCAATAAATGCACCGTAATCAGCAATAACAACAACTTTTCCATCTACTTTATCACCAACTTTAAGATTAGGATCAAGAGCATCCCATGGATGAGGAGTTAATTGTTTAAGTCCAAGTGCAATACGTTTTTTGTTATCATCAAAGTCGAGAATAACAACTTTAATTTTTTGATCAAGCTCAACGATTTCTTCAGGATGATTAATTCTTCCCCACGAAAGGTCAGTAATGTGAATAAGACCGTCAACTCCACCAAGGTCAATAAATACACCGTAAGAAGTAATATTTTTAACAGTTCCTTCAAGAACCTGTCCTTTTTCTAGTTTAGAAATAATTTCTGCACGTTGTAGTTCTAGTTCGTCTTCGATAAGAGCTTTATGAGAAACAACTACGTTTTTGTATTCATGATTGATTTTTACAACCTTGAATTCCATAACTTTGTCAACATAAATGTCATAATCACGGATTGGTTTAACATCAATTTGTGATCCCGGTAAGAATGCTTCAATTCCAAATACATCAACGATAAGTCCACCTTTTGTTCTGGATTTAACATGTCCGTTAATTATTTCATCATTATCATGGGCAGTATTTATTCTTTCCCATGATCTAAGGATTCTAGCTTTTTTATGAGAAAGGATAAGTTGACCGTTAGGATCTTCCTGACTTTCAACATAAACTTCAATAGGATCGCCAATTTTTAAATCAACATTGTATCTTGTTTCAGATAAAGAAATTACACCATCAGATTTGAATCCAATGTTTACAACAACCTCACGATTATTTTTCCCAACAACAATTCCGTCAATAACTTCGTGCTCTACAATTGAACTTAAAGTTTTGTCATATGCGTCTTCTAATTTCTTTTTCTCATCAGCAGAATAAATGTCATGTTTGGTGTCGGCTGCATCCCAGTCAAATTCTTCAGTAGGTTCTTTTGGTCGTCTTTCTTTTTTAACCTCTTTTTTTACTTCAGCAATAGTATCTTGTTTTTCTTCAGCTTCAGAAGTTTTTATATCTTCTGGTTCTTCTTCTTTTACTTCAGTTACTTCTTCTTTTACTTCAGTTACATCTTCTTTTACTTCAACTACTTCTTCTTTTACTTCAGCTACTTCTTCTTTTACTTCAGCTACTTTTTCTTTTATTTCAGTTACTTCTTCTTTTGTTTCAGCTACTTCTTCTTTTACCTCAGTTACTTCTTCTTTTGTTTCAGCTACTTCTTCTTTTACTTCAGCTACTTTTTCTTTTTTCGCTTCAGCTTTAGGTTTTTTCTTTGTAACTTCTTTTACAGATTCTTTTTTGGGAGAAGTCTTTTTAGTAGTTTCTTTTGTTTCAACGTTTTCAACGGTTTTTACTTCTTCTTTTTTGATTTCCGAATCTTTGTTGATGTTTGTTTCTTTTTCAGTCATGAAAAATTAATTGTGTTCTTTCGAAAGCAAAGGCAGCTATCTTTCAGAACGGGTTTATATTAATTTATATATTAGCACGGAACAGAAATACAAAATTTAAATTTTGTTTTGTACCGCCTTACTATTTCTAAACAGCTTTTTACTTTGCAAAATTGTTAAGAATTAGCCTAAATAGATGTCAAACAGCCTTTGTTTTAATCATTTAACATCAAATTGTATTTCGGCGTGCAAAATTAGTAAATCTTTACTGAAATAAAAAATATTATTCAACGATATTTATTGTAAGCAATTATTTTAATTTTGCAGCTTAAAATAAATAATTAACTATGGCATTAAATTGTGGAATTATAGGAATTACAAATATTGGTAAAACAACAATATTTAATTGCATATCAAGTAGTAAAGCGCAGTCATCAAGCTATGCTTTTAGTGCTTCAAAGTCGAATATTGGAATGATTGATGTTCCTGATGAAAGGTTGCATAAACTGGATTCATTAGTTAAATCAAAAAGAATTGTACCGGCTATAGTAGAAATTGTTGATATTCCGGGTTTAGCAAAAGGTTCGAGTAAAGGTGAGGGTGTTGGAAATAAGTTTCTTTCTGATATTCAGCAAACAGATGCTTTGATACATGTATTAAGATGTTTTGATGATGAAAATCTATCACATATAGAAGGTTCAGTAAATCCGGTTAGAGATAAGGAAATTGTTGATCTTGAATTGCAAATTAAGGATATGGAGATGCTTGAGAGAAAAATTCAAAGATTGGAGAAAGTTGTTAGAAGCGGTGATAAGCAAGCAAAAAAAGAACTTGAAATTTGTAATGTTTATAAAGAGCATTTCGAAAATTTTCAACCGGCAAGGACTGCGAATGTTAGCGAAGAAGATCGAAAACTTCTTACCGATTTGTTTTTACTTACTGAAAAACCTGTTTTGTATGTTTGTAATGTTGATGATGCTTCAGCAGTAACGGGAAATCATTATGTTGATGAGCTTAAAGAGATTGTTAAAGAAGATAATACTGAAGTATTAGTTATTGCAGGAAAGCTTGAGTCGGAAATTGCTGAACTTGAAAATGCAGAGGATAGAAAGGAATTTCTTACAGATGCCGGATTAAATGAACCCGGTGTTAATAGATTAATTCAATCAGCGTACAAGATTTTAAATTTACAATCGTTTTTTACAGCCGGACCAATGGAAGTACGTGCTTGGACAATAAAAAATGGTATGAAAGCACCTAAGGCTGCAGGAGTTATTCATTCCGATCTTGAAAGAGGGTTCATCAGAGCTGAAGTAATGAAATATTCAGATTTTATGGAACTCGGTTCTGAACAAGCTTGTAAAGAAGCAGGTAAATTATTTGTTGAAGGTAAAAATTATATTGTTGAAGAGGGTGATATTATGCATATCAGGTTTAATGTTTAGGATGGTTTTAAAAATGCAAATTTCTTACGCCTCGAACTTCACTATTTTTAGAACTTTCCTTTAATTTTTAATGGTGATATTTTGTATATTTTAGTCATTTCATAAACCAACTAAATCTTTGCCAGTATTACAACATAATTTTTTCCGTATTTTTTAGCACATTTTGGACATGTTGCGTAATAAAAGTACATTTTTTGGATTTCTTTTTCTTTAGAATGAATATAATCCTTCATTTCATTAATCCATTTATTTGTGTTGCTATACGAGCCTTCAAAAACTTTTGATAAAAAAGTTCCTGAAATGCTTGTCATATTGGTATTTGGAATATTTTTTGTAACATCAATAAAAATATTAGAACCCCAAAGAGAATCTTCATCAGAAAGAACTATTGGAATTTTTTGCATAGCATCAACTTTTTCAATTAATACAATGTTTTTTTTCACCACTTTTGAAAAATTTAATGGTACATAAAATATACTTTTAATCTTATCAGTAACAAATAATTTGTTATCCCATATTATTTCTTTATTATCCCAGTTTTCAGGATCGAACTTCGGACAACATTCATAATCATTTTTCATAATATTTATCAGCAATTTAAAAATTCAATTGGTATTAATGCAAAAATAATGAAATGAAAATAATAAGTCAATAAAAATAGCATAGATTTTTGTTATGTGAATAATTATTTTTAAAAGAATGCGTTATACTTTTTTTGTATTTTAGCTGCCTGATTAAAAATTTTATTTTTTATTTAGAATATGAACGTAAAGAAAATATTAATAATACTATTTGTAATAATAACATATTTTGCTTCTGCTCAGAATTGTGAAATATTGGTTTCAGGTGAATTGCCAATTTGTAATGGTGAGTTTGTTGTTTTAAGTGTTGAAGAGTCTGATACTCTGAAATATCTTTGGACTCCCGGAGGTGATACAACTTCTGCAATTGTTGTTACTCCTAATGAAACTCTTGAATATTTTGTTGAAGTTTATAACTTAAATTACTTTTGCACTGATTCGGTAATTGTTGAAGTATATCCACATATTGATGTTCTTTTTGATCAGATACAAAAAACCTGTACCGGTATTGATGCCGATTGTCAAGGACAGGTAAGAGCAATAGCTTCAGGTGCTTTTGAACCTGAAGAATATATTTATTTATGGAATACACAATTTGTTGATCCTGGAGATTCATCTTTGGCTCTTGGGCTTTGTGGTGATATCTCGTACAGTATTCGTATTGAGGATATTAATGGATGTTATTTTGATACAATATATAAGGTGGAATCTTTTATTTCGCCTGTAATTGATATTTCTACTAAACCTGACAGTGTTGTATATATTGAAAAACCACAGATAACTTTTTCTTTCGAGAATTTGTCAATCGATACATTATTAGTTACAAATTACGAATGGGATTTTAGTGATAGTACAACTTCTACAGAAAGTGAACCTACTCATATCTTTGACAGAATAGATTCGTATTATGTCATGCTAAATATTACTGATGATAATGGGTGTGATACTACTTATCTTCAATTTATTGAAGTGAAGCCTGTTAAGTTAATTATTCCAAATGTATTTACTCCAAATGGTGACGGGAAAAATGATACTTTTGCCATTACTGAAGATAAAGGTGATACAGGAAGCGACCCTTCAGAGTTGTTGAATACATATTATATCAGTAATAAATTAGTGATTCTTAACAGATGGGGTAAAAAAGTTTTTGAGTCAAGTGATTATCAAAATGATTGGGATGGTGGAAATAATTCAAACGGGGTTTATTTTTATTTGCTTGAATGTCATGGGCAGTATAGTGACGATATTTATAAAGGTTCAGTGACAATAATAGGAAAATAAAGAAAAGATTTATTAATTTTGCAGTTTATTGATATTGGAAAAAATGAAAATAAGAAATACTATTTTATTAACATTATCAGGATTATTCTTTGTTGCTTTGATGTCATGTGACAGAAGTTTGAAAAATTCTGATGAAAAAATATTGTCTCCGGAAAATGTTGTGGGAAATTCAAATTCTGCCTCAGCTGATAATAATAAAAAGCTTTTTCCTGTTATTAAATTTGATAAAGAAGAACATAACTTTGGAACTATTATTCAAGGTGAAATTGTAACTTATGGGTTTAAATTTGAAAATACCGGTACTAAGGAATTATTAATATATAAGGTTAGAACAAGTTGTGGATGTACGGTTACTGATTATCCAAAAACACCGATAAGTCCCGGCGAAGGTGGAGTCATTAATGTTACATTCGACAGCAAAGGAAGAAAAGGATTTCAAAGAAAAACAGTTTCTGTTGTTGCAAATACAGAGCCTAATGTTACACAAATAAAAATTAAATCAATTATAACAATACCTGAATATTAACTAATTATAAACAAATAATATGACAAATTTATTGTATATTCTATTAATGACACCTCAAGCAGAAGGAGAAGGTGGTGGATTAATGTCGTTTTTACCATTAATACTGATAATTCTTGTTTTTTATCTTTTCTTTATACGACCACAAATGAAGAAAAGTAAAGATCAAAAGAAATTTAGGGAAGAACTAAAAAAAGGACAAAAAATTGTTACTATTGGCGGTGTCCATGGTAAAGTAGTTGAAATGGGAGAAACTACCTTAATTATTGAAGTCGAAGGACAAAATAGATTAAAAATTGAGAAATCTGCAATTGCTATGAATAAAGAAGGTCAATTGCAAGGTGCAAAATAATATTTGTAGGAAAATTCCAATTACTCCATTGAAGTTTGAAGTTTTTTTTTCTGATAGATATTGAGAATATCAAGAATTATTAGTGTAAATGCAGATAACCATAATATTGCTTTTTCTAAATTTGTAAAGTATAATGCGTTTAGTATATTTAGAATTGGTAGAAAAAATAATTTCATCAGTACATAAAGTTAATCGAAATAAACTTTATGTATTTATGATTTGTTTGTGTATTGCTGTGTTTATATGGCTTATGATAAAACTGTCTGGTGAATATTACACAAATATTTCTTATCCATTTCGTTTTACTAATATTCCTACAGAAAAGTTAATGTTCGAAAATGCTGACAGTACTATAAATTTAAATCTGAAAGCAAATGGTTTGCAATTATTTTCGGCAAAATATTTGAAAAGGCATCCAACCGTAAATATCGATTTAAGCAGTGTGAAAATGCATAGGTGTCGTTATCGATATGGTTCATATATTATTACATCCTCATTAAAAAGATCAATTAGTGACCAGCTTAAATTTACTGAAGATATTAATTTTATTTCTCCGGATTCTTTGTTTTTTGTTTTAGAAAGCTGTGTGACGAAAAAAGTAGCTGTTGAAACTGAAATGTCAATTAATTTTAAAAAGCAATATTATCAGTATGGTGACATTATTGTTACACCTGATAGCATAGTATTAAGCGGGTTGTTTTCGATGATTGATACAATAGATTTTATTAAAACAAAGAAAATAGAACTTTCTGAAGTAAAAGATAATAAAGATTTTAATGTTGAAATTATTAAACCTCTGAAATCAAAAAATATTAAATATTCAACAGATAAAGTGAATGTAAAAATACCTGTTGAAAATTATACCGAATCAAGTATTGTCTTGCCAATTCAGCAAATTAATGATTCAGTAAATAAAGTAAAAACTTTTCCCGAAAAGGTGAAAGTAACTTATTTGGTTGCTTTAAGAGATTTTGACAGGGTTGATGAAATTATGTTTATGGCTGGTGTTGATTGTTCGAAGATTAGCGCGGATAACCAGACACTTGAGCTTGAGCTTTTTCGTTATGCTGATTTTGTTAAAATTACAGGAATGTTTCCTGAAAAAGTTGAATATATTATACTTAAATAATGCTAAAAGTTGGACTTACCGGTAATATTGGAAGCGGAAAAACTACTGTTGCGCATATTTTTGAATCACTTGGCATAAATGTTTATTATGCTGATGATGAAGCAAAGAAATTTCTGGAAAACAATAATGTAAAAAAGAGTATTGAAGCAATTTTCGGTAGCTCAATATTTGATGATAACTGGAAAATTATTAATAGAGCTTTAGCTAATATTGTTTTTAATGATGATGAAAGTTTAAATAAGTTAAATAATATTATTCATCCTTTGGTAGAGGATGATTTTAATAATTGGGCTCTTTTGCATGCGTCCGAAAAATATGTTATTCATGAATCTGCAATAATTTTTGAAGCAGATTTAGAAGATAATTTTAATGAAATAATTACTGTTAATGCACCTATAGAACTTCGATTAGCCAGAATACTTGAAAGAGATAATTGGAATGATGAAGAGTTTTTTAAAAGAGATAGTAAACAACTGGATGAAAATGAAAAAATTTTAATGGCAAATTACGTTATTAATAATGACTGTAAAAATTTACTAATTCCCCAGGTTTTAAAAATTCACAGAATGCTTTTAAAATCCAAGGAATGACTTATCTTTTAAGAATATCCGAAAATATACAATTATTTATACTGTAATCAGTAAATTTTACTTTAGTTTTTAATTGTATTTCTTTTGATCCTATTATTGAGTTTGAATCGGAAATTGCAGATATTAAAAAACCCGCTAAGCGCCTTGGAGGCGCTAAGCGGATATTAACAGCTAACATTTATTTTAATCATTAGGATTCATTTTAATACCTCAATGGCTCTGCCCCGGGGTTATTTATTATGCACAATCTTTAAAAAATGAAGAAAAGAAAAAAACGATTGAAAAATTGAATATCGAATATCGAATATCGATTAACGAATAATGAATAATGATTTGTCAAGAGCAAAAAAAAATCAAAAATCATAAATACTTTTTCAATCACAAATAAATCAAAAATCGGGCTTAATAGACAAAAAAGAGCCTCCTTTTTGTCTATTAAGCCTTTAATTATTATAAATATATTTATTAGTAGAGTTAGAAAATAGTGTTAACATTAAAATAGCAGTATAATCTCATTTAATGTGAACAGGGATAGCATCAAATTTTTCTTAGCAAAAATGAAGTCTCTGCTTTTTTAATCATTACTGTACCATGCTTTGCTATGCCTGAAACTTAATTATTGATCTCTTCCAGCTTTCGAATATGACTGGCAGATATTTTAAATTGATATTCCTTGTTTTCACACTCTGACCTGCAAATGCGTTTTTTCCGGTCGATTTGTTCAAGATAGTCCATGTTTATTACAATAGATCTGTTTATACGAAAAAAGGAATTGACCGGAAGTTTTTCATGTACTTCCGAAAGATAAGATGAAATTAAATAATATTTGTTGTTTCTCAGAAATAGCTTAGCATAATTACCATCAGCTTCAATATAAATAATATCATTAGGGTTTACAAATATAGAATTTGTACGGGTTTTGAATTGTATCTTTCTAAGCAAAAGAAATTTGATAAGCGAATTTATGTTTTGTTTGTCAGTAAAGTTCTTTCTATTTTCAAGATAGCGTTTAAAAGATTCCTGAAGATCAATTAGCTTAACAGGCTTTAGTAAATAATCAAATGCCGAATGCCGAATTGCTTTTATAGCATACTCATCGTGAGCAGTAACAAAAATAATTGTCGGTTGAAATTCAAAATTTTTAATTTCAGCCAATAAATCGAAACCGTTTTTCTTTGGCATTTGGACATCAAGAAAAACTATATCGGGTTGATGTTCATAAATAGCTTCAACAGCATCGTCAACATTTTGAACACTTGCAATAATCTCTATTTCCTTAAATTGCGAAAGTAATTGCTCAAATACTTTAATAGATATTTTTTCATCGTCAACTACAAGTGTTTTAATAATGTTCATATGTAATATTTTTAATATTTAACTATCACGTGGTAATTTGAATAATTATCATTTTTGTTATTATTTAAAAGTCAAAACTAAAACAATAAATAATATAATCCTAATTAACCTTAATTTAATTTAATTTGCTATGATACGCTGCTGTGGAATAAAATAATAAGGGAAATCCATCACTCCATTATTAAAACTTCTAAGAAAAGCCATAATTCAGGAATTGATTAATAACTCGATTTTTTTAAAGAATTTGCTATCTTAGCGGATAGAATAAATACTGAATAAGTACTAAATAATAAATTATGGATTGGATTTGGATATTAGTAGGTGTTGTTTTGGTTTTAGTTGGAATAATTGGTGCAATAGTTCCGGGAATACCGGGACCAATTATTAGTTTTGTTGCTCTTTTGCTACTCCAATTAAAAGAAGCAGTACCATTTAGTGAAGAATTTCTTATTATAATGGGATTGATTGCAGCCGGAGTAACTTTTCTTGATTATGTAGTTCCTATCTGGGGTACAAAAAAATTTGGTGGAACAAAAATGGGCGTAAGAGGTAGTATTGTCGGACTGTTGGTTGGAATATTTGTTTTACCCATTCTTGGAATTATTATTGGGCCTTTCGGATTATTGGGAATAATTTTGGGGCCATTTGTTGGAGCATATATTGGAGAAAAAATGGGAGGACAAGATTCGAAATTGGCAATGAGGTCGGCAGTTGGTTCTTTTATTGGGTTTATTACAGGAACTTTTATGAAGCTGGTTTATTCAATAATTGTTGGATTTTACTTTTTTTCTAATATATTTTAATTTGAAAAGAGGGTTATAAGATTATGAAAAAAACTAAAAATATTATGGAGCTAAAAAAAATATCTGCTAAGATTAGAAAAGATATTTTGATTTCGATTAATGCAGCAGGCTCAGGTCATACAGGTGGGTCTCTTGGACTTTCTGATGTTTTTACGGTTCTATATTTCAATGTTATGAATCATGATCCGAAAAATCCAAAATGGAAAGATCGAGATCGTTTGGTGTTGTCAATAGGTCATGTTGCTCCTGTACATTATGCTACTCTTGCAAGAGTAGGATATTTTCCTCTCGAAGAACTTAAAACTTTACGAAAACTTGGTTCAAGATTACAAGGACATCCCGGCAAGGATCACGGTTTACCCGGATTAGAATTATCCTCTGGTTCACTCGGACAAGGTTTGTCTATTGCTGTTGGAATGGCATTATCCGCAAAGATTGATAAAAACGACTGGCAGGTTTTTAGTATTCATGGTGATGGTGAATTGCAGGAAGGCTCTATCTGGGAAGCGGCAATGAGCGCATCTCATCATAAACTTGATAATATCACTGCAATTGTTGATAGAAACCATGTTCAGATTGATGGTAAAACTTCTGATATTATGGAGCTTGAATTTTTAGACGAAAAGTGGAAATCTTTTGGTTGGAATGTTTTAAAATGTGATGGACATAATCATGAAGAGTTGATCAGTGTGCTTATTGAAGCAAAAAAACACAAAGGAAAACCAAGTGTAATTATTGCTGAAACTATTATGGGTAAAGGAGTAAAAAGTATTGAGAATAACTATAAGTGGCATGGCAGAGCTCCTTCTGATGAAGAACTAAAGGATTTTATTTTGCAGCTTGAGGAATAAGGGAAATAGAAAAATATCTATTCGATCTCTTTACAATTGTTGGAAGAATGAAGTATTGAAAATGGAAATATTGAAAATGTTGGGAGTCTATTATTTTGTTTGTACACATTATTCCAACTCATCTAAAAAGTATGAACACTAGAATTAATAATAATCCGATAAAATAAGAAATAAAATATGACTTTTAAAAACAAAGGCAATAAGCCAACAAAAACAGGATTTGGCGAAGGATTAGTAGACGCAGGAATTGCCAACGAAAATATAATAGCATTAGGTGCTGATATTACTTCTTCCGTTGGAATGAATTTTTTTGCTGAGAAATTTCCTAAACGTTTTATATCATTGGGAATAGCCGAGCAAAATTGTGTGGGAGTTGCAGCCGGACTTGCTTTATCAGGAAAAATTCCTGTTTTTTCAACTTATGGTGTTTTTGCAGCATTACGTGCAGCGGACCAAATTCGGATTTCTGTTTGTTACAATAATCTTCATGTTTTGATTGGTGGTGCTCATGCAGGAATTTCTGTTGGTCCTGATGGTGCAACTCATCAAGCTTTGGAAGATATTGCCGCAATGAGGGTGATGCCAAATATGACAGTAATTTCCCCTTGCGATGCTACTCAAACAAGGATTGCTGTAAAGGCTGCAATTGATAAAACTAAAGGTCCTGTATATTTGCGTTTTGGCAGAAATGCTGTTGCCGATTTTACAAGTCCTAATCAAAAATTTAAAATCGGGAAAGCTGATGTTTTACAAAATGGTAATGATTTAAGTATTATCGCAACAGGACATTTGGTTTGGGAAGCTTTGTTAGCAGCTGAGCAACTACAAAAAATCGGAGTAGGGGCAAGGGTGATTAATTTGCATACAATCAAACCAATTGATAGAAATGAAATTATTAAAGCTGCTAAAGAAACCGGAGCGATTGTAACTGCTGAAGAACATCAGGTTGCCGGCGGAATGGGTAGCGCTGTGGCTGAAGTAGTTTCTGAAAGCTTTCCGGTTCCAATTGAATTTATCGGAATGAAAGATTCATTTGGAGAATCGGGTACAGCAGATGAATTGCTGAAAAAATACCAAATGTCAGCTGATGCAATTTTTGGAGCAGCTAAAAAGGTTTTAAAAAGAAAGTAGATAATTTCAGTGTTCTACAATAAATTTTCAGGATACTGAACTTCGGTGAGAAAAAGCCCTTTGGCAGGAACTGAATATCCTGCATTTGAACGATTTTTGCTTTCAATAATATTTCTAACATCATTCAAATTAATTTTATGCAATCCTAAATCAATTAGTGTTCCAACAATTGCTCTTACCATGTTTCGTAAAAACCTATCAGCTGAAATTGTGAAAATAATTTGATCTTCATTCTCAATCCATTCTGCTTTGGATATTTTGCAGATATTTGTTTTTACCTGAGTATTTGATTTAGAAAATGAAGTGAAATCTGAATATTCTAATAATAATTTGGCTCCTTCATTCATTAAGTCAATATCAATAAAACCAAACAACAAATATGAAATATCCTGATTAAAAGGATTCTTTTTATTACTGATAAAATATTTATAGGTTCTTAAAGTCGCATCAAAACGAGTATGTGCTTCACAATGAACATGAAAAATATTAAAAATTACAATGTCATTATTTAAAAAGCCATTTAATTTAAAGATGAGTTTTTGAATTTCTTCCTTACTGAAATTATTTTCAAGATCGAAATGAGCATAAAAATTACTCGCATGAACGCCTGTGTCTGTTCTGCCGCAGCCTGTTACATTAATATCTTCTCTCAAAATTGTTGATAAAGCATTATTAATTGCAAGTTGAATTGTGGGAGTCTCTCCTTGCAATTGCCAACCATGATAATTTGTCCCTTTATAGGCTAATTTTATAAAATATCTGTTTTTATTTTCATCCATTAATTGCAAAAATAGTTAATTATTTAGATTTAAAATAAATTAAAATTTTTGATTATTTTATTTGCAATTAGTATATTTTTGCGACATGAAAATAAAAAAAGTAACACGATGAAAGTTAAAAGATTTGGTGTCTCCCTTGAAGAAGATTTGCTTCAATCTCTTGATAGTTTGGTTGAAGAGCAAAAATTTCCAAACCGTTCGCAGGCAATTCGTTTTCTTATAAAAAAGAATATTGTTGAAGAAAAATGGACTGACAATAAAGTAGTTGCAGGAGCAATTGTTTTAGTTTATGATCATCATAAGCAGGATCTTCAGAAAAATTCTACTGATATTCAACACGATTTTCATGATTTAATTTTAGCAGTTCAGCATGTTCATTTAGATCATGATAATTGTTTAGAAACTATTGCTGTTAAAGGAAAAGCACAAAGATTGATTTCTTTATCAAATAAATTAATTGCCTTGAAAGGAATTAAACATGGGAAACTTGTAATGAGTACTTCCAAATAAATATTTTTTACTATAGGGTAACACGAAATCATAAAAGGTAATATTTTTAATTTAAAATAATTAAAATAATTTATGAAGAAAGCAAATTTAATTTTATTTTTTACAATTGGCTTTTTAATAATTGGAAATGCTCAAAACGCTATTATTTGGGGAAAAATAAGAAATGAGAAAACAAATGAATTATTGCCATCTGCGAATGTTGTAATTGAAGAATTACAAAAAGGTTGTGTTTCTGATAATAATGGAAGATATGAATTAACAAATCTTATGGAAGGTGAAATTCTGTTGAAGATTACTTATGTTGGTTTTAAAGAAGTTATTAAAAAAGTTTCTTTAGTTGCTGATCAGAAATTTAAAATTGATATTTATTTAACGCCTGAAATATTGCAGGTTGAAAGTTTTGTTGTTACGGGTTCTAAGGTCGAAATATCGCGTAGAAATGTTCCATTAAGTGTTTCAGTGATAAGTGAAAAAGAAATTGAAAGATCAGCTGAAACAAATATTTTGCCTTTGCTCAGTGAGAATGTTCCGGGTTTGTTTGTGACCCAGAGAGGAGTTACCGGATTTGGTGTGGCAGGAGGAGCTGCAGGAAAAATTAGTATTCGTGGAATTGGAGGTTCACCTAATACTCAGGTGCTTTTATTGATTGACGGTCATCCTCAATATATGGGGATTTTTGGTCATCCTTTGCCTGATGCTTATGTCTCGTCTGATGTTAGTAAGATTGAAGTTATTCGTGGTCCTGCTTCAATTTTATATGGTTCGAATGCAATGGGTGGAGTGATAAATATTATTACCAAAAAACAAAAGACTAATGGTTTTTCTACAAAGTTAAAAGCAATGGGTGGTTCTTTTAATACATGGAAATATACTGCTTCTGCAGGTTTTAAGAAAAACAAGTTTAGTGTTTACTCTGCTTTTAATCATGATCAAACTGATGGACATCGCGAAAATTCGGAATTTGATATTTATAATGGCTTTGTTAAGGCTAATTATGAATTATCAAAAAATGTTAATATTTCAATTGATGCAAATCTTGCAAAATTTAAAAGTAATGATCCAGGTCCTGTTGGAATTAGTGATTCAAGTTATATAATTCAAAAACATTGGGTTGATATTAAGAGAGGAAAGATTTCCTTATCTGTTGATAATAAATATGAAGTTGCAGAAGGTGCGTTGAAATTATTTTACAATTTCGGTGAACATAATATTTATGATGGTTTTCATTCTAATGATATAAATGCAGGGATAACATTTTATCAGGGATTAAAATTATTTAGAAATAATATTATTACTCTTGGTGCCGATTATGAAAATTATGGTGGAAAAGCCGAAAATATTTTTGCAATGTCTGGAGAGGGTGTAGTTTTTTGTGATACATCTTTAAACGAAATGGGTGTTTATGTTTTAGTGCAACAAAATATATCTCAAAAATTAATACTTACAACAGGGTTGCGCCTTGATAATAATATGATATTTGGAAACGAAATAGTTCCTCAAGTAGGTCTTTCGTGGCTAGCTTCTAAAAAATATACACTTAAAACATCTGTGGCAAAAGGATATCGAAATCCGACAATTAAAGAATTATTTCTCTGGAATGCAGCAAATCCAAATTTGAAACCGGAAAATATGTGGAATTATGAGATAGGATTATTTAATGTTTTTAGTAAAAAACTTAAGTGTGAATTAACTTTATTTTATTCTAAAGGCGAAAATCTTATTATGATGACCGGTCAATATCCTAATTTAATAAATGAGAATGTTGGTAATTTTAAAAATTTTGGGATTGAGTTTTCGGCTTCTTATCAATTGAATAAGAATTTTAAATTTTCTACAAATTATTCTTATCTACATACTGATAAACCAATTATTTCAATGCCGGAACATCAGTTATTTGTTAAAGCTAATTATAGCCACAAAAAACTCAGTGTTAATTTAAGTGTGCTAAATATTAGCAATTTATATACAAATATTGTTACATTAGAAAGTCAGTCATACACAATTTTGAATTCCAGGATTTCTTATAAGCTTTTTGATTATCTGAATGTTTTTGTTAGCGGACAAAATCTTTTGAATCAGGAATATGAAATTAATTATCATTATCCTATGCCTGGGATATCTGTTTTTGGAGGTGTAAGTTTTGATTTGAAATTTAAAAATTAGCATTAAAAATTATGAAACGAACATTATTATTTTCACTATTAATTTTATTTTTTCTTAATGGATTTTGTCATTCCGGTAAAGCAAAATTTCATGTAATTATTGATACAGATGCAGCATTGGATGATATGCGTGCAATTAGTATGATGCTTGCAACTAACGAAATTGAAGTTTTGGCAATTACAACTTCTGATGGTTTGATGGCGGCTGATGCTGGATTGATGAAAGTCAGAGCTTTATTAAAAACATATGGACACGAAGGAGTTTATTCAGCAAAAGGAATTAATTGTAATAGAAAAAGTATTGCTTGCAGGAGTTTTTTAAAAGATGTTTTTTGGGGTGATGAAAATGATATTAATACTGAATCAACAAATTCGGCTACTGAACTTATTTTAAATTCAATAAAAAATGAAGATGAAAAAGTAAGCCTTGTGTGCCTGGGACCCCTTACAAATATTGCAAATGTTTTTAAAACAGATAAAAAAACCTTTTTAAAAATTGATAAGATATTTTGGTATTGTGATAGTGAAAATAATTTGAATTATGAGCTTGATAAAACTGCTGCTGATATTGTTATTAACTCGGGAATTACAATATATAAAATATCTTCGGAAGATGGTAAGGAACTATTTGTCAATGACGAAATCATTAATAATTATTCAAAAATTCATTCAAAATATTCTAAACATTTATTTAAAGCTCACAATACTATTGCTGTCAGAAATAAGATTGATGGTGCTTGTATGAAATTATGGGATGATTTGCTTCCTGTTTTTATGCTATACCCTGAATTATTTTCTGTAAATAAAGAAAAAGATAATTCTTCAGTATATCTTGTGAAATGTTTGGTGTGTTCGATGATTAAAGAAAAGATTTATCAATTACTTTCGGATAGAAACAGTGAAAGTATTGTTTTTATTCAATTTCCTGTTGACTCAAATTTGTTTGCAAATGATGTAAAAAATTGCATGAATAAAGTAATTCAAAGTCATGGATATTCCGAATGGAGAGCAGGAGTTTTAACAAACGAATTACACGGTCATTTAGGAATATATTCTATTGTTGGAACAAAGATGGGAATGCGTGCAAGAGAGTATTTTAATATTGGTGTTGATGACATTAAAATTCTGTCTTTTGCCGGGAAACAACCACCTTTTAGTTGTTTGAATGATGGTTTGCAGGTTTCAACCGGTGCAACAATAGGACATGGTCTTATAGAAATATCTGAAGATAAAAATCATACTTCTGCTGCAATTTTTACGTTTAAAAACATATCAATTAAAATAAGCTTAAAACAGAATTATCAGGATATTATTAAAAATGATATTAAGGAGGCAATTAAGAAAAATGGAAATTTAACTCCTGAATATTGGAAATATGTTCGAATACTTGCCTTACAATATTGGGCAAACTGGAGTAGAAATGAAATATTTGAATTAGAAATTTTAAACAAGAAATTATGAATCAGGAAATATTTTTATTACTTGTAACAGCAGCATCTATAGCTTTTTTTCATACATTATTTGGTCCCGATCATTATTTGCCGTTTATCGTTATGTCGAAAGCAAGAAAATGGACTATGTTTAAAACTATTTGGATTACGATTTTATGCGGATTAGGGCATGTCGGTAGTTCAATTTTGATTGGAGCAATTGGAGTAGCTTTTGGTTTTGGAATCTCAAAAGTTGAAGGTTTCGAAGGTATTAGAGGCAATATTGCTGCATGGGCATTTATTTTGTTTGGATTAATTTATTTTGCCTGGGGAATGTGGCGGGCAATAAAAAACAAACCACACAAACATATTCATATTCATGACAATGGAAGTGTTCACACTCACGAACATACTCATCTGGAAAAGCACGATCACTTGCATAAAAAAAATATTACTCCCTGGGTTTTGTTTACAATTTTTGTTTTAGGTCCATGCGAGCCTTTGATTCCTATATTAATGTATCCTGCCGCAAAACAAAGCACTTTTGGTTTAATTTTAGTAATTATTGTTTTTTCTGTAATTACAATTGCAACTATGTTGGCTGTGGTACTACTTGCTTCTAAAGGAATTAAGATGATTTCTTTTGGGAAAGTTGAAAAATATACTCACGCTATTGCAGGTGCAACAATTTTCTTAAGTGGTTTTGCTATTGTTTTTTTGGGTCTTTAATATTGATTGATAGGTGATAGATTTATATTTAAATTGATAATTAATGATTAGAATGTATTTTATATTTCCAGCTTTCAGTTTTCATATAACTCTTTGTGCCTACTGTCTATTTTAATTGCGTACTATTTTCAATCTTTGGCATTTAATATCCGTGCTACTAATGCATTTTAACAAAAAAAGCAACTTTTTCGAGAGAAGTTGTCATGTCGTATTCTTCGAGATAAACATTATCAGGAACATTAACAGGTTTAGGAGTATAATTTAAAATTCCTTTAATTCCTGAGTTAACTAAAATATCTTTAATTGAAATTGTTTCGCTTGAAGGAACTGCAATTATTCCAATTGAAATATCTTTTTCTTTTATAATTTTTTTAATCTGATCTAAATGAAAACATTCAACACCGGAATATTTTTTTCCAATCTTTTTCGGATTAATATCAAAAGCAGCGGCAATTTCGAGTTTTGTCCTTTTTCCGGAAAAATATTTTGTTATTGCACCTCCAAGGTTTCCCATTCCCACTATTGCAACATTTATGCCTTTTTCATCATCGAGAATTTTACCAATCAGTATAATTAAATTCGCAATATTATATCCCTTTCTAAGAGTGCCGTTATATCCAATAAGCATAATATCGCGCCTTACCTGAACAGATGTAATATGTTGAATTTTCGCTATTTCATGTGAGAATATATGAGTTTTTTCAATTGCTTGACACAATAAAAGTGCTCGACGATATTGACTTAATCGTTCAATTGTTTTATGTGGCAGGTGTTTCATTTTTCTCTTATCCATTTGTGAAAAATTATTGTTAATTAATTAACAAACAAAAGTAGTTTTTGAAAAGTTAAAATGCAAGTATTTTGTTAAAGAATTCACACTGTTAGAAAATAACAATCAAATTAAAATCATAAATCTATCCACCCATTTCCTGCTCCCGGTTTAGAATCAAGATTTTCGATATAGGGTTTTATGTCGAGCAGGGGTGTGTTATCTAGAGCATCCAGTCCGGATGTATAGATTATGTTTTTTTCTATTCTGATTAACTTAACAATATCCATTCCTATCCCGTTAAGGCGATTTGGCGAACGACTTGCAAAAAGACCAACTTCCTTTCCACCTGAGCTTGGTGGGTGTGCAAGAAGATTCTTTTTTGTTGATCTGTCGAAGTAAAAATAAACAATAATATATTGAAATTTTTCGAGTCCTGATAATGCTTTTTGATATTCTTTATCAATCTTAATAATAAATTCACCTTTTGCATTTTCATTAGGTCTGAAGGGAGCAATTTCCTTATATGGAGTGTGTATTATGCCGATTGAATTGAACTCAATTTTCATAAAGTAATTATAATTCGGTTTTGTGTAATCTACTGTCTTTATATGTTTTCAGTTTGTTTGTAAACATCCGGCATACAATATCCAAATACTATTAATTTTAATCAAAGCTAAGAATTAATTTTTTTCAGCCATTCATACCATTCATCCATTCCTTCGCCGGTTTTTGCTGACATTATAAAAAATTCAAGGTGATGATTTACCTGAGTTGCATATTCTTTAACTTTTTCGATGTTAACATCAAGATATGGAGCTAAATCAATTTTGTTAATAATACAAATATCAGAACTACGGAACATGTCGGGGTATTTAATTGGTTTGTCTTCTCCTTCTGTAATGCTTATTATCACTATTCTTTTTGATTCTCCAAGTTGAAACATTGATGGGCAAACAAGGTTGCCAACATTTTCGATAACTAAGATAGAATCGTTTTCGGGTTCAAGTTCTTTTAAAGCTTTGTTTACCATGTCAGCATCAAGATGACAACCACTTCCGGTATTAATCTGCACAACCGGAGCGCCTGCACTTTCAATACGATTAGCATCATTCATAGTTTGCTGATCGCCTTCAATAATGCTAAATTTAATTTCTTTTGAAAGTTCTTTAATTGTTTTCTCGAGAATACTTGTTTTACCTGATCCCGGAGAGCTTACCATATTTAATGCAAAAATGTTTTTTGCCTCAAAATATCCTTTGTTTCTTTCAGCAAGAAAATCATTTTTCTGCAAAATATCAAGTTCTAATTGTATTTCAGTGCTGTGAGAATGGTGATCGTGATCGTGATTACCGTGACCGTGTTCATGAGTATGTTCATTTCCATCATGAGTATGATTAGGATGGTGATGATGTTGCTCGTTGTCTTTTCCAGGCTTGCTAATTCTAATAGAATTATCGTTGCCGCATCCGCATATTCCACACATAATTACTGTTTTTATTTATCAATTAATAAAGATTTTATCTTTAATTCTTTTCCGTTTGTTAACTCCGTTTCAAAACTATTACATTTTGGGCAGGGTGTATAATAATTCTCAACTGAAAATTCTGTTGAGCATTTTAAGCATTTTGCTACTGCCCGAATTTCATTAATTTTTATTTTTGCATTTTGTAAAACAGAATTTTTTATTGCTTCATCCATTGCAAATTCAAGTGCATCAATAACAATCCCTGATAAAGTTCCTACCTCAAGTTCTATTTCCAATACAGAGCTTACATTGGCTTTTTTAGCTTCTTCAGTAGCAATTTCTACAATATTTATTGCAATTGATAACTCATGCATTTGTTTGTTATTTTTCGATTGCAAAAGTACATAATAATTCTCTTTTTAGAGTAGATATTCTTCTTAGCTTTTTAAATCAGTGAGACTTTAATTTTGTGAAGCAAAATTATTTAGTCGAACTGATCCCGAGAGTAGTCGAGGGATCTCCAGGTTTATATTCCCCGCCGCTTGCGGCGTGGAATATCATTATATATTATAACTTTAGTTTTGTTATTTAGAATTGATATTTGTTAAGTAAAAAATTATATTAATCATAAAATAAGAAATAAAATTTCATATTTTTACATGCAATAAACTAATTAATAAAGGAGGAGAAATGAGTAAAATAATTGCTATAAATGTAAAATGCCCACACTGTGGTACTTCATTAATGGATAAAAATAACAGAGTTAATGATATGCCAAGCATTAATCTTAACACAAAGAATAATGGTAAAGAGGGCAGTATCTTGTTATGTTCGGTATATGGATGCACAGATCATAAAAGTACTATGGTTTTTAGTGAAAATGATTTAGTTGAATTTTATTGTCCTCATTGTAATGAAAAACTTAACAGTAGTGTTAAATGTAAAAAGTGTGATGGAGATATGGTTAAGTTTAACTGCGAAATTGGCGGTGTTGTAAGTATTTGTTCAAGAAATGCTTGCAATAGTCGTTACGTAATGTTTGAAGATATTGAAGATGCAATGCGCAGATTTACCAGAGAATATGGTACATAAATAATAAATTCTTTTTCCTGTTTTCCGCACTTTTTTGCAACACCCGTATAAGTTATTGATAATCAATATGGATTTTGTATTTTTGGGTGTTGCAAAATTTTCAATATGTATTTTAGAGAACTTAAAAATCGCTCTG